>ERZ1034952.2162-NODE-2162-length-14948-cov-5.322433_pt1 | contig 14948 bp, 13 predicted proteins | sample MGYA00520625_ERZ1034952 | MGnify/ENA primary metagenome ERZ1034952 (study PRJEB33766, sample SAMN09781773) | gut metagenome | biome: gut microbiome | host: Homo sapiens | place: Madagascar | study: EMG produced TPA metagenomics assembly of the PRJNA485056 data... | reverse complement strand
ACGATCGCCGTACTGGCCGACATTGCGCTCACGCACCTGATCGGGCTCGATTTCGGCATCTGGATACCGATCGTTGCCTTCACGATCTTGAACACTTACAACGATGAAACGCTACGCTCAACGAAGAACAGCACCATCGGCACGCTCGTGGGCATCGCGATCTTCGCGCTCTTCGTGCATTTCATCCCAAGCCCCTTCCTCATGCCAACGGTCATCACGCTGTGTTACCTGGTCATCCTCATGAATATCAGCCAAACGGTCTCCATCACCGCAGGAACGCAGATGGCGCTCACCGCACTCTATTCCGCCGATGCATCGCTTGGCATGACGCTCGTTATCCGTCTCGGCTTTGTGATCATCGCAGCAACTTGCGTGGTGATGGTGATCTTCCTGTTCATGCGCACGCAACGAACCACTACCATCCGCACGAAGATCATCGAGCTAGAGCGTATCGATGGCCGCCTGCTCGCGCAGATCGATCTCGGCATCAAACGCGGCCACGTTAACCTGTGGCGCGCGGTGCAGCTGCTCTACTACCTGCACATGAATTCGGCGTTCATGGAAAACCTGGCGAACAGCCTTAGCCTGAAGGAGATCAAATGGGAAGAACGCCCCTCGCGGCGCGAATCACTTGCACAGATCAAGCAGCTGAAACAGGACGTTCAGCGCGTCCTGCAGCTCAATTACAAGTTCGCGATGGATGCCGCCCACGCCGTGATGCTGCTCGATCCGCGGCGCGTGCATGACGATCTGCTCTCCGACGAGCCTCAGCATGATCTTGATAACGCATCGCCTGATACCACCGCGCGCATCAAGCATATCGATGCCACCAACGAACGTCTCAAAGAGAAGACGCACGACCTTGAAACCATGCGCTATCTGGAAGAGGATCTCAAAGACTAACCGCCCGACCCACTGCACCAGCACAGCAAGCCTTTTGATAGAATAGCGAACATGAACAAGGAGGTTTACGTGGCCGACTATCAACGCGCACGCTCGCCGCAACAAAAAGCTGAACGCATGAGCGCGATCATGGATGCAACCGAAACACTGTTCGCACAGCTTCCCTATCACGAGATCAACATGGGACTCATCGCAAAAGAGCTGGGCTGGTCACGCTCTAATCTCTACAAATATGCCGCAACCCAAGAAGAGATATTCCTTGCGCTCCACAGTCGCGCTAATCGTGCTTTGGTCGATGATCTTATGGCTTCGCTTGCAGGCAAGAAGCTCACAAATGCTGAATTTGCGCATGAGTGGGCATGTGCCGTTGCGCGCCATCCAGAATTCTTGCGCTATCAAAGTATCTTGATCCCGATCATCGAAACAAACACGTCGCTCGATCGTCTCGTTGAATTCAAGAAGAACTTCGCACTCATGAACGAATCGATTCGCATATTGCTGCGAAAGCATCTCTCATGCAGCGCAAACGAAGCCTCTGACCTCTCTTTATGCCTCATCTATCAAGCGGCTGCACTGTTCAATCACTTCAATTGCGCCGAACAGGTGGCTGAAGCTATGCGTCTTGCTGGCTTGCCGCCCATAGAGGGCAATTTCGAGGATGCTTATACTAGCTTTGTCGAGATGTGCCTCGATCGTCTTTCGCAATAAAAAAGGTCGTTCCTTCTGCCTGACGCAAAAAAGAACGACCTCGCATTACCTACCGGTCGCAAAGCCTACAACATCGCTCCACGATCGACCACGATCTCGCGACCATTGAATTTCGTGGCAGCTTCTGATTCCGCAAGCCAAAGCACCATATCCGTCACGTCTTCAGGATTGAGGAATTTCAGTCCGCCAGGGTTCTTCTCGTCTTCGAACATCTCCTGCCAGCTGGTAAAGCTCTTGCCCATCGTTGAGTTCACGAAGTCAACGTAGCTCTCCGTTTCGCACATGGGCGTGCGCACCTTCGTGGGGCACACAACGTTACAGTAGATCGGCAGACCTTCACTTTGGAGTTCGAGCGCAAGCGTTTTGGTAAGCCCGATGATGCCGAATTTGGTCATGCAATACGTTGCCAACTGCGCAGTTCCCTTAAGACCCGACACAGAAGAGATGTTGATGATGCGTCCGTAGCCTTGTTTGCGCATGTAGATCGCAGCGTATTTATCCGTGCGCCACGTTCCCTCGAGGTTCACCGCGAGCGCACGCTCAACCTGCTCATCGCTCAATTCCCAGGCGTAACCGAAATTGATGATGCCCGCGTTGGCCACCACCACATCCAAGCGACCAAACGCGTCCCATGCCTGAGCGAACGCCGCTTCGACCTCAGGCGTAGAGCAGATGTTCGCCTTGATGGGCAGGACTTCGCCCCCAGCTTCGCGCACCATATCGATCGTTTCCTTAAACGTCTCGTGTGCGGGATCGAGCATGTCGAGCAAGACCACATCGAACCCCGCCTTTGCGAACGCAACCGCATGCGTACGCCCTTGGCCCATCGCGCCGCCTGTGATCAGAACAACCTGTTTAGATGATCTTTCCATCGTAGTAACCCCTAATTCTTCGAACGCGTGACTGCTTCAACGATAAAGCCCAGCTTATCGAGCGAATCGTAGTAGGTGAAACGCGCGGTTGGATCGATGAGCGAGGTGCCCTCCATCCAAACAGCGATTCCCTTTTCCGCCATGAGCTTCGTGACCACATCGTTATCGGTCACATCGAAGCGGATATGGTGCAGCCCGTTTTGCCCCATCTTCAGATAATCGCTCCAGATCGTGTCGTCCTCGCCCGTCGGCTGCAAGAACTCAAGCTGGATATTGAAGAAGTTATAGAACGCAGAAACAACTTCTGCATCGATGATCTTGCCATCGCGATACACCGATTTCTTGTACACCGAATGACCGCCCGCGTCAGGCTCTAAGCCGAACACTTCGAGCATGCCCTTCTTCGTGCGCTCGATATCATCGGTGATGATGCCGATCTGAACGATGTCCCTCAATTCATCAGTAAGCGTAAGATCTTGAACTTTCATGATGCCTTCCTGCTTCAGTTGTTAGAAACTCTCTTGGGAGCGTAACACTACCTAGACAATCTTAGCTGATTGTCCAACTTCTCTTGCGGTCTTATTACGAAATGCCCGATATGTTTCTGAGATACTTTTTTACGGTTTTGTGATTATGGTTACGTTTTAGTGAACACCTTGTCGCTTATGGTAAGCTAAGCTCCTACCCGCGAAAGGAGTGTTCTCTATGAGCAAATCCAAAGTTTATTTCACCAAGGAAATCACCCCAGAAAACGTCGTGAAGCTCTATGAACATCTTGGCGTGAAGCTGCCAGGCAAGGTTGCGGTCAAGGTTCATTCCGGCGAAGAGGGCAACCAGAACTTCCTCCATCCTGAATTCATGCACCCTATGATCGAAGAAGTGGACGGCACGGTCGTCGAGTGCAACACCGCCTACGATGGCGCACGCGATACCACCGAAAAGCACGAGAAGCTCATGGCCGCACATGGCTGGACCAAGTATTTCGATGTTGACATCATGGACGCAGATGGCCCCAGCTCAGACATCATCTTCCCGATCGAGAATGGCCGCGTGCTGAAAGACAACCGCGTGGGCGGCCACCTGGCGAACTACGCTTCGATGCTCGTGCTCTCTCACTTCAAAGGGCATCCGATGGGCGGCTTTGGCGGTGCGCTCAAACAGCTTTCGATCGGCTGTGCTTCTAATCAGGGCAAGGTGAACATCCACTCTGGTGGTACAACCCTCAACCAGGGCGAATTCTGGGACAAGCACGCCGAACAGGATGATTTCATCGAAGCGATGGCCGAAGCAGCCGAAACCGTGGTCAACCACTTCGGCAGCAACATTGCGTTCGTGAACATCGCTTGCAACCTTTCGGTCGATTGCGACTGCTGCGCAGTAGCAGAAGATCCCTGCATGAAGGACATCGGCATCTTCGCCTCGCTCGACCCCGTGGCTATCGATGCTGCCTGCCTCGATGCCGTGCGCAATTCCGATGATCCTGGCCGCGACACCTTGCTTGAGCGCATCACCTCACGCAATGGTCAGAAGATCATCGACGATGCAGTGCGTCTGGGCTATGGCAGTGCCGATTACGAATTGGTCGAGGTCTAAAACCAGAGCAACATACCATCCACTAGAAAAACCAAGAGGGAAAGAATCATCCGATTTCTTTCCCTCTTTTCTTCGATAAGGCCACAGGCCGCCTACATAACAACAGAGATGATGTCTTCTGGCGCAACCACACCTTCTTCAGTAACGATAGCCGTGATCAAGTCCGCAGGCGTTACATCGAACGCAGGATTGTAAACCTTCACACCTGGAATAGGCGGATCGAGCACTTCCGAAGCAGCACGCTCTTCGATGGGAATATCCTCACCATTTTGCGCGCTCACATCGATCGTTGAAGTGGGCGCTACCACGTAGAACGGAATCCCATAACGAGCAGCAGCGATCGCAACTCCTAGCGTTCCGACCTTGTTGGCCGTATCCCCATTCGCCGCAATACGATCGGCGCCTACGAACACCGCATCAACGCGCCCTTGAGCCATAGTGGTTGCAGCCATATCATCGCAGATCAGCGTAACAGGCACCTGCGCTTTTGCAAGTTCGAATGCAGTCAGGCGCGCACCCTGACGCAGTGGACGCGTTTCGTCTGCGTAGACCATCTCGATCTTGCCCTGCAGTGCTGCCTCGTAGATCACGCCAAGCGCGGTTCCGAAGAACGCCGTTGCCAAACTGCCTGCATTACAATGGGTGAGCACACTCGATCTTTCCTCGAGCAACGCGGCACCAAGCTCGCCCATCTTCCTGTTCGCATTCTCGTCTTCAACAATGAGCTGCTTGGTGAATTCGTAGAGCTTGTCTGCAATAACAACAGGTGAAGACCCCGAAACAGCCTCTTCCTCAACGATCTCCATTGCCGCGTCCACCATGTGCATCAAATTCACCGCGGTAGGACGCGCATGAGCGATATGCTCGGCGGACTGTCGCATGAACTCCAAATAGTCAGCTGGATCGTTCATCTCATCACACGCAATCCCTTCGTTGGTCGCGCAAAACTCCGCAGCACAAAGCGCCACCGAAGCTGCACCCGCGATCCCGATCGCAGGCGCGCCACGAACCTTCAGCTGCTTGATCGCCTCGATCGCCTCGCGCCAATCAGTCAGATGAAGATATTCTTCCGCATAGGGCAACTGTGTCTGATCGATAATACGAAGCACCGGATAGCCATCAGGAATTACTGACGTGTTGGAATCATCGCGCACTAGATCGATCGTTCGCGGAATATTGTTGATATCGATGTTCACTTGCATCACCATTTTTCTCTTCTACCAAACCTTCTGATAAACCCCTGAATAAAGTATATGAAAGATGTTATACTTTCTTAGATATAAAGATGGGCTCATTTACCAACGTAGCGTTAGGAAAATGGGTGCGTTTCACGTGTCACTTTGAACAGCACTAGTAAAGGGTAGCATGCAGAACATGTGGATCAGCGTCGCGCTGATCGTGGCAGTCATAATCGTTGGTATCATCGCCGGCAAGCGATTGAGCGCACCAGGCCCTCAACGTCGCGCTGTATATTTCGCCTTCGGCACCCTCGCTGTTCTTGCTCTTTGGTTCTTCATCTTCGTTGCCTTCTTCCCCGCTGAATGGATCGTTCCCTTCTTCACGGTGGCTTGCATCATCATTCCCATCTGCGTTTATATGATGGTCCTGCGCAGTGGAGGCAAAGAACGCGCCAAAGCTCCTTCGAAACGTTCGTTCGAGATCCCTAAGAAAGACATCACCGCTGAAAGCGCAAAGACCACCAGCGCAGTCAGCCCTGGAACAGCTTCTGCATCAAGCGCCACAGCACCATCCAAGACGGCTACCCCTGCCCAAAGCGCTTCTCAGCAGACTGCGCCTGCTTCATCAGTTCCTTCTTCAACAGCGAAAACAGATATTCCTTCTTCTCCTGCCACTAAAGCAAAGGCGCCTGCTACTGCTGCTGTTGCTGTTGCGCCAGCTAAACCAGCTACCTCAGAAACTCCAAAGGCAACTGCAAAGCCTTCTGCAGAAGCGCCGAAGGCTCCCGCAAAAGACGCATCGAAGCCTACACAACCAGCTGCAAAGACCGAAGCTCCATCTACACAGAAAGCAGCAAGGGAAGCCACACCCGTCGATTCATCTGCATCGACGAAGCCTGTTGAGCCCATGAAATCACCTAAGTCTCAAAAAGCTAAAACCACTGAGTCCGCAAAGCAAGCGGCCAAGCCCGCTTCTCAAGAAGCTGCGGCCAAGCCTCTCGCGGACAAGGAGCACGTGACCAAAAGCTCTATCGAAGAGACGACGGAGAAAACAACCGGGCCTGCTGTTGAGGCTGCTCCTGCTACCACTTCTCCAAGCGAAGACCAACTGCACGAAGCTGCCGAGATCGAAATCCTCGTCGATCGCACAGCAAAAGAGGCTATCGCTGAAGCAGAGGAACTCATTCGTCCTTTTGCCTCGCAAGCAAGCCCTGCTATGAATGCTGAGAAGGAGCGCGAACTGAATGTTGGCGCGCCGGTCAGCTCATCGAAAGAGGAACCGCCCACGAGCACGGAAGCCTCGACCGAACCAGCGCCTAAACCCGAGCCAACACCTGCTCCTCAGCCAGCACCAGCACCTGAGCCTAAACCGAAACCGGCAGCAAAACCCGCACCCGCACCCGCTAAAAAAACACCAGCCGACCACTTCGCGGAATTCAGCGCTCGCGCTGCTGCATTGCGCGACCAAGGGGCCTATGCCATTGCGGCAATGCTTTTTGAAGAAGCTGCCGCTCTCGCACCCAACGCCAACGAAGCACGTAACACTCACTTCGAAGAGCTTGCTTGCTACGTAAAAGCAGGCGATGCTGCCAAAGCAAAAGAGATTGCTGCGAAGCTTCGTCAATCGAGCGTTCTCACACGCTTCGAGCGCATTAAGCTTGATGCTGTCGAAAGGATGAGCTAATGGCTGCCGCGCGCTCAAGAAGAGCAAACGACAAGCACAACCATTTGCAACGCACTCCCATCCTCGTTATGGGTTGCTCATTGCTTATTGCCTGTTGTATTGCTTTCGGTGGAACAAATTGGACTGCCTCTGCACAGCCTAGCGAAGACCAACTTCCTGAACAAAATACCATTGTTGAGCCAGGTTATTACCAAGAAACTATCGGTAGCTACGAAGCCATTTCCCAAAGTGATGATGACGAACGTGCTGAGAATCTTCGTTTAGCCGCTGAAGCGATCAACGGTTACGTGATCGAGCCAGGTGCCACCTTCTCTTTTAACGAAGTGGTTGGTGATACCACGGCTGAACGCGGCTACAAAGAAGCACCTGTTCTTTACAGCAGCGGTTTAGGCTCAAGCGATGGAGGCGGCATCTGTCAGGTCTCAACTGCGCTCTATATCGCAGCGGTAAAGGCCGACCTCGAGATAGTTGAGCGCCACCCCCATTCAGTGCCTTCCGACTATGCTCCTATTGGTCTGGATGCCACGATCGTTTATGGCAGCCGCGACTTGCGTATCAAGAACAACACCGATTTTCCTATCACGATTTATGCAAAAGCAATTGGCCAGACAGTGAGCGTGAACTTGCTCGGCAAGCCTCGTGACGACGGAATCACGATCGATGCCACCTCTCGCGTGGTCGACCGCTACGAGCAAGCCACAAAGGATGGCGGCAAGCAGCAGTATTACGTTTCGGAGTCCTTCCGTGTCTACTACAAAGACGGCGTGCGTACCTCGCGCGACCTGCTCTCAAGCGATATCTACGCGGTGGACAAAGATACAACGGTCACGCTTGCTGAAGGTAGCGTTAACCCCAATAAATAAGATCGCTTCACGGTATGGGCGTTTGAGTGCTTTGCAAAGCCCACCGATGAATCTCGTTACGATACTTTCCCACAAACCCCATAACTGTAGCGACACAATATGAGCATGCAAGCACGGCATCAACATGCAACATTCCGTTCAGCGCAAAACCCTCCATATGCGTGAATTAAAGTGTGAGTTTTTCTTACTTCTCGAACACTTTCAGATACAATGAGTCTATTGGAAAAGCACGAAACGAAGTCCCTGCTTCGTTGAAATCTAAAACTTCAATCAGAAAGGGTCAGCATGGAGACCAATGAATCGATTCTTACCCGCAGCATCGTTGGCTTAGACGAGCGCAAAGTCCTCGGCAAGATGAGCAGCCTTCGTGTGGATTACGACACACAAGCTGTCAGCCACTACATCGTCATGAATGCTTCAACGAACAACGCGATTGCGCTGCCGTTTGAAAATGCCATCGCAGTGGGCGATACGTTCATCACGGTTCAGTCCTACGGCTCTTTTGTCGACGCGAATTCGCCCGCTTCTAAAGAGCTCGTTTCCGACTCCAACAAGCTCGTAGGCGTGGAAGTCTACTCCCGCACCGGTAACACGTTAGGCACAGTTGCTGCATTCGACTTCGACCCAGTCTTCGGCGCCATCAAGAGCATTACGCTCGACAATGGCTCAGAATTCAAATCAGATGCTTTCCTCTTCTTTGCTCCTGACTTCGTATTCGTTGACGACGGCAGCAAGTCAGCCGCTGATCTGCGTCAGGCTGAAGATAGCACGAGCGATGCTCCTGCAGCTGCTCCGGCAAGCGCGCCAGCAACCCAAGCTGCTCCGGCCGCACAACCTACTACGCCCGCCGCTAATGCAGACGGCCTTTCTAATGAGGATGCTTTGCTCGTTGATTTTCTTGTTGGCAAGACACTGAACGACGATGTCGCAAACGCCGATGACACCTTCGCGCTACCCAAGGGCACCGAGATCACGCGCGAGATTGCACTCGACGCTAAGAAACACGACGCACTGTTGCTCCTCACTATGAGCGTCGACTAAATTCGCTAAGATTCGTCGAGAGCTTCGGCGAGTCCGCAGTACAAACCAGATGAAGCGGCGCGCGATGAGTGCGTCGCTTTTATTTCACCCACCCAACAAAAGGAACCACTATGGACTACCAAACCTTACAAGATGAAATCAAATCAGCCATGAAGGCGCACGATAATAATCGACGCGACATTCTGCGTCAGGTTCACACGGAACTGAAATCCATCGAAGTGAACGAACGTCGTGACATCACGGAAGCCGATGTGGACGCGATGCTCAAACGCGTTATCAAACAAACGAAGGAAACGCTCGATGGTTCGATCAAAGCAGGCAACAACCAAGAGCGCACCGACACGCTCACCGAGCAAGTGGCTATTCTGGAAGGCTATCTTCCTGAGCAGGTTGAAGGCGAAGCGCTCATGGCGCTCGTCGACGAAGTGGTCGCTGAAACGGGCGCAACCACCAAAAAGGACATGGGGCGCGTGATGGGCGCGCTCACTCAGCGCACAGGTGGCAACTTCGACAAGGCCGCTGCAGCCGCTGCCTTGAATCAACGCCTGAGCTAATCAGGCATCAAGCCTTCTCAAAGGCTTTTTCTCGTTGCTCAAGATCGCGTTCGATCTGGGCATCGAACGCACTGTTCCAGCATTCACACGCAGGCAAACCAGGGATCGATGCCGCATTGAACACGGGGTTGATCCCTTGCTTTCTTTGCCGCGTGTAATCGTCCAGGCACCTGAGCGCCCACTTCCCCAGCGCAAGGATCGCAATGAGATTGATGATGCACATGATGCCCATCAAGATATCTGCCACATTCCACGCCAGATCGAAGCTGCTCAAACAGCCCGCGAAGATGATCGCCAAACACGCAATCCTGAACCAAAAGAGCAGCATCTTACGATCGCCGAAGATGAACTTCAAATTAGACTCCGCGTAAAAGTAATTACCTATCAAGCTGGTGTAAGCGAATAGGAACACCGCCGCAGTGATGAACGCGATCCCCACATCGCCCGCAAAGTGATAAACCGCCATCTGAACGAGCGGCATGCCGTTCAACCCTGCCGCCGTCTGGGGATCCTGCACCATGAACACCAGCACGATCATGGCCGAACACGTACAGATGAAGAGCGTATCGATATAGACCGAAAGCGTCTGCACCAGGCCTTGCTTCACGGGATGCGAAACCGATGCGGTTGCTGCAGCATTCGGCGCTGAACCCATACCAGCTTCGTTGGAGAACAGACCACGCTTGATGCCCAACATCAAAGCGGAACCCGCAAATCCGCCGAAGATCGCCTGGAAATCGAAAGCAGAAGCGAACATCATCCCGAAAGCTGCCGGCAACAAGTTCAGATGCGAGAACGTGATCCAAACGCCCAAGCCGATATAGGCAAGCGCCATGATAGGCACGACCCACGAATTGATGACCGAAATACGCTTCTGACCTCCAAAGATAACGGCGGCAGTAGCGATGGTGAACACGACCCCCAAGACCACCGCAGCACCATTGGTCGCGTAATCAGGAATGTAATACTCCAGACCAGAAGCAGCGTTATAAGCTTGGAGTTCGTTGAAGCCCACCACGTAACAGGCAATGAGCGAGACCGCGAACACGATGCCCATCCAACGCTTGCCCAAACCTTGCTGGATATAGTAAGCAGGGCCGCCACGGAACTGTCCGTCCTTACCGCGTATCTTGAAGATCTGCGCGAGCGTCGATTCGATGAATGCCGATGCGCCACCGATAAGCGCCATGAGCCACATCCAAAAGAGCGCACCAGGCCCGCCCATAGCAAGCGCCGTTGCGATACCAGCGATATTGCCGGTGCCCACACGTGAGCCTGTCGAAACCATCATCGCTTGGAATGAAGAGATCGCCTTTCCGTTCTTGTCGACCTTCTTTTCGAAGAGCTGCGTGAACATATCTTTGATGTAACGAAACTGCACGCCCTTCGTGCGAATCGTAAAATAAATGCCGGTAAACACGAGCAACGCAACAAGAATGTAGGTATACATGAAGTTATCGATGTCGCCTGTTATCAGAACGAGAAAACTGTTGATGCTATTCGTCTCCATAAGGTCTTCTTTCTTGAAAAAATATGAGAATTCTATTGTGAAGGAAGTTCGCAGTTTGTACAGACAATGTAATGAATTTGATGGCCGATCTTATACTGTAATATCGATCAATAACCCCCTTCTTGCCTACCAGGAATTAAGGAGCTGGCCATGCATGCACCAACCCTGCCCAAGTTGAAGAAAACTCCCAAACGCATCCTCGATCTCGTCCATCTGTTGTTCGCGAGCCTGTGGCTTGGCGGCTTCACCATCGTGCTCGTATGCTCGATCATGCTCTGGACACAAACGATCGATCCCGTCTTCGGACTTGCCACGATCGGCTTTGTCCAAGAAGTCGTGAAGGTCTGCATCCCTGCGCTCATGGCAACCGGGCTTCTGTATGGCTTTGCCACGAAATGGGGCTTCTTCTCTCATGGCTGGGTCACCGCAAAATGGGTGCTCACTGTTGTCCTTGTCGTCTCAACCGCACTCGTCCCCATCCATCCGCTCTGCTTAAGCGGGATCGTGGCGGGCATGATCGCGCTCTTTGCTATTTCAGTCTTCAAGCCCCACAAGAAAGCTCAAAAAGCGCCACACCGCGCATAACCACACGAAAAGGAACTGAATGAACGAGATCAAATGCCCTCATTGTGGCCAAGTCTTCACCGTCGACGAAAGCGGATATGCCGCCCTTTTGAATCAGGTACGCGATCATGAATTCCAGCGCGAACTGAACGAACGCATCTCGCTTGCCGAGAAGAATCGCGAACAGGATATGGCTCTTGCAGTTGCGAAAGCCGAAGAAGAGCTGCGCGCGCAAATTGCGCAGCGCGATAGCCAGCTTGCCACACAGACCGAGCAATTCCGCGCTGAGACCAAAGAGCTTCAACTTGCAGCTCAAAGCGAAAAAGCAGAGCTTGAAAAGCAGCTCGAAGCACTGAAGGCGCAACTCCAGGCACAGGCGAGCGAAGCTGATACTGCCCGAAAGCTTGCCGTCGCTGATGCCCTCAGCGCAGAAAACGATAAGCTGCGCGCCATCGAAAAAGAGCGCGATTCGCTCGCACAACAGCTTGAAACGCAGCGCCAAAAGGCTTCGACCGAAACCCAACTTGCTCTCCAGAAGCAAGAATCGACCCTGAAGGATGCCCGCATCGCAGTCGAGCGCGAGCGCGATGAACTGCGCGCCCAGGTGGTTCGTGAGCAAGAAACACTTGCGCGCATCGAAGCCGAGCACAAGGCAACGCTGGCAGAAAAGCTCGCTGCTAAAGACGAGCTCATCGCCGATCGCGAACGTGAGATCCTCCGCATTCAAGACATGAAAGCGCAGCTCTCTACGAAGATGCTCGGCGAGAGCCTCGAGCAGCACTGCGAGATCGAATTCAACCGCCTGCGCCCCACCGCCTTTCCACACGCCTATTTTGAGAAGGACAACGAAGTGGTTGAAGGCACCAAAGGCGATTTCGTCTTCCGCGATTTCGATGAAGAGGGCAACGAGATCATTTCCATCATGTTCGAAATGAAGAACGAGGCAGACGATTCGGTGAATCGCAAGACCAACGAATCGCACTTCAAGAAGCTCGATGCCGATCGCAAGAAGAAGGGCTGCGAATATGCGGTGCTCGTTTCCCTGCTTGAGCCCGAAAACGAGCTTTATAACGCCGGCATCACCGATGTGTCTTATCGCTTTGAGAAGATGTATGTGATCCGACCGCAGTTCTTCATTCCCATCATCACGCTCTTGCGCAATGCGGCGCTCTCTTCGCTGCAGTACCGCAAAGAGCTTGCGCTCGTTCGCCAACAGAACATCGATGTGACGAATTTCGAAGACCAACTGGCAGATTTCAAGGACAAATTCGGCCGCAATTATCGCATTGCAAGCCAGAAATTCCAAAAGGCCATCGAAGAGATCGATAAATCGATCGATCACCTGCAGAAGATCAAGGACAACCTGATCGGTAGCGAAAATCAGCTTCGTCTGGCAAATGATAAGGCCGAAGATCTTACGGTCAAGAAGCTCACACGTAAGAACCCCACTATGAAAGCGCTGCTCGACGAAGCGCGTGAGGCAAAAAGCAACTCGACTGACAATGATTAGTTCAAAGGGCTTGTCTTGAATCGCGTTCTATTCAATTCTCTTATCGTTTTTATAGCAGGATCCTGTTACGGATTCATTGTTCCAGCCATCAAAAGCGCAGCTGAAATTGGCATTTATCCTCACACGTTCGTACCCTTGCAATATTTGGTGGCTTTTTTGGTGTGCCTTGTTATCATGCTCACTCGACGCATCAAATGGGCATCGCCTAAAAACCTTGCCAAGCTTGCCCTGCTCGGTGTTTTCACCGGCGGTACGAGCGTTTGCTACTATTCAGCAGTTTCGCTCCTTCCCTCATCTGCCGCCTTAACGCTGCTCTTCCAATACATCTGGATCAGCGTGTTGGTCGAATGCCTTCACAAGAAAAAGCTCCCAGCAACCTCGACGATCGTTGCCATTGTTATCACACTCATTGGAACACTCTTCGCAACTGGCTTGCTTGATGGAAGCGTTGCAGCGCTCAACCCCCTTGGCATTGCCTATGGTCTTGGATCCGCGCTCTTCTACGCGCTTTTCCTCTACTATTCAGGAACCTTGGGAACAGGCCAGCCTATCGTGTTGCGCGCGACCATGCTAACTGCTGGCGGCTTGCTCTTCACTTCGATCGCAAGCCCAGCAGCTTACACGCAAGCCTTCTTCGACCCCATAACCTGGCCGTTCGCCATCAGTTTCGCGGTACTTGGCATTCTCATTCCCACTACGCTCATCAACTTCGCAAGCCCTAAACTCACCACAGGTATGGTTTCGATCATGGCCTCGAGCGAGCTGCCGGTGGGTATTTTCGCAGCTTGGGCCATCGTGGGCGATGCACCTTCCCCGCTCGTGCTCTTCGGTGCTTTCCTTGTTTTGGCGGGCATTGTTGTCAAGCAACTTCCGTCTCTCATAAAACGAAATGCGGGCACCCCTTCGTGAACAGGGGACGGGACAAGTTTTCAATCCGCGCTATGGGCGCAAACCACATCTGAAACGCAATAGATTGAACACTTGCCCTGTCCCCTGTTCACGCCCTGCATGATAGACTAAAACAAACACATGAAGGGGGTTCGCTGTGGCTGAATATCTAGGAGATGGCATCTATCGCGTGGGCAAGGCCGAGAGGCTCTGGTCATGCCGAAAAGCTGTCATGGATGATGCGATTGACCAGGTAGAACCAGGAATCCCTCCTGCAGATGCTCGCTTCGGTTGGTTCAAGGGCGCGATCCCCACGCCATCGAATGAAGGTGGCTTCTATGTAGTTGAGTTCCTTGACGATCAAAAGATCCGTGTGCTTGCCTACGTCGATATGTACGGTCGTGCTTTCACCACCGAAACTGGCTTCGAACGTCCTCCTGCTCAACCGCAGGATCTTTTCATTGCGCTTGCTGAAGGTTCCACGAACAAAGGAACCATCTTCGTACGCGGAGAAGACGGCAGCCCCATCGCTTGTGCTCCCTTCACGAAAAGTGGCAGCGGGCAAAATGCCAAATATACGATCGGCGAAACCTGGTACGACTTCAAAGGCCACGGAAAGCGCCTTCATTATTATGACCTGATGACCCGCGCTTATCTGGCTTTCGTGTACCGACCAACACTCGGCAAAGCAACGTTGCCCTTCGGTATCGATGAGGTCTATCGGGTGCTCGCACAGGACGAACTGCTCCCCGCCTTGAAGACCGTGATCGAACGAGCGAGCAAGGTTGAAACGGACCATCTTGTCACGGCTCATCCGGTGGTCTCGAAGTTGAGCGACCGACTTATTGCGGCCGGCATACCCGATCTTACAGCTGAAAATGAAGATACCGAGCTCCGCCTGATCCGCACTGCGCAATATGCCAATACCTTCTTCGTGCGTGACATGAATGAATCGTCCGCTCTGCCAGAGACCACGATTTGGGAGATCGAAGCTGCACTCAATCTGTTCTCGCTTACCGAATCGCTTCTCCAGGTCCTGCAATCCAAAGATGAGCTTGCGAGCCTTGCTGGCTGTGAGGC
>ERZ1034952.2160-NODE-2160-length-14961-cov-16.491748_pt1 | contig 14961 bp, 10 predicted proteins | sample MGYA00520625_ERZ1034952 | MGnify/ENA primary metagenome ERZ1034952 (study PRJEB33766, sample SAMN09781773) | gut metagenome | biome: gut microbiome | host: Homo sapiens | place: Madagascar | study: EMG produced TPA metagenomics assembly of the PRJNA485056 data... | reverse complement strand
GCAATAATGAGTTGGCGATACGAGGGGTTCCACGCGAGCGGCGGGAGATTTCCACAGCCGCCTCATCCTCTATCGGCACCTTCAGGAGCATCGCACTTCGCTTGATAATCTTCTGAAGCGTCTCAGGGTCGTAGTATTCCAGATGCAGATTGATTCCGAAACGGGCACGGAGCGGAGCTGTGAGAAGTCCGCTGCGGGTAGTGGCTCCCACGAGGGTAAACGGATTCAAATCTATCTGGATGCTTCGTGCCGAAGGCCCCTTGTCTATCATGATGTCGATGCGGTAATCCTCCATCGCCGAATAGAGATACTCCTCTACAACTGGCGAGAGACGGTGGATTTCATCGATGAAAAGCACATCATTCGGCTCCAGGGAAGTCAGGATGCCGGCCAAATCGCCCGGCTTGTCGAGCACAGGACCTGAGGTAATCTTGAATCCCACACCCAGTTCATTGGCAATGATGTTGCTCAAAGTAGTCTTACCCAGTCCTGGAGGACCGTGCAGGAGCGTATGATCGAGTGGTTCGCCACGGTATTTGGCAGCCTCAACAAAGATTTCGAGATTGTCCACCACACCGCTCTGTCCGCTGAAGTCAGAGAACTTCAGTGGTCGCAGTGCCTTCTCGAATTCTTTCTCGGCGGGCGTAACCGACTCATTTCTTATGTCAAAATCTTCGTTCATTCTTTGTAATTATCGATAATTATGGTGCAAAGATACAAGTATTTAGGGGAAAGACAAAATAAATAAACCAAAAAGTGAGAATAGGAGGAATACTTTTTTCATTGCTCACTTGCAAGCCTTTTGTGCGAAAACGAAAGGATAGACACATTAAATGCTTATAAATCGCAATTATTTCCAATAATATTTTGTCATATTAGAAGAAATCTGTAATTTTGCACCCGAATTTGAAAGAGAGGAAGCAATGAGAGATCATAAACGAGAGAGAAATATAGGATTTTAAAAGAAATAGAATTATGCTTAAGTTATTTCAAGGACTCAGCCGCTGGCTGGCCAATTATACATCTATTTTTGTAATAGGTGTAGCTGTGTTTACATTCTTCTTCCCACATACCTTCGACTGGGTGCGCGGAACAACCCAAACCGTCATTCTCGGCATTATCATGCTCACGATGGGTCTCACCCTGACCACCAATGATTTCAAGATTCTGGCTCAGCGTCCGCTCGATGTTTTCATCGGTGCCTGTGCCCAATTTATCATCATGCCTGGTGTGGCCTACACGCTGGTTCATGTATGGCATCTTGACCCTGCGCTGGCGCTCGGCATTCTGCTGGTAGGTTGTTGTCCGGGCGGCGTATCGAGCAACATCATGAGTTATCTCTGTCATGGCGACGTGGCCTTCTCCGTAGGAATGACCTGCGCCTCTACCATTCTGGCTCCAGTAATGACTCCGCTGCTGATGAAGATTACGGCTGGCGAGATTATCCATGTAGATGCAGTGGGAATGTTCATCAACATCCTCATCGTCACGATTATTCCTGTAGCCATCGGCTGCGCCCTCAATTACGTATATGGCAAGAAAGAATACTTCCCTACCATCCAGAGCCTCATGCCGGGTATCAGTGTAACCTGTCTGGCCATTATCGTAGGCGGTGTGATTTCTACGGTTCACGATGATCTCGTAGCCCGTGGCTTGATGCTTTTCCTCTGGACTTTTGCGGTGGTTTTCTGCCACAATACCTTGGGTTATCTTCTGGGTTGGCTGGCAGGCAAATGTGCCGGATTCAATACAGCCAAGAAGCGCACCATCAGTATTGAGGTGGGAATGCAGAACGCTGGTCTTGCCACGGTGCTTGCCGGCAATTTCTTTGCCGCCCAGCCTTTGGCCGTATTGCCTTGCGCCATCAGTTGTGCCTGGCACAGTATTTCCGGCACGATTCTCGCAGGAATCTATCTGAAATGGGATCACATGCATGGGAAGGACTAATTCCTTTCCCACTCCATTCTCATAGAGATTCATTATCCTCTGCTGGAGTTTTCTTCCAGAGATTCCTTACTGGAGGCTTCCATAAAGATTAATTCATCCTTTACTGGAGGCTTCTCCTGAATCTTTACTGGAGTTTTCCATAAAGATCAGATCATTCTTTGCTGGAGGCTTCTTCAGAGATTTAATCATTCCAGAAAACTAAATAAAACAAAAAAGAAAAATATGCTCTCAGAACTTCTGAATTTAGGGACTCTTTCTCTGCTTTTCTAAGTAACATGTCAGCATGTTCAAACTGTCCTTTATTCAAAAGTTTGTCCACTTTTGACAATTGAGACATTTCCTGCTGATGACAAGAAGTCATAAGCAAGAAAACAAGAAATATAAAAACACTCTTTATAACGCTCATAATACTTCTTTCTTGAGTTTAAACAAGAACAGCTCATGTGAAACTAAAACAATTTCACATGAGCTGGTTTGATTTATTTTCCGGTTTGCAGCAGCTGAACTGCACGCAGAACAATCTCATTCGTCTCATTCCATACCTGGAAATATTGACTCATATCCCAAATATCGCGCGCTACAAGGGCTTTCAACTGAATAGCTAAGTATTTCTTCGTCTGAGCCAATTCAGCCTCGTCCTTCGCCTCTATTTTCTCTTTCTTGCCATCCTCGATGATCTCATCCACAAGCGACTGAGGAACCTGATAGGTCTTCATGAACTTACTAAAGTCCTTGAACTGGGCTTTCAACTCCTTGCGATGAGCATCGATGAACTTCAGACTGTGATTGATGACAATGCTCTTAGCCGACAACTGACGATGCAATTTGGTGTATTTGGTCGTGTCGAGCGGCACGAAATAATCAGGCATAATGCCACCGCCGCCATAAACCACACGATGCTTGCGCAGGGTATAATACTTCAGAGAATCGGACAGGTGAATGCTGTCCTGATTGGTAAACTCACCATGCTTGTATCGCTTGTCAAGATCCATCGCATAATCCTCGCGGTCGCCCTTCTTATAAGGTTTCTGAATGCATCTGCCGCTTGGCGTATAGTAATGGGCAATGGTGAGACGGATTTCACTGCCATCTTCGAAGGTAAGCGGACGCTGCACCAGTCCCTTTCCAAAGGTTCGGCGACCCACCACTACACCTCGGTCCTGATCCTGTATAGCACCGGAAACGATTTCTGCCGCAGAAGCCGTAAACTCATTAGTGAGGACAACAATCTTGCCCTTGCGCCAGCGACCATTGGCCTCAGCACGGAACTCCTGACGGGGAGCCCTGCGACCATTGGTATAGACAATCAGATCACCCTTCTCCAGGAACTCATTAGCTATCTTTGCCGCAGTCTGCAGATAACCTCCACCATTATCCTCCAGGTCGAAGATAAGGTCTTTCATGCCCTTCTTCTTCAGGGAATCCATCGCCTCGGAAACCTCCTTGTGGCTCGTCATTCCGAAACTTCCCAGACGAATATAACCGATGCCCGGACGAATCATATAGGCTGCATCCATCGTGGTAACAGGAATCTTATCACGTTTCACCTTGAAGGTAAGCTTATCCTTGATGCCGCGACGCACAATGGTAAGGTTTACAATCGTACCCTTAGGACCACGGAGCCGTTTCATGATTTCCTCCTTACTCATCTTGACGCCCGCAATGGCAGTATCATTTACCGCCACAATACGGTCGCCGGCGATAATGCCCACTTTCTCGGAAGGACCATTGGTAACCGGCTGGATGACCAGGAGCGTATCATCTACCATATTAAACTGCACGCCGATACCATCAAAAGAGCCATTCAGAGACTCGTGCATTGACTGGGTTTCCTTGGCAGTGGTATAGGAAGAATGAGGATCCAGCTTTTCGAGCATTCCCCGGATGGCGTCCTCTACCAGTTTATTCTCATCCACACTATCCACATAGAGATTGGCAATGGCAATTTCAGCCCTCCCCAACTTCTCTATCGGGCTATTCTTGCCCATTTTTATGCGCAACTGGGCACTGACAGAAGTTACTGCCAAGAATGCCGCTAATGCAATAAATAGATATTTCTTCATTTCTAAATCTTAAGCTTTATGAAAGAGAGAAATCCTTCAAGAGTCAACAGTCAACAGTTAACAGTTCTATTTTCTATGGTTTCCCCATGTTTCAATGGTTTCCGTTTTCAATAGTTCCCCATTTCAATGTTTCCCATTTTCTATGGTTTCCTATTTCAATAGTTTCCCACGAAAGCACTTGATTTCTTCACTCTTCACTTCATTCTCTCTTCACTTCATTCACTCTTCACTTAACTCAATCCATCGGTTCAGAATCTTCCTCTGGAATATCCTCCTCAATCACCAGATTGTCGATGATGAAGTTCTGGCGCTCCATGGTATTCTTTCCCATATAGTATTCCAGAAGCTTCTGAACCTGGTCGTTCTTATGCAGCGTAACCTGCTCCAAACGCATATCAGAACCTATGAAATGAGCAAACTCCTCTGGAGAAATCTCGCCGAGACCCTTGAATCGGGTGATTTCCGGGTCTGGTCCGAGTTCACGGATAGCCTGCTGGCGCTCTTCGTCACTATAACAATAGTGGGTAATGAAATCGCCCTTCTTCTCCTTGGGTCCCAACTTGGCATCGGCATCAGCCACTGCCTGCTTATTCTTGATCTTGGTACGCTTGTTGCGCACACGGAATAATGGGGTCTGCAATACATAAACATGGCCCTTCTTGATGAGGTCTGGGAAAAACTGTAGGAAAAACGTGATGATGAGCAGGCGGATGTGCATTCCATCGACATCGGCATCCGTGGCCACAATCACCTTGTTGTAGCGCAATGAATCCAAACCATCCTCTATATCAAGCGCAGCCTGCAGGAGGTTGAATTCCTCATTCTCATACACCACCTTCTTGGTCAGTCCGAAGCAATTCAGTGGCTTACCACGCAGAGAGAAAACCGCCTGGGTATTTACATCACGACTCTTGGTGATGCTTCCGCTCGCAGAATCTCCCTCAGTAATGAAGATGGAACTCTCCTCCTTACGGTCGTTCTTCGCATCGCTGAAGTGGATGCGGCAGTCACGGAGTTTACGGTTGTGAAGGTTGGCCTTCTTGGCGCGCTCACGTGCCAACTTGGTCACACCAGCCATCGCCTTGCGCTCACGCTCGCTCTCCTTGATCTTGTTTTCCAGGATTTCAGCCACATCCTTATGGATATGAAGATAGTTGTCCACTTCCTTCTTCAGGAAATCACCCACATATTTATTGATGGTTTCCCCACCATTCGGAGTCATCGTCGTACTTCCGAGCTTGATTTTCGTCTGACTTTCAAAGACAGGTTCCTCTACATTGATGGCAATAGCCGCCACCAGTCCGTTGCGGATGTCGCCATACTCATACTTGCCGTAGAACTCCTTGATGGTCTTGGCAATATGCTCCTTGAAAGCACTCTGATGAGTACCTCCCTGAGTAGTATGCTGACCATTGACGAAGGAATAGTATTCCTCGCCATACTGATTGGTATGGGTAAAGGCTATCTCAATATCCTCACCCTTCATGTGGACAATATCATAGAGACCCTCATTGGTCATATTGTCGCTCAAAAGGTCCTGCAGACCATGACGGCTGAGGATACGGCGACCATTGTGCATGATGGTGAGACCTGTATTCAGATAAGTATAGTTACGAAGCATCGTCTCCACGATGTCATCATGGAAACTGTAGTTCTTAAAGAGCGTATTGTCCGGTTCAAAAAAGATGAAAGTACCATTCTCATCCTCCGTCTTGGAAGTCTTGTCTTTCAGGAGATTACCACGTTCGAAAATAAGATGGCGCACCTTGCCGTCGCGGAATGACTTCACCTCGAAATGGGAACTGAGGGCATTGACCGCCTTCACACCGACACCATTCAAGCCGACACTCTTCTTGAACGCCTTGCTATCATACTTACCTCCGGTATTGAGCACGCTGACCGCCTCGACAAGTTTGCCTTGCGGAATACCACGTCCATAGTCACGTACGCTGACACGAAGATGGTCCTCTATGTCGATTTCAAGACGGGAACCAGCTCCCATCTTAAACTCGTCGATGGAGTTATCCACCACCTCCTTTAAGAGCACGTAAATGCCATCCTCTGGCAAGTTGCCGTCGCCCAAACGACCGATATACATACCTGGACGAGTACGCACATGCTCCATGTCGCTCAAGTGGCGAATGTTGTCATCGGTATATTCCACAGATTGCTGCTGCGGAGCGTTCCCCTGCTCTTCTTCCACGTTTAGATTATTTTTGTCTTCTGACATAAGTCCTCCTTGGTTTTATTGGTTAACCGAAAGGAACGCCTCCTTTCCTCACACGAGATGGAGGAATTCTCAGGAAGCCATTCCCTTATACATTCGGCATTCTTTAGATTTTCTTGATATAGCATTCACGGCGTTTGTGCTGGATAGGACTCAATGGCCCCCACTGTCCCTGCACTGCCGTATTGGTTTCCATCTCCACCTGTGTCTCTCCCCACTCGATGCCGTACTTCTGATAGATAGGAATCAAGTCGGCAAAGAGGAGCGCATTGGCACCTTTGGCACGATACTCAGGAAGGATACCGACCAACAAGAGATCGACGATCTTGGTCTTGTGGAACTTGATGGCACGTAGCAGATGCCACCATCCGAACGGCAACATTCTGCCTCGATGGCACTTCTGCAAAGCGATTGACAGGGAAGGCATAGAAATGCCGGCACCCACCAACTTGCGCTCATCTCCCGACCAATCCTCGATAAGGGTAACAAACTCCAGGTCGAGCATGCCGAGATACATCTTGATGTACTGGTTGATCTGCTTCTGTGTGAGCTGTGAATATCCATAGAGATGGCTATAAGTGGCATTGATCAAGTCGAAAATCTTCTGACCATATCCTTCGTCAAACACCATCTTCTTGGTCAACTTGACCACGTGCAGATTGTATCGCTTCTGGATCATTGCCGCAATCTTGGCATATTTCTCAGGCACAGCCTCCGGCACCATCAGTTTATTCTCCACGTATTTGTTATCGACCTCAAAGCCACCTATCGCCTTGATGTGCTCAGGATAATAAGGATAATTGTAGATGGTAGGCATAGTACCGAGCTGGTCGAATCCCCAGGTCAACATTCCCTCAGGATCCATGTCGGTAAAGCCGAGCGGACCCACCATATCTTCCATGCCCTTCGACTTGCCATAGTCCTCCACAGCTTTCAGAAGAACCTTCGACACCTCTAGGTCATCGATGAAATCAATCCACCCGAAGCGCACGGACTTGCGATTCCACTTATTGTTAGCCTTATGATTGATAATAGCAGCGACACGTCCCACCAACTTGCCCTCTTTATAGGCAAGATAATATTCAGCCTCGCAAAACTCGAATGCGGCATTGCGGTCTTTGCTCAAGGTGTTCATGTCGTCGCTGAAAAGATTGGGCACATCATATTTGTTGCCCTTGTATAGGTCGTAATGGAAGTCGATGAACGTCTTCAAGTCCTTCTTGCTCTCGACCTTTTTGATTTCTATTAATGACATGATTTCAAACTAGTTTGTAACTTTAAACATGCAAAAATAGCAATATTTCGTCAAATGACCAAATATTGCTATTTTATTTTCAGTTTTTTAGGGATTATGGGCAACAAGCAGTCCTACCATATCCCCAGAACTATACCTTTTCGCAAATGAAGAGCACATGGCTCTCGTCGCTCAGGGTCGTGGCAAAGATATAGGTGTCGCCTCCATCCTTCAGTTTGAGTCGCTTACGCAACTCTGCCACGGAGAGAGGGAAGTTACGAGTGGCGATATTCGCCTTGGTGACACCCGAAAGCTGACGTTTGAGTTCTTTCTTATTGAAGCTAGATACCGCCTTGATGCGAAAAGCACGACCTGGGAAATCATGGACAGGCTTGTCGCTGATGAAGAGATGGGAATTCTTCTCCAGCATCTTCACGCCATATCGGGAAGAAATGGCGCCGAAGCATCCTGCTTTCATCAGGGAGGCGTTCGGCTCATAGAGATAGAGAGGCTTGCTGCTGTCTTGAGACAACTCATTCTCTTCGCTTGAACATTTCTCTAGCTCTACGATTCCACATTCTATTCCTGACGCAATGCTCACCACAGACTTGTCCGACTCATCGTATGACATCACTTGATTGTCATTGATGCAATATATTTTCAAGAGGCTTGTCTCATCATCCGTTTTCGAGGCTTTATCTTCATCCGCTCCTACGCTAAACTTTGTCTTCTTGCCGAAGGAAGAAGAAAGTACGAGAAGAAGTTCCTTGCACTCGTTGCCCGTTGAGACAATATGTACCTCTCTCACACATTTCAACTCACTCACGGCACGATGCCAATCAAGCATCGGAGACAGCTTGATGATGACGAAGTCCGACTTCTCCAGCATCTCATCTTGCAAGAGGGTCACATCAGGGGTACAATCTTGCAGCGACACCACCTTATTGCCTGCATCGTCACGGCGAGCAGGGTCGATGAAAATCAACTGAAGCGGTTTTGCACTTCTTCCTTGACAAGATTCGGCATTGGGCGCATTCTGAGGAGACTCATCTTCCTGCAAACCGAAAGAATGCAAAACCCCCACTCCATCCCCATTCTTTACGATGGCATTCTTCAAGCCCAACCTCTCGAAGTTCTCTTTTGCCGCCTCGCAGAGATGCGCCTGTCGCTCTACATACATCGAATTGACACCTAGTTGGGCAGCGATGTAGGAGAAATCAACTCCAAAGCCTCCCGTCATGTCCAAGAAGGACACATTTTCCTGCTTTCCAAGAGTATCGTCATTTTTGGTGAATTTGGGAACGACTGTGCCCTTGGTCGCAAATTCGCAAATTTCAGAATTTAGCAATCTCGCTGCCAATTCTGCTTTATACATCGCTGTCACCTCCGAAGAGCATTGTTCCATCGAAATATGGGGAGGATAAATGATGCCATCGAGGCCTGCCCAACGAGGCAACTTGGTACGTGCCATCTGCCGTCCTCGAATCTGGTCGAGGGCGAAAGGCATATCCACATCCGAGTTCTTACTTCCGAGGAAAGCCAATTGGCGTACATCTTCGTCCTGATGCTGACGGATAAAATCTATAGTCGCTTGGTTCATTCTTCACTTATTTAATCACCTTGTAGTATTTCTTTGCCGTGGCACGGGAACAGAGATTGAAATGCCACCATTCCGTACGGAGTGGCTTCCATCCTGCATGGCGCATCACCTTTCTCAGTAGTTCCCTATTACGCAAGGCCTGTTTGGAGATGCGCTTGCTAGCCACCAATTGTGCCTCTTGGTCGATATGCGCCGCCTTGCCGAAATAATCCACCTTGGTTCCCATGTCAAGTGTATCTCCCTTCTCATTGCAGAGAGTAATATCCACTGCCATGCCATAGTTGTGCATACCGCCTCCATGCGCTGGGTTCGACACATAGATATCATTCTTGGTGCCTTTCACCACATTCCACATCTTCTGTTGGATGCTCATCGGACGGGAAGCATCATAAATCTTCAAGCTAAGATGTGGATGAAGCGACTTGAGATAAGTCTGCGCCTCCTTCAGAGCCTTGGCAGCCTTCGGATGGAGATAAGCCTCCTTCAGGTCACCATACAACACCTTACCACAGAAGTTGTCAGCACGGGCATACATCAAGGAAACCTGAATGCTCTTATCCACATTCTTGATATTCACGTAGCCTTGTCGTGCCAGCGACCTTGCCGTGGCACTCAACTTCTGTTCCTGCTGCTTGCCTTGCAGCAGTCTTATTTTTCCCCAAGCCTGCCCATTGCTCGTTAAGAGAAGGCACGCAGCCAAGAGAATCATTATCTTTCTTGCTTTCATCATTGTCGTATTTTGGTACTGCATTATTCTTCACCATTTATTCTCCTTATCAACTCGTCTGGATCGAAATCCTCCATTTTGGAAAATGCGAACCACTTCTTGCCGAGATCTTTGATGGAAGCTCCAACATGATATACAGCTTCATCTATACAAAGAAAACGATCATGAGAACGGCGAAAGATGGAAACCTCTATTGGAGGATATTGACTATTGTGGCGGTCGATGTCCAACTGAAATTGGCGACTTATTTGCTGAGTATAGATAGCAGCCGACACATCAATATTTCGCTTATCCAACAAGGTTAAAACCGATTCATCCACATAATTATCTATCAAGATGATACGTTGCTTGGCACTCTTGATTAATTCTGAGACAAAGGAATATGCATCATAAATTTGGTTGTCAAAAAAGATACCTTGCTTCTGCCGCACATTTCCCTCATCAAGTCTGCGAAAAACTTCATCAATACGCTTATCTTGTTCTTCTTGATGAGACAAGATCTTTGCTTGCACCTTGTTTGATTCCAATTGATTAAACTCTATTGTTTCCAGACGTTGGAAGATAGTAGCATGATTCACCATAAAATGTCGCATCGAAACAAATGCTCGCATAATGCGGATATTCACTTCTATGGCTAGTTTAGAACGCAAGATGCCACTGAGCATAGCAACACCTTGCTCAGTAAAGGCATAAGGCAAATACTTTATATTACTACCACGTCCCTCGTTCAAGGTTCCAATTTGGCACCTTGAACATTCATCTTTTGTCAATTGAAACATGAAATCATCAGGAAAACGCTCTTGATTGCGTTTTACCTGCTTGTTTAAATATTTAGTTTCCACCCCATACAACTCTGCCAAGTCACGATCGAGCATAACTTGTTTTCCCCTGACAATTCGTATCAGAGATTCCACCTTTACTTCCATTGGCTCTTGCTTTTCCTCTGCCGTTGCCAAATTCTTTTCTTCTGCCATTTTCGCCGAAATATTAAATTATTCGGCAAATATACAACTAATATCTGGAACTCACAAAAAATCAGAGGACAATTATACTTCAAGGTCGCAATTTGTGACCCTAAGCAATATAGAAAAGCGACCATTCCCTAATCGAGAATAGCCGCTTTACTTATTGTTTTATTTCACAATTTCTTTCCTTACACTGCTAGAACACCAATAGCAGCACCGCTTTTGGGGGTTACTTTATGGAATACAAACCTTTTGAACTCTTGAACCAACTTTGACAAGATACATACCAGACCTCAAACATATACGCTTGGCATTGCCTTTGTAAACAAGCGCACCTCCTAACGCAGTTATTTGACTTTCAACATCATTTGAATCATCAAAAACGATTGTGCTATCTATTACCTTAAAGCCGCTCTCTGACAATGAAGTTTGCTTAATTGCAGATGCTTCAGTAACAACCACAATACAAGTGCCAACAAAATTGCCATCTTCTGTTGTTGCAAGGACCACTGTTTTTCCATAACCCGTTGCAATTATACTACCATCAGCAGAAATCGAGCATACACTTTCATTACTACTCTTCCATGTCACATTTTTGTTGGTTGCATCCTCGGGCTGTATCTTTGTTGTCAGTTGTGCGGTTTTGCCTAATTCCGTCAGTTCTACCTCCGCAGGTTCAATAGAAACTCCAGCCACAGGCTTCGCTACTATAATTTCGCATGAGTTCGATACACTACCATCGTATGTTGTTACAGTAATAGTTGCAGTACCACTTTTATGAGCGTAAACTTCTCCATTCTCATCTACAGTAGCGACCTCTTCATTATCACTACTCCACTTTAACCGTTTGTCAAATGCATCGGATGGCTGAATTTCAAATAGTAGATTTGTATGCTCATTTGACAGCATTTGATGAGGAGAGGTCCAACGAAGTGCTATTTTTTCGACTTCTTTAATTTCCTCTATATCTTTTATGTAACCTTTATACCAATCTGTTTGCCAAAACTTCTTTTTATACACATCAAGACATCCCTTTGGAACATATACCTTATCAAATTTATAGTAGTAATAATCAACTACTTGTTCTGGAGGTGTTATACTTTTAAAATATCCAATTTTAGCTGTAAGTTGTACACACAAAGTATCACATTTTGCACCTACAACGATGGTGTCAGATGTGTAACAATGTTGAGCAAATATTCTATCTGGCCTACCACTTTCAGATTTTGAGCCTCCATAATAAGCTTTTAGACTTTCAGGAAAATCAAAACGGGTTTTTGAAATTGGCATTATAACTTCTTTATTCCAAGTTTCTTGCCACCAAGAATCAGAAGGACGTTTATTCTCTTCTGGTCCTCCTAAACGAATTATATTTTTAGGCATTATAAAATCTCCCGAAAACGCACACCCAGCAAATGCATTTGGGCCAATCTCTTGTAAAGAAGAAGGGAGCGTTACAATACATTTTTCAGTTTGATTGAACCCCAAATAAAACGTAGAGGTTGGTACACGAGTAACATTGTTTGTCAATATCAAATGATTAGGATGCCCCACTAAAAATTTACAATGAGCCTTCCCCACATTTGAATCAATTATAAGACTATCAATATTTTTTGAATTTAAACCCACCTCAGAAGCAATGAGATTATGAGGCAAAATTAGCTTACGCAAAACCTTTTTATCTCCAAAATTCATAAAACCACCCCATAGAATATTGTCATTTCCTTCATTATCTACTAAATTAGCCTTATTGAGATTCAACACAACCAACTTTCGCGCTTTTATCAGAGTATTGAGAAATTGCATATCCGCAGGATTAATATATCCTGTAACTGTCAAATCCTCCACTGCGACCTGCTGAGCATAAGTCATCTTGCTCGATAGCCAACCAGGAGTTTGATTGTCTACCGTCATCACCTTGTCTTGTGCATTTATACCGATGGATGCAAGCAAGCACACTAAGAAAATGTAAATCTGTTTCATATCACAATCTGTTTATGTTATTTAGTCAATTGTTCCTCTACAACTTTATCCATACCACTATCAGTATAGCATTTATGGAAAGAACTATCTATATGCGAATATTGCTTTATAAACCAAAGTTCTTCTATTGCCATTTGGGATGCAATGTACCTAAGAAATGTTCTTGTTTTAAGTTTCTTGGGAATATCCATTCTCACAAATTCCAATATTTCTTGCAAACTTCTAATATAATGTTCATAGCAAATATTTCTCTCATTTAAAAATATCCGAAAAGCATATTCACCTTTATTACTAAGCGTTTTAGCATTATTATAATCATTTTCAGAAATGTGGTAAGTTTTGATATAAAACTTGTATTTACAATCATTCCTTGCTATATGTTCCATCTTAATTGCTTTCAGTCGTTCTTTTTCATTATCAGAGTATTCATCTTGTCGTAATTGCCATTGATTGATACTTTCTATATCAGTATCCTTCAGGTCGCCTAAATACCTTTTTTGAGACAATGCTTCTATAATTGACTGAACTTCATTATTAGCAAATAAAAAACATTGCCTACCTAAGAACGTCCTATAAACAACATCTATTCCTTCGGTAATTTGGGAAACATTCACCCTTAGAGCATCTGCTAATTTTCTATGGAATTTTTGTGTCTGATAAAATGTCGATTTAAATTGCTCTTCTTTAAAAGCCCTTCGCTGATGCAAAAAAGTTAAATATGTCAAGATTGCAGTAATTATAGGGATTACAACTGCAACAACTTGCTCTATTATAGTTTTGGATTCTAATATACAAACATTATTTTCCATACAAAACCATTTTGCCACGAATCCCCAAATGGCGATAAAACAATCAGATTACGGCAAAATAAAAAAACGTGGGATTCTACCTGTTACCCGTCCCACGAATCGAGGCCTTCGCATTGCCCAGTGTTGTTGAACGAGCAACGTCGAAGCCCACGCCGATATGTATACAATTCTCCCTATACCAATATTTGGCATATTGCAAGATGCAATACACCCATACAAGTAAAGGGATGTGATTATTACACATCCCGAGGGCATCTACCATTGCTATGCTCAAGACAACACCTGAAAGTTGCGAAGTTTCGATTCGTCAAGAACAGAGCGTCAAGTAAACGCCTTTATATATATGTCGTGATACCTTATCCCACCAACCATCCGTCTCTGCATGAGTTATCGCCTTTGAGCGGCTCAAAATGCCTCAACACGGCGTGAGCGAGAATGGTATCCGCTGCAAAGGTAAGCAAAATAATGATAACTTGTATATTTTTCGTGGATTATTTTCGGTTAGAACTGAAAAATGATGATGTTTGGGAGCACAGTAGCTATTAATAAGAAGCCAAAAGGGCTGCAACAGATTCTGTCGCAGCCCTCATGTCGCTTTATAGCAAAGGAGTCATATACAGCGGAAGATACGTGATGCCATCCTCTACCTTCAAGTCCTTATCATGAAGCACGTATGGTGTAGCCAATTGCTTGTCATATTTCTTAATGCACTTCTTTAGCGATGTAATCGTATAGTTTGAACCCGACTTCACCTCGTCTATTTTGCTTCCAGTCAAGCAGTTGCTGATATATCTTTCGTTTCATACCCACTCCATTTTACACGTTTCTGAGATTTTTCACGCATCCTCCTTACACGTTTCTGAGATTTTTCAACGTACAAATTTACACCTTTCTGAGGTTTTTGCAAGAAAAAAGCGCACAATTCTTTTGTTTTTTAACCTTTGGAAACAATTGCTGTACTCACAAATCAGCCTTTTAACGTAAGATAGTATTCTAGACTTTGACTACCCAATCCAATTTGTACAAATCATTGCAAGCATCTACACACATAAAAAGTTTCTCCCAAGAAAAGTATCATTGTATCATTTTTGCGAGAAATTTCTTCATAAAGTGTTGATATACTGATATATGAAAGCGCTGACACTTCCCGAAAAAGTAGGAAAATGCATCAGTAATGTATCATGTTTTTGGAGAAAAGTATCACGATTTTGGCAAAAGCATCTGCAAAAGCCTAGTTTTTCTGCTTCACAAGCGCATAGAGGAAGCTGAAATTCCCAAGCTAGGGGCACTCTTACCCCTTAGCTTGGGCACTCAATGCCCATAGGCTGGGCAACTCACCCCACCAAGCCTTGTTGACTTTTCCTGATTTCTGTAGACACTTTTTTACTTTATAAACTAAAAAGGTA
>ERZ1034952.2159-NODE-2159-length-14973-cov-6.526210_pt1 | contig 14973 bp, 12 predicted proteins | sample MGYA00520625_ERZ1034952 | MGnify/ENA primary metagenome ERZ1034952 (study PRJEB33766, sample SAMN09781773) | gut metagenome | biome: gut microbiome | host: Homo sapiens | place: Madagascar | study: EMG produced TPA metagenomics assembly of the PRJNA485056 data... | reverse complement strand
ACCGCCTTTTCTGACCAACTTACTGCTTGACTTTCCATAGTTGGTCTACGGGTGCATTCGATTGTCGAGGCGTTCACACATTTATAACTCATGCAATCGTCCTGAGAAAGATGGGAGAGAGGAAATTGAAAAAACTATCCGTCTACCTGAAACGGTACACGGCGCAAAGCATTCTGGCACCGCTGTTTAAGCTGCTGGAAGTGGTGTTCGACCTGCTGGTGCCCCTGGTCGTGGCACGGATGATTAACGTGGGCGTTGCCGGGCAGAACCGGGGGGTGCTGGTGCAGTGCTTCTTTCTGCTGATTGCCATGGCGCTGCTGGGCTTGGCGTGCAGCATTACCGCCCAGTTTTTTGCCGCCAGAGCCAGCACCGGCTTTGCGGCGGATTTGCGTCAGGCGGTGTTTGACCACATCCAGAAATTTTCCTTTACCGAGCTGGACACCCTGGGGGCGGACACCATGATTACCCGGCTGACCACCGACATCAACCAGGTGCAGACCGGTGTGAACATGGGTCTGCGGCTGCTGCTGCGCAGTCCCTTTGTGGTGTTCGGTGCGCTGATGATGGCGTTTACCATCAATACCAAGTGCGCCCTGATTTTTGCGGCAGCCATCCCGGTGCTGTTCGTTGTGGTGTTTGCCATTATGCTGGTGAGCATTCCCCTGTTCCGCAAATCCCAGGCCGCCCTGGATCGGGTGACCTGCCTGACCCGGGAAAATCTCACCGGTGTCCGGGTCATCCGTGCCTTCTGCCGGGAGGAGCAATCGGTGGAGGAGTTTGACGCAGCCAATCAGGCACTAACCCGGCTCAACGAGTTTGTGGGGCGGATTTCTGCCCTGCTGAATCCCCTGACCTATGTGCTGATTAACATTGCGGCGGTGTTCCTCATCGACCGGGCTGCCATCCAGGTAAATGTGGGCAGCATTGCCCAGGGCGATGTGGTGGCGCTGAACAACTATATGCTCCAAATCATTGTGGAGCTGATTAAGCTGGCGTCCCTGATTATCACCCTCACCAAGTCCCTGGCCTGTGCCGGGCGGGTGGCGGCGGTGCTGGAACAGCAGCCCTCCATGACCGAGGGCACCCAGGCGCTGTCCGGCGACAGTCAGGAGGCCGTCAACTTCCAGAATGTGACCTTTACTTATGCCGGTGCCAGTGCGCCCAGCCTCATGGACATCAGCTTCCAGGCGAAAAAGAGGCAGACCATTGGCATCATTGGCGGCACCGGCAGCGGCAAGTCCACGCTGGTCAGCCTGATTCCCCGGTTCTATGACCCCCAGGAGGGGACGGTGCGGCTCAACGGCGATGACGTGAAGCAGCTCAGCCGGGCAGCGCTGTGCGCCCAGGTGGGCGTGGTGCAGCAGCGGGCGGTGCTGTTTCAGGGCAGCATTCGGGACAATCTCCGCTGGGGCAACGAAAATGCCAGCGATGCAGAGCTGTGGGAGGCACTGTCCGCCGCCCAGGCCAAGGAAGTGGTGGAGGGCAAGCCCGGTCAGCTGGATTTCCAGCTGGAACAGGGCGGCAGAAACCTGTCCGGCGGTCAGAAGCAGCGGCTGTCCATTGCCCGGGCCCTGGTGAAAAAGCCGGAAATCCTCATTCTGGATGACAGCTCCAGCGCCCTAGACTTTGCCACCGATGCGGCGCTGCGCAAATCCATCAAGCATCTGGGCTATCCCGTGACCACCTTCCTGGTGTCCCAGCGCATTGCCTGCATCCAGCAGGCGGATCAGATTCTGGTGCTGGACAATGGGCATCTGGCTGGCAGCGGCACCCACCAGGCGCTGCTGGAAAGCTGCCCGCTGTATCAGGAAATTTTCGACTCTCAGTTCCCCGGTGAACGGCTGGCTGCAAAGGAGGCGGGTAAGTAATGAGTAAAAAAGGAAACGGCGAAACCATGAAGAAGCTCTGGAATCGCATTGCCCGCTATCGGGTGCTGCTGCTTCTGAGCATTGTGCTGGCGGCTGCCACGGTAATCATGCAGCTGTATGTCCCCATGCTGTTTGGCGATGCCATCGACTGCATTGTGGCAGAGCACCGGGTAGACTTTGACCGGGTGGGAATGTTCCTGGGACGGGTGGCGCTGTTTGCGGTGCTGTCCGGCATTTCCGGCTGGGTGATGAGCGTTATCAACAACCGGGTGGTGTATCGGGTGGTGGAGGACATCCGCTCCCAGTCCATCCGCCATATCCAGAAGCTGCCCCTGGGGTATCTGGATCAGCACGCCTCCGGCGACATTGTCAGCCGGGTGATTGCCGATGCGGACATTCTCTCCGACGGTCTGCTGCTGGGCTTTACCCAGCTGTTTTCCGGCGTTGTCACCATTGGGGTGACGCTGGTGTTTATGTTCTCCAAGAATTTCTGGATTACCCTGCTGGTGATTTGCCTGACTCCCCTGAGCTTTTGGGTGGCGAAATTCATTTCCTCCCATTCCTACGGGATGTTCCGCAAGCAAAGCGAGGCACGGGGCAAGCAGACGGCGCTGATTGAGGAAATCATCGGCAATCAGAAGGTGGTGCGGGCCTATGGCTATGAGCAGCGAGCCTCCCAGCGGTTTGCAAAGGTGAACGAGGAGCTGCGGGACTACAGCGCCCAGGCCATCTTCTACAGCAGCCTTACCAATCCCTGCACCCGGTTTGTAAACAATGTCATCTACGCCGGGGTTGCCCTGGTGGGAACGCTGCTGATTCCCGGCGGAGCGCTGACGGTGGGTGGACTGTCGGTGCTGCTGTCCTACGCCAACCAGTACATGAAGCCCTTCAATGACATCAGCTCCGTGATTACGGAGATGCAGAATGCACTGGCCTGTGCCGCCCGGCTGTTTGCGCTGCTGGACGAGCCGGAGGAATGCCCCGACGCTGCCGGGACGCTGGAAGACCGGAAAGGCTGCGTGGACATTCAAAATGTCAGCTTCAGCTATGACAAGTCCCGCCCCCTGATTGAGCATTTTAACCTTCGCGTGAAGCCGGGAATGCGGGTTGCCATTGTGGGACCCACCGGCTGCGGCAAAACCACCTTTATCAACCTGCTCATGCGGTTTTATGATGTGGACGGCGGCGAAATCCGGGTGGACGGCAAGGAAATCCGCACTCTGTCCCGCCATAGCCTGCGTTCCGGCTTCGGCATGGTGTTGCAGGATACCTGGCTGAAGCAGGGTACGGTGCGGGAGAACATTGCCTTTGGCAAGCCCGATGCCACCGATGAAGAAATCATCCGTGCCGCCAAGGAAGCCCGCAGCTGGGACTTCATCCGGCGGCTGCCTCAGGGGCTGGACACGGTGCTGTATGAGGACAGTCTCAGCGGCGGTCAGAAGCAGCTGCTGTGCATCACCCGGGTGATGCTGACCCTGCCCCCTATGCTGATTCTGGACGAGGCCACTTCCAGCATCGATACCCGCACCGAGGTGCTGATTCAGCAGGCCTTCGACAAGCTGATGCAGGGCCGCACCAGCTTTGTGGTGGCGCACCGGCTGAGCACCATCCGCAATGCGGATTTGATTCTCGTCATGCGGGACGGCAAAATTGTGGAGGAGGGCACCCACCGGGAGCTGCTGGAAAAAGGCGGCTTCTATTGTAAGCTGTATAACAGCCAGTTCCAGAAAGCGTAAGGCGGCAGTGCCGCCGGACAGTGGCGCTGCGGGGCTTGTACCGATACGTCGGTGCAAGGTTTGCAGCGTCATTGTCAAACAGCCCTGCCGTTTCCATATTTTGATGCTTGAAAAAGTTGCGAAAACGGGTTACAATTTCTCCTGTCCTCGAGAGACACATTCCATCAAGGAGGAAAAACCCATGTGTTTTGACATTTGCAGCATCTGGCAGCTTCTGTGCCGGATGGGCGGCTTTGGCTGCTGATAATGCGCTTTTTCTGAAGTGTAATTTGCCCCGGGAAACCGGGGCTTTTTCTTTCCCGATTTTTGGAAAATATGATAAAAATCCTGTCGGAACTGCTTGATATCGTTCCGGTGTTGTGGTATACTTTCACGAAGTAATTCGTTTTAGCACCATCTTTTTGGCGGTCAGGCTGCCGAATGCCGGATAACAGGAAAGCGAGGACAATCTTTATGACGATTGAACAGTGCTATGAGCAGCTGCATGGGGATTATGCCCAGGTGATTCAGCGCTTACCCAGCCCTGCGCTGGTAGAGCGGTTTATTGGAAAGTTTTTGGATGACGGCAGTTTCAGCGAGCTGACGAGTGCCATGGCAGCCGGTCAGACCGAGGCGGCATTTCGTGCAGCCCATACCCTCAAGGGCGTGAGTGCCAACCTGGGATTTGAGCAGCTGCGGCAGTCGGCCAGCGCCTTGACGGAGTTCCTGCGGGGCAAGGCCGAGCCTGTGCCCGCTGAGGCGCTTCCTCTCCTGGAGCAGGTGCGCCGGGACTATCAGATGACTGTGGATGCAATTCGGGCATATCGGGCAGAGCGGTTCTAAGCGGCGGATTCCCGGACAGGGAAATTACTGGATGATGTGAGGGGAGTAAAATCGGATGCGTAAAAAACGGGTGCTTGTTGTAGAAGACAATGAACTGAACCGCGAGCTGCTGTGCCAGATTCTGTCTCAGGAGTATGATGTGATAGAGGCTGAGAACGGTCAGGTGGCGCTGGAGATTCTGAAAGAGCATAAAAACAGCATTTCCCTGATCTTCCTGGATGTGGTTATGCCGGTGATGGATGGCTATACCTTTTTGAATCGCCTGCGTTCCGACAGCAGTATGTCCTTTATCCCTGTGGTGGTCACGACCCAAAGCAGCAGCGAGGAGGATGAAGTAAACGCACTTTCTCATGGGGCAACCGATTTCGTGCCAAAGCCCTACCGTCCCAAGATTATTCTCCACCGGGCGGCCAATCTGATTGAGCTGCGGGAGAATGCCGCCATGGTCAATCAGTTTATGTATGACCGTCTGACGGGGCTGTTCAGCCGGGAATACTTCTATCAGAAGGTGCAGGAACGCCTGAACGAAAGCACCGGCACTTCCTATGCAATTGTCTGCTCCAATGTGGAGAATTTCAAGGTTTATAACGATATTTTCGGCATCCGCGCCGGAGATGAGGTGCTGCGGCGCATTGCAGATCTTTTCCGGGAGATGATGGGTGAGAACGGCATTTGCGCCCGCTACGGGGCTGACCGCTTTCTGTGCCTCTTGCGGCAGGAGCGGCTGCCGGAGTGGATGCGCGTCCATAGCAGTGCCGAAAAGCTCCCCGGGCTGAGCAACATCGAGCTGAAGTGGGGCGTATACAAAATTTCCAACCGGGCTGTTCCGGTGGAAAAGATGTGTGACCGTGCTTTCCTGGTGGCCGACAGCATCAAGGGGCGCTATAACCAGCGCATTGGTATTTATGATGACGTGCTGCGGGATAAGCTCCTGCGGGAGCAGGCCATTACCGAGTCCATGGAAACCGCATTGGCAGAGGGGCAGTTCTCCGTCTACCTGCAGCCGAAGTATTGGCTTCAGAATGACACCATGGCCGGGGCAGAGGCTCTGGCAAGATGGATTCACCCGGAGCTGGGCTTTATGAACCCCGGTGAATTTATCCCCCTGTTTGAAAAGAACGGCTTCATTACAAAGCTCGACCGCTATGTGTGGGAGCAGACCTGCAAGAAATTGCAGCAGTGGCGGCAGGAGGGCTATCCCGACATTGCAGTGTCCGTCAACGTTTCCCGGGCGGACGTGTATCAGGAGGATTTACCGGAGACCATGAGCAGTCTGGTTGCGCAGTATGGCATTGAGCCTCGCCAGCTCCACCTGGAGCTGACCGAGAGCGCCTACACCGAAAATCCCAATCAAATCATTGCAGTGGTGGACGAACTGCGTAACCGCGGATTTGTGATTGAGATGGACGATTTCGGCAGCGGATATTCCTCCCTGAATATGCTCAACCAGGTGCATTTTGACATTCTGAAACTGGACATGAAGTTTATTCAGACGGAGACGGCGAAGCCCGGCGAGATGAGCATCATGCGGTTTGTGGTGAATCTGGCCAAGTGGCTGAATCTGAGCACGGTGGCTGAGGGCGTAGAGACAAAGGCACAGCTGGAGCGTCTGCGGGACGTGGGCTGCGACTATGCCCAGGGATATTATTTCTCCCGTCCGCTGCCCGTTCAGGAGTTTGAAAAGCTCCTGGCGGCTGAAAAGAAACGACTGGAAGACGAAGAATAAATCAGAAAAAACCCCGGTGAGCAGAAACGCTCATCGGGGTTTTTGCGGCGCTTCGCGCCGGGCGTGTACCATTCATCCGGGGGGGCGGGCGACTGCCAGCCGCCCCACGGAAGCGTGTCTTATTCCTCCGTCCGGTCAATCTGGATTTCGGTGTGCAGGGAGCAGCCGTGCTGGCGCAGAGCATCTTTCATGCGGCGGAGAATGTCTTCGTCATAAAGGGGCAGGGAATAGGGCACGGCCAGGTCGAAGGACAGCTTGCGCTTGCCCCGATAGTCCAGAATGCGCAGGTCGTGGATGGTGGCATCCGGCGTAATGCGGTAGGCGCATTCCTTTACCAGCTTCCGGTAGGCCGCCCACTCGCTGTCCTCGGAGACGGGGTCATAGTGAATCACCAGATGGATGCCCAGCCGCCGCATGGCCTCCTGCTCAATGTGATCCAGCTGGTCGTGAGCATCCAGGGGCGCTTCGCTGGCATCCATTTCCGCATGGACGGTGGCGAACACATGGCCGGGGCCGTAGTCGTGAATCAGCAGGTCATGAATGCCCAGCACCCGCTTGTGGGCAAGAATCATGCTGGTGAGCTGCGATACCATCTGAGCATCGGCCTGCCTGCCGATGAGGGGGGAAACGGTGTCCTTGGCCAGCTGAATGCCCGACCACAGGATGAAGCAGGCAACACCCAGACCCACATAGCCATCCAGCTGAATGTGCCACAGGCCGTCCGCCAGGAAGCTCAGAAGCACGGCGGAGGTGGCGATGATGTCGTTGCGGCTGTCCTGGGCGGTTGCCTCCAGGGTGGCAGAGTGAATCATCCTTCCCAGCTTCCTGTTGAAAAAGGCCATCCACAGCTTGATCACCATGGAAACCAGCAGAATGGAAACGGTTAAAATGCTGAAGGGCACCGATTCCGGGGACAGAATCTTGAGGAAAGAGGATTTTGCCAACTCTGTTCCGGCCAGCAGCACCAACGCGGCCACCACCACGCCGGAGATGTACTCATATCGGCCATGGCCAAAGGGATGCTCCTCGTCCGCCGGACGCTGTGCCATGCGGAAGCCCAGCAGGGTGACGATGGAGGAAGCGGAGTCGGTGAGGTTGTTGATGCCGTCACCGGCGATTGCAACGGAGCCGCTGGCAAGGCCGACGACCAGCTTGAGGCAGGCGAGAAAGACGTTGCAGACAATGCCAACGATGCCCGCCAGATTGCCGATTCTGGCGTGGACATCAGGGGTATGCAGGGATGCATTGGGAACGAACAGGCGCAATAGCAGTTCAGTCATGGGAGACCTCCATTTGGTGTTTGCGTCCGGGGTAAAAAAATACCCCCGGAGCAGCAGGAAATTGACTGTCCCGTGGGAATCCACTGTCACGTTTGTGACCCGACCGGCAGAAACCGGTCTGTTCAGTTTTTATAATGCGAAGATTATAGCAGGAAAAACAAGCTGCGTCAAGTAGATTTCATGGAAAAACACGACAATTGCATGAGTAAACAATTTGTAAATGATGTGGTAAGTATCGCTATTGCTGGCACGAAGTGCCCATGCCTCCCCTGGAAGGGGAGGTGCCGAACGAACGTGAGGCGGAGGGGTTTGTCCGTAAACTGAGCAAGAAAACCCCTCAGTCAGCCCGTTCGGGCTGCCAGCTCCCCTTTCAGGGGAGCCAAGGCGGCTTCGCCGCTCGGGTCGCCAGGTTGGCAACCCCTACCGGTGCGCTACAAAATTTGGGAGCGGTTGCAAAATCGCACACGCCATGTAGGGGAGGCTCTTAGCCTTCCGAAGCTCACACAACTGAGCGGTTCGTTGAATGTTGCGGCTGCGCCGCAGCGGGCGGCTTCGAGCCGCCCCTACTAGAGCACATCCCTTAAAACTTCATTTTTATTAAAATGCAGTATGCCTTTTTCTTCAGATACTGGCTAAGCAAAGTCTAAATGCATTTGTGAAGTTTTAAGAGATTCGCTCTACTACGGGTGCGGTGGAAACCGGGGGCTGGCGGGTCGCCAACCTGGCGACCCCTACCAGCTTCTTCCACATCACAAGCCACTCGGCTGCGGTTCCTTCGGCTCAGTTCATGGTTCCCTGGGCGCGCTGGAACAGCTGCCCCACCCGCTGGCGCAGGGCGTTTGCCTCGGGGGTATCCTGGGTGCCGCTCCGGTCAATCCACTGGGCGGAGGCCTCCTGCGCCTGCTTCAGCAGCTCCAGGTCAAAGCTCAGGTCAGCCATGCGGAAGGCGGGCAGACCGGACTGCCGGGAGCCGAAGAAATCGCCGGGGCCGCGCAGCTTCAAATCTTCCTCTGCAATGCGGAAGCCGTCGTTGGTTTTGCACAATGCCTTGAGCCGGGCAATGGTGTCGGGGTTGCGGTTATGGGTGGTGAGAATGCAGTAGCTCTTGCTGCTGCCCCGCCCGACTCGTCCCCGCAGCTGGTGCAGCTGGCTCAGGCCGAACCGGTCGGCATCCTCAATCACCATCAAGGTGGCGTTGGGAACATCCACGCCCACCTCAATGACGGTGGTGGCCACCAGCACATCCGCCTCCTGCCGGGCAAAGGATGCCATGACGGACTCCTTCTCGTCGCCCCTCATCTGCCCATGGAGCAGGGCAATCCGCAGGTCGGGAAAGACGGTTTTCTGCAAGGTTTCTGCCCACGCCGCAGCGGCCTTGATGCCCAGGTCACTGTTTTCCTCCACCGCCGGGCAGACCACAAAGCATTGGTGCCCTTCTGCCACCTGCTTGCGGATAAAGGCGTTGATGCGGGCGCGGTAGCTCTCGCCCACCAAAAAGGTATCCACCTTTTCACGCCCTGGGGGCAGCTCGTCCAGAATGGATACATCCAAATCCCCGTACATCAAAAGTGCCAGCGTCCGGGGGATGGGGGTGGCGGACATCACCAGCAGGTGAGGGTCATCTCCTTTGGCAGAGAGCTTGCTGCGCTGCCCCACGCCGAAGCGGTGCTGCTCGTCGGTGATGACCAGCCCCAGGCGCTGGAATACCGTGCTGTCGGAGATAAGCGCGTGGGTTCCCACCGCAATCTGCACAGTGCCGTCCAGCAGGCCCTCCCGCACGGCTTTCTTCTCCTTCTGGGTCATGGAGCCGGTGAGCAGGGCAACGCCAATGCCCAGAGGAGCAAAGAGCCTCGAAAGGGAGGCGTAGTGCTGCTCTGCCAGAATCTCCGTGGGTGCCATCAGAGCGGTTTGGAAGCCGTTCTGGGCGGCGCAGAAGGCAGCAGCGGCGGCCACCATGGTTTTTCCGCTGCCTACATCTCCCTGCACCAGCCGGTTCATGGGTGCGCCCTTCTGAAAATCAGCAATGATTTCCCCAATGGCTCGCGTTTGCGCACCGGTGAGGGTGAAGGGCAGCTGGGCAAGGAAGGGGGCAATGTCGGTGTTCCGATAGGGGATGGCCTGCTTTCCGGCTCTGGCTGCCCGCATCAGGCTCAGCCCGGCGGAGAAGACGAAAAATTCCTCGAAAATCATCCGCTTCCGCGCCTGCATGGCTTCGTCCATTGTCCGCGGCTGGTGGATGATGTGATAGCTCTCCTGTGCCCCCAGAATGCCGTACTGCTGCCGCACCGCCGCCGGGAGCACCTCGGCGGGCGGGTCACAGATGGCAAGCGCCTGGGTGACGGCGCGCAGAACCGCCTGACTGTTGAGTCCTGCCGTCAGGGGATAGATGGGCAGCACCCGCCGGGTGGTGACGGGGGTGGAATCCGGGCTTTCAAACACCGGATTGGTCATCCCGCAGCCCATGAAGTCCCCGGTGAGGGTTCCGTAGAAGATGTATTCCCTGCCATATTCCAGATTGTCACTGGCAAAGCGGGAGTTAAAAAAGGTCAGATGCAGCCGTCCGGTGGCATCGGCCACCTGCACCTTTGTCATGTCCAGGCCCTGGCGGATGTGGTTTGTCCGAGGGGTGTTCATTACCATGGCGCGGAAGCAGGCGGGTTTGTCCACTTCCAAATCGCACACGTTTACAAGCTTTGTGCGGTCTTCATAGCCCCGGGGAAAGTGACAGATAAGATCTTCCAAAGTGAAAATATTCAGGGCGTGAAAGAGCTTTGCCTTTGCCGGGCCGATGCCCCGCAGGATGGTAATGGGGTCTGTGAGCTTTGCCATGGAATCACCTCTTTTTTATGATGCAGGGAAACAGTGCCCATAGAATGAAAAAACTCCCTCCAAGCCAAGCTCGGAAGGAGATATTTTCAGAGAAATCAGGCCAGCTTGTTCAGCTTCAGGGTCATGCTGCTCTTCTTCCGGGCAGCGTTGTTCTTGTGCAGAAGACCCTTGGTCACAGCCTTGTCCACGGACCGCACAGCGACAGTGTAGGCGCTCTGAGCAGCGGCCTTGTCACCGCCTTCCACAGCAGCCTCAAACTTCTTCAGGTTGGTCTTCAGCTCGGACTTGTCGGCCTTATTCTTCTCGTAAGCAATCTTGGAAGAAATGACATCCTTCTTAGAGGACTTGATGTTGGGCATGGATTTACACCTCCTATCGATATAACTTCATACGACAACTGATTATAACGGATTTGCAACCTAAAATCAACCCCTATTTTCAAAAAAATTTGGCGGCAGTGCCGCCAGACAGTGTCGCTGCGGACATAGTACGGATACATAGGTTCCCTAACCCGCCCGATGACGAGACTGCACGCCAAACCGGGGATTATAAGTTAGCACCCGATTTTACGCGTTTACGCGCACGTCATCCGCCCCCTGCGGTTTGGGTGGGGGGGACACTGGCTCAATTCAACCGGGTGCAAAAAAATCTACGGTTTTTGAGTGGTTTCGTTACCGGGCAGGTTAGGGCACCCATGTATCGGTACAGGGTTCGCAGCGTCATTGTCCGGCGGCACTGCCGCCTGTCAAGAGGGTAATTTTTGCACAAAGAAAAGGCTATCGTGAAAAAATACAAAGCGCCAAAAATGAAAACAGACGTGAATATTTTATGTTGATTTTGTTTCTGGACAATGACCGCAAAATGTTTCATAACAGCATTTCACAACTCCTGTGGAAAACTTTGTGGAGAATGTGGAAAACTCCTGGTTATTCACAGGCATTTTGGCTGTTCAGAAAACACCGGCCTGTGGAGAAAAGAAAATGGATTCCGTGCGGAAAATGGAGTAAGCCGGGAAACGGGCGAACGATGAATGGAGTGCATGAAGCCTGACAGATTTTGTAGAAAACGTTAAACATTCCCGGAAAAACACTGACAAGAGGGGAAGCGTGGAAAAGGCAGCCGGAAAAACTTTGTTGAATCTATCCAAATTCTCCGTTGCTGCCCGAAAATGTATGTTTCCATGCTGCCGGGAAATACTTCCTGTAAATGTTAATTGATGCAGGAGGCGCACCATGCAGGGAAAAGTAGACATCTGCGGCGTGAACACATCCCAGCTGACGGTTTTGACACAGGCGGAGACAGAAATGCTGCTCCGGCGGGCAAAGGAGGGAGACGAGCGGGCACGGCAGCGATTGATTGAGGGGAATCTGCGGCTGGTGCTTTCCGTCATTGGCCGCTTTGACAAGCGGGGAGAGTGCCCGGACGATTTGTTCCAGGTGGGGTGTATTGGGCTGATGAAAGCCATTTCCAATTTCGACCCCACCAAGAATGTGCGGTTTTCCACCTATGGCGTGCCCATGATTGCCGGAGAGGTGCGCCGCTACCTGCGGGACAATTCTGCCATCCGGGTCTCCCGCTCCATTCGGGATGTGGCCTACAGGGTGCTGCAATGCAAAGAGGCCATGACGGCATCGTTGGGCAGGGAGCCAACCATGGAGGAGATTGCAAAGGAGCTGGAGCTGCCGCCCTCGGAGGTCAGCCAGGCGCTGGACGCAGTGAGCGCTCCGGTGAGCCTGTTTGACCCGGTGTATTCCGATGGCGGCGACCCCCTGACGGTGATGGATCAGGTGATGGACAACCGGAATACGGAGAGTAACTGGATGGAGCACATTGCCCTGCGCAATGCCTTCCGCAGCCTGGGCAGCCGGGAAAAGCAGATTCTCTCCCTGCGGTTCTACGATGGAAAGACCCAGGTGGAGGTGGCAAATGTGTTGGGCATCAGTCAGGCGCAGGTGTCCCGGCTGGAAAAGAGCGCCATTGGCACCATGCGAAAAAGCGTGATGTAAGCCGCCCTCGGCGCGAAGCTGAGGGGATGAGGATATTTTCCCATTTGCTCATGCCCTGTAGGGGCGGATATTATCCGCCCGAAGCTGACGGGGCGGAGCCGCTGGTTGAACAAGACATCGTCTAAGTTCGTACCATTCACCGTACCGCTCAGTTCCGTGAAGGGCGGGCGGATACGAGTCAGAGGTGGAATTGAGTGGTCATTTCGCACCATATTGCCGCATATCCTGTTCCAAAACGGAACGGGGGGGAGCGTATGAGCATGAAATTCACCCAGCTGCAATGCAAGGAGGTCATCTGCGTCAAGGACGGGCGGCGGCTTGGCTTTGTAGAGGATGTGCTGGTGGAGGTGCCGGAGGGAACGGTGCGGGCAATTGTAGTGCCCGGCCCTTGCCGGTACTTTGGCGTGGTGGGCAGGGGGGATGATTTTGTAATCCCCTGGAAGTGCATCTGCCGCATCGGGCCGGATATCATTCTGGTGGACACCAAGCCGGAAGAGTGCCGGGTCAAGCGCAATCGGGGCGAAAAAAACCGTTTGTGAAAAATATCAAAAACGCACCCGCGCGGCTCGGCTGCTTTTTACGTGGATAGCGGGAAAAAATTTTGAAAAACAGTTGCAATCCACAAGAAAATCGGGTATAATACCAAAACGTGGGCTTTGCCCGCAAAAATCAAAACCACACACCCGGGGATCGCGCCCCCATGTGCCCCTTTTGGGCGGGCAGCGCGGGATGATCGGGGTGGAGGAAACAACAAAAGGAGAAATGAAAAATGGCTGTCGTATCTATGAAGCAACTGCTGGAGGCCGGTGTTCACTTCGGTCACCAGACCCGCCGCTGGAACCCCAAGATGGCTCCCTACATCTACACCGAGCGCAACGGTATCTACATCATCGACCTGCAGAAGACCGTGAAGAAGCTGGAGGAAGCTTATAACTTCGTCCGTGACTGCTCCGCCAATGGCGGCAACATCCTGTTCGTCGGCACCAAGAAGCAGGCTCAGGATGCCATCAAGGAAGAAGCTGCCCGCTGCGGCGGTTACTATGTCAACGCCCGTTGGCTGGGCGGTATGCTGACCAACTTCCGCACCATGCGCACCCGTATTGACCGTCTGGCTCAGCTGCGCAAGATGGAGGAGGACGGCACCTTCGCAATGCTGCCCAAGAAGGAAGTCATCAAGCACCAGGCTGAGATTGAAAAGCTGGAGAAGTACCTGGGCGGCGTGAAGGAAATGAAGAAGCTGCCCGCTGCTCTGTTCATTGTTGACCCCCGCAAGGAGCGCAATGCCATTGCTGAAGCCCGCAAGCTGAATATCCCCATCGTGGCCATTGTTGATACCAACTGCGACCCCGATGAAATTGACTATGTGATTCCCGGCAACGATGACGCCATCCGCGCCATTCGCCTGATTGCCGCCGCAATGGCCAACGCTGCCATCGAGGGCCGTCAGGGTGAGGATGCTGCTGCCGAAGCTGCACCCGCCGAAGAAGCCGCCGCTGAATAATCCGTAAAGATTCTAGGAGGAGAAAAGAAATGGCTTTTACTGCTCAGGACGTTAAGAAACTGCGTGAAATGACCAATGTCGGCATGATGGACTGCAAGAAGGCACTCCAGGCTACCGATGGCGATATGGACAAGGCTGTTGACTGGCTGCGCGAAAAGGGTCTGGCCAAGGCTGCCAAGAAGGCCGACCGCGTTGCCGCTGAGGGCGTTGCTTACGCCACTGTGGTCAATGGTGTGGGCGTTGCAATCGAAGTCAACTCCGAGACCGACTTTGCTGCCAAGACCGATGCATTTATGGATCTGGTGAAGAACCTGGCCGTTGTGGTTGCCGAGCAGAACCCCGCTGACGTGGAGGCTCTGAAGGCTTGCACCTATCCGAATTCCAACCTGACCGTCACCGAAATCATGCAGGAGAAGGTCATGTCCATCGGCGAGAATATGCAGATCCGCCGCTTTGCCCGCTTCCCCGAGAACACCTCCGTTGCCTACGTTCACGCAGGCGGCACCCACGGCGTTCTGGTGAACCTGGCTGTGGAGGGTGGCATTGATGTCACCGAGCTGGGCAAGAACGTTGCCATGCAGATTGCTGCCATGAACCCCAAGTACTGGGACAAGTCCCTGGTTCCTCAGGCTGACGTTGACCACGAGATGCAGGTTCAGGTTGCCCTGATGGACAACGACCCCAAGATGGCTTCCAAGCCCGCTCAGGTCAAGGAAAAGATTGCTGCCGGCAAGCTGAACGCTTTCTACAAGGACAACTGCCTGCTGCAGCAGGACTTCGTCCGCTCTGACCTGTTCCAGGGCAGCGTGGAAGGCTACATTGCCGATGCTGCCAAGAAGCTGGGCGGTTCTGTCAAGTTTGTTGACGCTGTTCACTTCGTCAAGGGCGAGGGCATTGAGAAGAAGGTTGACGACTTCGCCGCTGAAGTCGCAGCCCAGATTGCCAACGCTGGTAAGTAATTTCTGCTGAACAAAAATGGTGCCGTGAATGCGGCACCATTTTTTTAGCGGCAGTGCCGCTTTCCAGTGACGCTACGGGGATTGCACCAATACGTTGGTTCCCTGACCCGCCCGGTGACGGGACTGCTCAGAAACCGGGGGAAAGATAGAGCGCTCGGATAAACGCACACGCCCACTGTAGGGGTCGACTATCAGTCGACCCGTCGGCGGCTTTGCCGCCGCAGTTGTAGGGGCGGATAGCATCCG
>ERZ1034952.2154-NODE-2154-length-14996-cov-10.016130_pt1 | contig 14996 bp, 8 predicted proteins | sample MGYA00520625_ERZ1034952 | MGnify/ENA primary metagenome ERZ1034952 (study PRJEB33766, sample SAMN09781773) | gut metagenome | biome: gut microbiome | host: Homo sapiens | place: Madagascar | study: EMG produced TPA metagenomics assembly of the PRJNA485056 data... | reverse complement strand
AACTATTTTTGTTTTTTCATCTGTCTACTTGACAGGGAGCGGTTCATTTTTGGGAGCCCAAGCGCTTTTTTACAGCATCACCCGGAAGCGCAGGCAATGGTCCTCCTCACCGGAGACCCGATAGGCCGGCTCCACATCCGTGCCCCAGCTGTCGATGCCGCCTACGCCCCGCATATCCGAGGCGACGGTCACGGTGGTGCGGCAGTGGCCCGGGAGCTCCCAGACGTGCTGGGCCTGCTCCAGCTGGGCGGGGGTATAGGGAATGGCGGAGAAGAAGAAGGGCTTTTCCGCCTGTTCAAGGGTCAGCGTATCGTCACCCATGTGCAGCTGGGCCTGGCAGGTGAAGCTGTGGCCGCCGCAATCCTGGGGCACCAGATAGTTGGGCACATGGGGTGTTTCCTTATGGCTGCCGAAGACGCCGCCCTTATACCGGTCCGGGTAGGTCTCGCCGGAGTAGCCTACCCAGGCGGTTTCCTCTATGGGCTGGGGGGTGGCGAACCGCAGGCCGAACAGGGGCAGCTCCGGGGCTCCCGCAAAGCCGTGGTAGAGGGCCTGGACGGTGAGAACGCCTTCCCGGTCTACCCGGTATGTAATCTCCGAGGCATAGCCCGGCAGCGCATCGGCGGCGAAGCGGTAGGTGATGGCGAAGTGGTCTGCCCCCCGGTCCACATCCCAGCCTGTGCAGCTCTGCCAGGCATCCGCGGCGCTCCACAGGGCGCTGCGCGTTGGGAAGCCGCAGCCTAAGTCATTTTCCGTAGGAGCCCGCCACAGTGCGGGGCGGGGTGCCCGCCACAGCCACTCCCGGCCGCCGGACACCAGGCTTACGGGGCCGCCGTGAAGCTTGGAGAAGAGGAGCTCGAATTTCTCCCCCCTTACGCCCCAGGCTCCGTCGCCTTCGGTGATGACGAGGTCCTGGGTGTAGCCGGGGGTAGGCAGAGGCCGGACGGCTGCCAGAGTTTGTGCATTGGCCGCGTCCCAGGCGTCCCGCTGCTCCTTTGGCAGGTACCAGTAGCGCACTTCCTGCATGCAGGGCTTCTCCCGGCCGTCGGCGGTGACAATGCCGTTGCCGCTGAAGCCGTAGTCGCTCTGGCGCTCCTCAAAGTCGCCGCCGTAGCCCAGGGATTCGCTGCCCAGGGCGTTCTTCTGCCAGAGAGCCTGATCCATATAGTCCCAGATGAAGCCGCCCTGGTACATGGGGAATTCCTCTCCCAGGCGGATGTAGCTCTCCATGCCTCCCAGGGAGTTGCCCATGTCGTGCATATATTCGCAGAGCAGGAAGGGCTTCTGCGGATCGTTTTCCAGGTATTCCCGGACTTCTGTGGGAGTGGCGTACATCCGGCTCTCCACATCGGAGCAGCCGCCCCACTCCTTGCACCAGTAGCAGCCCTCGTAGTGGACTATCCGGCCGGGGTCCTGGGCCCGGAAAAAGTTCGCCATGTCCAGAATGTCCTGGCCGCCGAAGCTCTCGTTGCCGCAGGACCAGAAGAGAACGGACACATGGTTCTTGTCCCGCTGGAACATGGAGTTGGCCCGGTCCAGCACGCACTCCCGCCACTCCGGGCGGCTGCCGGGTACATTCCAGCTGGGCTCCACGCCGGTGCCCCCCAGGGCGTCCTTCTGCCAGGAGCCGTGGGTTTCCATATTGGTTTCGTCCATCATGTAAATGCCGTTTTGATCGCACAGCTCGTACCATTCCGTCCGGTTGGGATAGTGGCAGGTGCGCACGGCGTTGATGTTGTTGGCATGGAACATTTCCATGGCGGCGTCCATGTCCTTTTGGGTAATGCAGCGGCCGCCGGTGGGGCTCCACTCGTGGCGGTTGACCCCGTTCAGCACAAGCCGCTCGCCGTTGAGGAGCAGCAGCCTGTCCTTTAATTCAAAGCGGCGGAAACCAATGCTGTAGACGATGCAGCTGCCGTCCTCCATGGCCAGAACCGCCCGGTACAGCTCCGGGGTGTCGTGGTCCCATTTCCGGATGCCGGGAAGCACCAGCTTCCGGGACCAATAGAATCCATCCGCTTCCTCCAGCGGCAGTTCACTGTCGAAGACCGCACCGTCCTTGGGGTGGCCCAGGAAAAGGTGAACCTTGGGCACGGCGGTTTGGACAAATTTCAGCCGCAGCCGCAGGGTGCCCGTCTGGTTGTCTGCGTCCAGCCCCGCATTCAGCCACAGGTCCTCTACATAGCACTTGGTTTTGGCATAGAGATAGACGCTGCGGAAAATGCCGCTGAAGCTGAAGAAATCCTGATCCTCCAGCCAGGCTGCGCTGCTGCGCTTGTAGACCTCTACGCACAGCCGGTTGCCGGTGGGATGAATGTAGGGGCTCAGGTCAAATTCCGAGGGGGTGAAGCTGTCCTCACTGTAGCCCACAAAGTGACCGTTGAGCCACACATACATGGCCTGCTCCACGCCCTGAAAGCTGATGCACACCGGGTGCTCCAGAAGGGTTTCCTCCAGGTCAAAACAGGTGACATAGCTGCCTACGGGATTGTGCCGCCAGTCGATGTGAGGAGGCCGGAGTTCCGCGTGGCCGTCCCAGTCGTAGAGCTTGTTGATGTATTGAATCTGATCGTAGCCCTGGGTCTCCATGTGGCCGGGAACCTGGATGGTGTCAAAGTCAGAGTCGTCAAAATCCGGCTTCCAGAAGTCGGCGGGGCGGCTTTCCGGGTTTTCGCTCCAGCGGAAGCGCCAGAGCCCGTCCAGGGACTGCCGCAGGGAGGTTTTTCCTGCGGCCAGCTCCTGGATATCCAGGTAGGTCACATGGTCAGAGTGGGCATCCAATCGGTTTACGCGGAATACGGTGGGGTCTTCCAGCCAGGCAAGGGTGGGTTCCATAGGAAATATCTCCTTATTCTTTCGTTTTCTGCTCTTCTCCCGTGAGCTTGCGGGCCATATGCACGACCCTGGTGGCGTTCAGCTCCAGCTGGTAGCGGGGGAGCGTCCCCTGGCGCAGCATGGCAAGGCACCGGTTGTAGTCCGCCCGGGAGCCGGGCATGAACAGGTCGCCGCCGGCCAGGGCCACCTTTCCGGCGTTGGGCATGGGGTAGCGCTTGCTGTTGTACATCAGGCTTCCGCCGACGACCCAGTCCGTCATGACGATGCCCCGGAAGCCGAACTCGCCCCGCAGAATGTCCGTAGTCAGCGCCCGGCTCTCGGAGGTGTGGGTGCCGTTGATGAGATTGTAGGAGGTCATGACCGCCCGGGGCTGACTCTCCCGGATGCACAGGCCAAAGCCCCGGAGGTAGATTTCCCGCAGAGCCCGCTGGGACACATTGCTGTTGTTATTGTAGCGGTTGGTCTCCTGGTTGTTGGCGGCGAAATGCTTGATGGTCACGCCCCGGCCCGGGTGCTTCTGCACGCCCCGGGTGATGGCCGCAGCCGTCAGACCGCTGACCAGGGGGTCCTCGGAGAAGTATTCAAAGTTGCGCCCGCACAGGATGCTCCTGTGGATATTCAGGGCAGGAGCCAGCCACAGGTGGATGCCGAAGCGCTCCATTTCATCGCCCACGATGTCGCCGCAGCTCTCCGCCAGGGACAGGCTGAAGCTCTGGGCAATGGCGGTGCCGATGGGGATGGCGGTGGCGTAGCGGTGCTTGATTTCCACGCCCTTGGGCAGCTTCTTGGGCCGCCGCATGGCGGCTCTTGCAGGCCCGGGCAGCAGATCGATCATGGTGGGCAGCATGGCGCTGCTCAGGCTGTGGGCGCCGGTCTTGTCCTCATAGTAGTCCCGGGCCAGGCGGAGCCCGGCGGGGCCGTCGGCCATGATCAGGGCGGGAATGCCCTTGCCTGCCAGGCAGGAGGCCGTTTCTCCGGCGGTGCCGGGAATGGCGGAGCCGGAGTCGCCCACCACGCCGGAGCGGCTTTTCAGTTTGAAGCCGCCGATGTTGAGAAATACCAGCTCTTCGTCCGTCAGCGCCCGGACCTTCGGGTCCGGCGGCACAGGCTGCGCATCGGAAACGGTCCCCGTGGGGATGGAGGCCGCATCCAGCACATAGACCGGCAGTCCCTCCGGCATGGGGTCGGGGCCTTCCGGCACCCAATCGGAGAAGTCCGGCTTGCCCGGCAGCGGCTTGGCCTGCAGGGTCACCACGTCCTGGGTCAGCCGCAGCAGGGCAATGGGTTTGCTCTTCCGGGAGGAATTGCCGCAGCGCAGCACATAGTCGCCCTTTTCCAGAATGTAGGCATTGCGGCTTTCGTCAAAGGAGGCCAGGTCGGACATGCGCAGGCGCAGCTCCATGCGGCAGCTTTCGCCGGGGGACAGCTCCCGGGTCTTGCCGTAGGCCGCCAGAGCCTGCGCGGGCTGATCCAGCGCGCCCCAGGGGCTGGAAAGATACAGCTGTACCACTTCCTTTCCGGAGAATGCACCGGTATTGCGCACCTGGGCACTGACGGTCACCTGCTCTCCGGCCAGGGTCACGGCCTCCGGCTCCAGGCGGAAATCCGTATAGCCAAGGCCGAAGCCGAAGGGGAAGAGGGGCTTTATGTGGGCGGCATCATAGTAGCGGTAGCCTACGTAAATACCCTCTTTATAGTGTGTCTCTTCTTTTTCGCCGAATTCGGCCTGGGGGCAAATGTCTGTGCTGCTGACCCAGGAGGTCGCCAGCTTGCCGCTGGGGTAGGAGCTGCCCAGCAGAATGTCCGCCAGTACGGTGCCCGTCTGGGTCCCCAACTGAGAAAGCAGCAGGATGTCGTCCACATCCCTTACAACAGGGCTCAGGTCCACGGGACCGCCCACGTTCAGCACCAGAAGGAATACGGGGTACAGCTCCTGCAGGGCCAGAATGTCCCGCTGCTCGCTCTCACTCAGCAGGAAGTCCCCGGGGACAATTTTTCGGTCGCTGCCCTCGCCGGAGATCCGGGAGAGAACGTAAACTGCGGTGCTGCACCGGCGCTCCAGGGGAATCTCGTATTCCGGTTCCGGCATGACGGCCCCCATGCCCTCCACCAGGGCGGGGGTGTGGTGCTTCCGGGCATCGGATTTGACTTTTTTGATGAAGGCGGCGTAAGCCTGCTTCCGGATGGCGTCGTACCGGTCCAGCCAGTCGGTGGTGAGAATCTGAAATCCTGCCTCCCGGAGGCCCTCCTCCACGGTGACGGAAAAGCGGGAGTTCACTTCTCCGGAGCCGGTGCCGCCCTGGACCGTGTGCCGTGCGCCGCTGCCGTACAGCGCGATGTCGCAGGGCCCGGGCAGGGGAAGCTTGCCGCTGCGCTTCAAAAACAGGGTGCATTCCGGAGCCAGGGAGCGAACCTGCTCCAGGTGGCGGCGTTCATAATCCTGCAATTGTTCTGTCATACAAAACCCTCCTTCGTGGCGTTTTTCCTGTCTCCATTATAGCAGAAATTTCAAATGGCGCAACGGAGAAAAGAGAAATTTTCTATGAATTGCACAGTAGCGAAAAACACGCCCTGAGACTTGAAAAAATTTGGCAGGAAATTTACACTTTTCCAAAAAATTAGGTTGAATTCTGCGTTCAAGCGTGATATGATATCTTTGTATCGATATGGGCGTATTGTGCCCGGCAGATACCCTCCGCAAAATGAGCGGAGCGCATGGCTTCCGGGAGACCGGGGCCAGAGTTTCGGGGAGGCATTCCCCAAAAAGGAGCAAGAATTATGGCAACACCCCGTACCATTGCCGTTGCCGGCAAAGGCGGCGTCGGCAAGACCACGACCTGCGGCATGATCATCGACTATCTCTGCCGCCAGAAGAAGGGCCCCATCCTGGTGGTGGACGCCGATGCCAATTCCAACCTCAATGAGGTCCTGGGCGTGGAGGCGGATGTCACCCTGGGTCAGATCCGGGAAGAGATGGCCCACGCCGAGCAGACCGGTTCCATTCCTGCCGGTATGACCAAGGCAGACTATGCCGAGATGCAGTTCAACAATGCCCTCATCGAAGAGGACGACTTTGATATGCTGGTCATGGGCCGCACCCAGGGCAAGGGCTGCTATTGCTATGTCAACGGCGTCCTGAAAACCCAGGTGGATAAATACGCAAAGAACTATGCTTATGTCGTGATGGACAACGAGGCAGGCCTGGAGCACGTGGCCCGGGGGACGCTCCCCAAGGTGGACACCATGCTGCTGGTCTCCGACTGCTCCCGCAGAGGCATTCAGGCCGTGGCCCGGATCGCCGAAATGATCAACGACATGGAGCTGAATCCCAAGCAGATGGGCCTGATCGTCAACCGCGCACCCGGCGGTGTGCTGGAGCCCGGCGTTCAGGAGGAAATCCAGCGCCACGGACTGAAGCTGTTCGGCGTTCTGCCCCAGGATGACGGCGTGTACCGCTGCGACTGCAACGGCGAGCCTTCCGCCAAGCTTCCCGATGATTCTCCCATGAAGGCCGCCGTGGGCCGCCTGATGGAGAACCTGGGACTGTAAACCATAGATACTCGAAGCAAACGCTTCTTTTATCATTCATAAATCTATTAAGGGGGATATTGTAATGTCTTTCGAACCTAAGAAGCAGCCCTACCGCGGCAAGATCAATGCCGTGACCCTGGGCACCGGTGATAAGGCAATTGTCATCGGCGGCCAGAACGTGCTGCCCTTCTACACCTTCGATGCACCCATTGAGCATGCACCGAAGATCGGTGTCGAGATCTCCGACCTGGCCGGCGAATGGAAGTCCGCAGGCCTGAGCGAGTTCTACGCCGGCTGCACCACCATGGTGGACTATGCCAAGAAGGCAGAGACCATGGAAGGTGCGGATTTCCTGTGCCTGCACTTCGAGTCTGCAGACCCCAACGGCGCCAACCGCTCCGTTGCCGACTGCGTTAACGATGCCAAGGCCGTTGCCGATGCCGTCTCCATGCCCATCGTGATCATGGGCTGCAAGAACATCGAGAAGGACGGCGAGCTGTTCAGCAAGGTCGCCGAGGCCCTGCAGGGCAAGAACATCCTGGTTCTGTCTGCCCGCAGCGAGGACTACAAGACCGTCGGCGCTTCCGTCGCTCTGGCTTACGGCCAGAAGGTGGGCGCTGAGACCGCTGACGACATCAACCTGGCCAAGCAGCTGAACATCATGCTCAAGGGCCTGACCGTTCCCGCTGAGTCCATCGTGATGAACGTCGGTACCGCAGCTGTTGGCTACGGCTACGAGTACGTCGCCTCCACCCTGGACCGCGTCCGTCTGGCCGCTCTGGACCAGTCCGACGCTGACCTGCAGATGCCCATCATCGCTCCCGTGTCTCCCGACAGCTGGGGCGTGAAGGAGTCCACTGCTTCCGCTGAAGATGAACCCGCTTGGGGCGATCAGGAAGAGCGCGCGATCGGCATGGAAGTTGCCACCGCCGCTGCTGACCTGACCGGCGGTGCCGACGCTGTCATTATGCGTCATCCTGCCGCTGTGGCCACCATCAAGAAGTTCATCAACGAGCTTGTTTAAGCGGAAGGAGGATACATATCATGGCTTTGAAAGGTCTGGACATTTTTAAGCTGTCTCCTAAGAAGAACTGTAAGGAGTGCGGCAGCCCCACCTGTATGGCATTCTGCATGAAGGTGGCCCAGGGCGCGATTTCTATTGATAAGTGCCCCTACTTCTCTGAGGACGCAAAGGCAATGCTGAACGAGGCCACTGCCCCCGCTATGAAGACCATTACCTTCGGTAAGGATCACAAGCTGGGCGGCGAGACCGTTATGTTCCGTCACGAGAAGACTCTGGTTAACAAGAATCTGTATTCCATCCCCGTGTCTACCGCGATGACCGAGGCTGAGGTCGACAAGAAGCTGGCCGACATGGCTAAGATCGACTACGAGCGTATCGGCGAGCGGATGTACGTGGAGACTATCTTCGTGCGCAACGCCGGCACCGACGCCGCCGCTTACACCAAACTGGTGGAGAAGGCCGCTGCCACCGGCCGGGACCTGATCCTGGAGTGCTGGGATGTGGAGTGCGCCAAGGCCGCTCTGGCTGTGTGCAAGGACTCTAAGCCCATCCTGGACGGCGCTACCCCTGCCAACTGGGAGGCTATGAACGAGGTCGCCAAGGAGAACGGCGTTGTTCTGGGCGTTTGGGCCGAGAGCATCTCCGACCTGTACGACACCGTGAAGAAGCTGGAGGCCGCCGGCAACAAGAACCTGGTTCTGGATGTCACCGGCAAGACCGCCAAGGAGACCCTGGCCAATGCCGTTCTGGTCCGCCGTACCGCCATCAAGGACGGTGACCGCTCCTTCGGTTATCCCTCCATTGTGAACCTGGCCAAGCTCTGCGGCGGGGATATGCACCTGGAGACCGCTTACGCTGCTATGTTCACCGAGAAGTACGCCTCCATCATCGTTCTGGACAACATGACCTATGCTCAGGCGCTGCCTCTGTACGGCCTGCGTCAGAACATCTTCACCGATCCCCAGAAGCCCATGAAGGTGGAGTCCAAGATCTATCCTCTGAACGGTGCCGACGAGAACAGCCCCTGCGCGCTGACCGTTGACTTCGCTCTGACCTACTTCCTGGTTTCCGGTGAGCTGGAGCGTTCCAACCAGCCTGTGAACCTGATCATCACCGATGCCTCCGGTATGTCCGTTCTGACTGCCTGGGCCGCCGGTAAGTTCTCCTCCACCTCCGTGAAGAAGACCTTCGCCGATCTGGACATCGAGAACAAGATCAAGAACCGTACCCTGATCATCCCCGGCAAGGTCGCCGTTATGAAGGGCGAGATCGCCGAGAAGCTGCCCGGCTGGAACGTGGTCGTCGGTCCTACCGAGGCTGTTCAGCTGCCCAAGTACATGAAGGATAAGGAATACGAGGCTGCCGCCGCCGCAGCTGCCGCCGAGGCCGCTGCCAAGGCTGCCAATGCCCCCAAGGAAGAGGTCAAGGAGCTGTCCTTCGAGGAGCTGCTGGCCACCAAGGTGCCCGCCATCGAGAAGGTGGACATGGGCGTCAAGTACAAGGGCTACAACCCCGAGTCCAAGACCTTCGTCACCATCGGCGAACGGATCCACTGCATCTCTCCCGTTATCCGCAAGGCTATGGACGAGCGGGATCCCGCTCCTATCCTGAAGCGCGCTGCCGAGCAGATCGCTGCCGGTGCTACCTATCTGGACGTCAACATCGGACCTGCCGAAAAGGATGGCCCCGAGCGTATGATGTGGGCTGTCAAGCTGCTGCAGGAGAACTTCGACAATGTGCCTCTGGCTCTGGATACCGCCAACAAGAAGGCCATCGAGGCCGGTATCAAGGTCTACAACCGTGCCAACGGCAAGCCCATCGTCAACTCTGCTGATGCCGGTTCCCGTATCTCCTACATCGACCTGGCTGCTGCCAACGATGCGATCTGTATCGCCCTTTGCTCTGCCGACGGCATTGCCAAGGACAACGAGGAGCGCATGAAGCACTGCCACAATATGCTCGAGCGCGGCATGAGCCTGGGCATGGATGCCACCGACCTGTGGTTCGACCCCCTGTTCCTGGTCGTCAAGGGTATGCAGGACAAGCAGATGGACGTTCTGAACGCCATCAAGATGTTCGCCGACGAGGGCCTGAAGTCCACCGGCGGTCTGTCCAACAACTCCAACGGCGCACCCAAGACTCTGCGGCCCATCATGGACTCCGCTCTGGTTGCTATGGCTATGATGCAGGGCCTGACCTCTGCCATCGTCAACCCCTGCGACCTGCGCCTGATGGAGACCATCAAGTCCTGCGACATTTTCAAGAACCACGTTCTGTACTCCGACTCCTACCTGGAGCTGTAAGCGCAGCGTGATGCGTCACTGACTTTCCCGGCGGGGGAGGGATTCTCCCTCCTCCGCCATTTGCGTTTTTGCAGTTGGGGAGCCGTATACGAGTTGACAATTGACAGTTGACAGTTAAGGAATTTCCTTCGGAAATGGATCAAGATGATTTAAAAATTGTCCCGAAGGGACACCACAACTGTAAACTGTACACTGTCAACTCGTGTTCCTGCGTGCCGCGATTTGTCACGCAAGACCCCGGTGCGGACGGTAGAAAGCATTCTATCGCGCGCACTGTGATTTTGGAGAATCACAGATGATTTAGGAGGGAATTTCTATGAGTGTATTAACCGATCTGATTTATGGCGGTTCCAATGCAGTCGCCGGACTGACCGAGAATGCCGTCAACAATGCCATTGCCAAGTATGGCGCAGACAAGGAGATTGCATTCCCCGATACTGCCTATTTCTTCCCGACCATTTACGCGGCTACCGGCGTGAAGGTCAAGACCCTGGGCGATTTGCCCGCCTGTGTGGGCGTCCTGAAGAGCCTGATCACCAATCAGGAGGACCTGGGCCAGGCCCTGAACGCCGGTCTTGCCACCGCTGTTGGCGCTGAGATTATTGAAGGCCTGAAATACGTGGAGGGTACCAACCCCTACGAGAACGATTCCGGGATCGGCTTTGTGCCCGATCCCATTATCCGTTCCCTGGGTGTGCCTCTGGTCACCGGCGATATCCCCGGTGTGGCCGTGGTCCTGGGTAAGGCAGACGACCCCGCCGATGTGGTCAAGGTGGTCAAGGACTACCAGTCCAAGGGCATTATGACCTTTATGGTGGGTGACTGCATTGAGCAGTGCGCCGAGGGCGGTGTGAAGATGGGCCTGGAGCTCCGTGTCATTCCTCTGGGCCACGATGTCACCGCCGTGATCCATGTGGTCACCGTGGCCATCCGTGCCGCTCTGATCTTCGGCAATGTGCAGCCCGGCAATCTGCCCGAGCTGCTGAAGTACACCAAGGAGCGTGTGCCTGCCTTTGTGAACACCTTCGGTGCCATTGACTCTGTGGTGGTCTCCGCCGGTGCCGGTGCCATTGCTCTGGGCTTCCCTGTGGTCGTGGATATCGACCTGGGCGAGAACCAGGTGCCCGGCGCGCTGGAATCCGTCACCGATCACAATGAGACCGTCAAGAAGTCCCTGGAGCTGCGGGGCATCAAGATCAAGGTCAAGGAGCTGCCCATCCCCGTGGCCTTTGCCGCTGCCTTCGAGGGTGAGATCATCCGCAAGGCCGACATGCACAACGAGATGTGGTCCTCCAAGAACCCCACAGCCGAGCTGGTGGTCATGCGGAATCTGGACGAAATTACCGACCACAAGATCAATATCATCGGACCGGACTTTGACCAGGCCAAGGATCTGGCTCTGGCAACCTATGTGGAGGTTGCCGGCAAGAAGATGCAGCCCGACTTCGAGTCCGTCATCGAGCGGAAGTTCCACGCCTGGTTCAACTATATGGAGGGCGTCATGCACACCGGCCAGCGGAATCAGGTCCGTGTCCGTGTGAGCAACGCCGCCTACGATGCGGGCCTGCGGCTGAAGGACTTTGCCGAAGTCCTGTACGTCATGATTATGGACGAGTTCGATGCCGTTGTGGATAAGTGCCAGGTGACCCTGATCACCGATGCCGCTGAGGCGGAGAAGTTCCGTGACGAGATGGCTATGCCCCGGTACAATGCCCGTGACGATCGTCTGGCCTCTATGACCGACGAGTCCGTGGACCGCTACTATACCTGCATCCTGTGCCAGTCCTTCGCCCCCGCCCACTGCTGTGTGGTCACCCCCGAGCGTCTGGGCCTGTGCGGTGCCGTGTCCTGGCTGGATGCCAAGGCCACCAACGAGCTGAACCCCAACGGCCCCTGCCAGCCCATCTTCAAGGAGGGCTGCCTGGACGAGCGTACCGGCCGGTATGAGTCCGTCAACAAGGCTGTGGCCGATGCCACCCACGGCGCTGTGGAGAATGTCACGCTGTACTCCCTGCTGGAGGATCCCATGACCTCCTGCGGCTGCTTCGAGTGCATCTGCGGCATTGAGCCTATGTCCAACGGCGTGATCATCGTCAACCGGGAATACAAGGGCATGACCCCTGCCGGTATGACCTTCGGCGAGCTGGCCTCCTGCACCGGCGGCGGCGTTCAGACCCCCGGCTACATGGGCCACGGCCGTCACTTCATCTCCTCCAAGAAGTTCGTGGCTGCCGAGGGCGGCATTGAGCGGATCGTTTGGATGCCCAAGGAGCTGAAGGACGATGTTGCCGAGAAGCTGAACAAGACTGCCAAGGAGCTGTACGGCATCGACAACTTCACCGACATGGTGGCCGACGAGACCGTCACCACCGACTGCGAGGAGCTGCTGAACTGGCTGACCGAAAAGGGTCACCCTGTCCTGGGTCTGGAGCCTCTGATGTAATTTGATATCCCTGCGCGCCCGGAAGGATCCCCCTTCCGGGCGCTTTCCAATATGCGCAGTGGGGCGGATATTGAGAAAAAATGCAGCCTGCTACAAAAATTCTCAATGCAGGTTGCAATTTGTTTCTATTTTCTATGGAAAAACTTATCCGATAAAAGAATACTGATTTCTATGGACATTTTGCAAGAACCATGCTATACTGTACGATAGAAAATTATGAAGAAAGAAGGTAACACCCATGCCCAAGGTCGTATTTGATATCGAAGGCGGAAAGCCCGTTACCGCCGAGTGCAATGTAGGGGATAACCTGCTGGAATTGGCCCGCCGCGCCAATGTTGCCATTGACGCGCCCTGCTCCGGCAACGGCTCCTGCGGCAAGTGCCGGGTGAAGCTCACCGCCGGAGAGCTGGACAGCATCCAGACCCGGCATATTTCCGATGAGGAGTATGCCCAGGGCTGGCGCTTAAGCTGCTCTTCCAAGGTGGCAGGGGACTGCACCGTTTTTGTGCCGGACATTGCCTCGGCCTACCAGAGCCGGATGAAGACGGCGGACCTGTCCTCCCCCAAGGAGGTTGCCATCTTTGACAAGGCCCAGGAGGATTTGAAGAAGAGCGGCATTCATTTTACCAATTCCTACCGCAGCGTGGTGCTCACCATGGCGGAGCCCAGCCTGGACGACACCATGCCGGACAACGAGCGCCTGACCTGGGCCATTGAAGAGGCCCTGGGTGTGGAGACCGTGAAGATACCCCATACGGTTATGGTCCGCATGGCGGCCGTTCTCCGGGAGAACAATTTCACGGTCTGCGTCAAGGGCCGCCTGGAGGGCAAGACCTTCACCTGCATGGAGATTTGCAGCCCCGAAAACACGGGCATCTACGGCTGCGCCATTGATATCGGCACCACCACCGTCACCATGGTTATGACGGACCTGACCAGCGGCAAGATCCTGGCCAAGGGCTCCTCCGGCAACGGCCAGATCCGCTATGGCGCGGATGTCATCAACCGGATCATTGAGCAGGGCAAGCCCGGCGGCAAGAAAAAGCTCCAGGATGCCATTGTCAAGGAGACCCTGACCCCCATTATGGCGGGTCTGTGCAAGTCTGCGGGGCTTGACCCCCGGAGCATCCTCAGCCTGTGCGTAGGCGCCAACACCACCATGAACCACCTGTTTGTGGGTGTGGACGCCCAGTCCGTCCGCATGGAGCCCTATATTCCCAGTTTCTTCCACTGGGATGGGCTGCTGGCCGGGGACGTGAAGCTCCCTGCCAACCCCCTGGCCCAGGTGCTGATTGCCCCCAACATCGGCTCTTACGTGGGCGGCGATATCACCGCCGGTACTCTGGCCTCCGGCATCTGGGACCGGGACGAGATGAGCCTGTTCATCGACCTGGGCACCAACGGCGAAATCGTCTTCGGCAATCGGGATTTCCTGATGAGCTGCGCCTGCTCTGCCGGTCCTGCCTTTGAAGGCGGCGACATCTCCTGCGGTATGCGCGCCACCGACGGCGCCATTGAGGCCTGCACCATCGACAAGAACACCATGGAGCCCACCCTGACCATCGTAGGCGACCCGGGTCAAAAGTGCGTGGGTATCTGCGGTTCCGGCATCATCGATATCATCTCCGAGCTGTTCCGCTGCGGCATGATCAATGCCAAGGGCCTGTTCGTCAAGGAAGGCTCCCGCATCCGCCGGGACCACCACGGCATGGGCCGCTACGTTCTGGCAGAGGCCAGCGAAAGCGAGACCGAGCGGGAGATCTCCATCAACGAGGTGGATATCGACAACTTTATCCGTGCCAAGGGCGCCATTTTCTCCGCCATTGATACGCTTCTTAAGAGCGTAGACATGACGGTGGATGGCATTGACGATGTGTACGTTGCCGGCGGCATTGGTTCCGGCATTAACATGGGCAATGCGGTGAACATCGGCATGTTCCCGGATGTGCCCCTGGAAAAGTTCCATTACATCGGCAACTCCTCCCTGACCGGCGCTTACGCCATGGTCATGAGCGACGAGGCCAATGCCAAAACCGCCGAGGTGGCTTCCAACATGACCTATCTGGAGCTGAGCACCCATCCTGGGTATATGGATGCCTTTGTGGCTGCCTGCTTCATTCCCCATACCGATTCCCGGCTGTTCCCCCACAGCGTACAGGAGGCTTAAAATTTGGAAATTGAAAATCACAAGGAAGAGGTCCCCTTTGCCCACTATGAGGCCCTCTTCAAGGACTTGAACCCCCAGGAGGTGCTGGAGCGGCTGCCGGAGGTGGGCTTTGACGGCGGGGCCTTTCAGGTGACCCTGCTGGGCAGAAGCTTCACCATTACCTACCCCGGCTGCGAATTCTCCGCCAAGGACGGCGGCGCGCTGCCGCCCCTGCCCACCCGCACCTTCCTGCTGCGCTACCTGCTGGAGAGCAAGCAGGTGGCCTTCGGCGGGGCGTGGAAGACCTTCCGGGAAATGCCCTGGGGGGAGATGTACATCAAACCCTATACGGGCCGCGTTCTGACCCGGGCCGCCTTCACCTTCGGCACCCGGGTGGCCGCCTTCAAGGCCGCCGCCGAGAAAATGGGGGCCGTCCCGCTAAAGCACGGCGACGCGGGCTACCAGTTTGACCTGATCGGCCCCTACCGGATGCAGATCATGGTCTGGGAAGGGGACGATGAGTTCCCACCCAACGCCCAGGTGCTCTATTCCGACAATTTCGCCGAAGGCTTCGCCGCCGAGGACCGGGTGGTGGCAGGAGATATCCTGATCTCGACCATCAAAAGCTATCTATAAAAAGGCTCCCCTGAAAGGGGAGCTCAGCTTGTCAAAAAAGCCTCGCAGAGTTTGGCGGCGTAAGCCGCCAAATAAAAT
>ERZ1034952.2150-NODE-2150-length-15010-cov-5.257706_pt1 | contig 15010 bp, 31 predicted proteins | sample MGYA00520625_ERZ1034952 | MGnify/ENA primary metagenome ERZ1034952 (study PRJEB33766, sample SAMN09781773) | gut metagenome | biome: gut microbiome | host: Homo sapiens | place: Madagascar | study: EMG produced TPA metagenomics assembly of the PRJNA485056 data... | reverse complement strand
AAACCGTTCAGCGGCAACCAACACCGGAAACCGTTCAGCGGCAACCAACACCGGAGACTATTCAGCGGCAACCAACACCGGAGACTATTCAGCGGCAACCAACACCGGAAACCGTTCAGCGGCAACCAACACCGGAAACCGTTCAGCGGCAACAGTGAAAGGAAAAGAAAGCGTCGCAATGGCCATTGGATACAATTCTAAGGCTAAAGGTTCACTTGGATGCTTTATTGTACTGGCAGAATACAAAGAGTTGGGATGCGAATACCACATCGTAGATGTGAAAAGTGCAAAAGTTGACGGTGAAAAGATTAAGCCAGATACATTCTATAAACTCATTAACGGCGAATTTGTAGAAGCAGATAAAGAGTAAGAAAGCCCTGCGGGTACCACCATACCGCGCAGAGCCACGTATCTAACTTAATTTGGCTAAGTTAAATACAGGACAAGTATAACACACCTTCCTGTATTTATCAAATAAATAATTAGGAGGGCATTTTTATGTCTAAAACACCACACATCCAGAACACAGAAACACCGACACTTGCAAGTGAGATCATTTCCGACCTTGAGAAAGAAAGGCAGAAACTTAAAGTCGAAAACAAGAATCTCAGAGAAACAGTCGTAACACTCGGCTTGATGCTGACAAAGATTTTGAAAGAAGGTGATATACCACATGAAGATGCGAGATGAGAACCAGATTCTTTTATCTGGTGACATTCCGGCAGGGTTCGTATTCTCACATGAAGAATACGGCGGAACCAAGATGTACGAGGGAAGAATGACAATATTCAGAAAGAATGCATCTTATGACATTCTTCCAATTATTGCACCAGAATATATGATTTCAAGAGAAACAGAGCTGATTGCTAGTGTATATGGTGAAATGCGAAGCCGTACAGTCCGGGAAGATGGTAAGAAAAGCCTTGTGGCGTATGTAAGAGCAATGAACATTCAGTACCTTGAAAGACTGGAAGAACACGATGCAAACGAAGTTTATCTGACTGGATATCTGATTAAAAAGCCAATAATAAAGATGATTGGCACAAGCAACGACAGGAAGCTGGCAAGAATACTTCTAGCGGTAAACAGAAAGAAGAAAGCCGGATATACCAGATCAGACGCAATCAGTTGTTTGTGCTGGGAGGAAAACGCAGATGCCGTAGAAAATCTGAAAAAGGGAGCAAAAATCAAACTCCGTGGAAGATTCCAAAGCCGGGAACTGTGGTCTAATCAGAGCCAATCATGGGTAACAGCGTTGGAAGTGTCAGTAAAAAGATTGGAGATTTTGTGATATGAAGAAAATCGAAGTAAGAGAAATTAGATTGACCGATTTTAAAGGCCAGTCAGAAAAGAAAATAGAGTTCGGTCACAGAACAGTCGTTTCCGGGAAGAACGGATGCGGAAAAACCACACTGGCAGATGCCTTTATGTGGGTGTTCTGTGACAAGGACTATAGCTTAAAAAGTAACCCGGATATCAGACCGGATGATGGTAGAGAATGCTTGCCAAGAGTTGATATTGACCTTGTAATTGATGGAAAACCAGTAAGCGTAGCAAAGTTCCAGAAGCGCACAGAAAGTAAGCCAAAGGACGGAAAACCGGGAAAGGTTGGATTATCAAACAAGTACGAAATCAACGGCGTTCCGAAAGCTGAAAGAGATTTTAAAGCCGATTTGAAAGAACGTGGGTTTGACTTTGATAATTTCCTTATGCTGTCTCACATGGAAATCTTCACAGACCTGAAAGACGCAGATGCCAGAAAGATTCTATTCTCTATGTCAGACGGTGCCGGAAAATCAGATTTAGAAATTGCCAAGACAGTTCCAGACTGTGCCGAACTGGTACCACTTCTGGAAACCTACAAGGCAGATGAAATCAAAGCCATGAACAGCGCAACGCTGAAAAAGGCAGAGGAACAGTTAAAAGCCATTCCAAACCAGATTATCGGCATGGAGCAGTCAAAGGTTGACGCTGATGTTGCCGAATTGGAATTGCAGAAGAATGTCTTACATGAGCAAATTGCTGACATTGAAAAGCAGATTGCGCAGTCGGAAAACGAGAAAGCAGGAGAGATTAAAGCAGAACTGGCAGGGTTAAGCACCAAACTGTTAGAGATAGACTCAAAGGCTAAAGCGGACTTGTCAGAGAAGAAATCATCGGTTTGCAATAAAGTTAGCACTCTTGAATTAGACAGGAATATCAAAACATCAGAGTTGAACAGAAAGGCTTCTGCATTGGAGCGCCTGAGAGCACAGAAAAAAGATCTTCTTGAAAAATTGCAGAACGCCAGAACGCAATATCCCAAAATCAAAGATGCAGAATGGGACAACACATCTCTGGAAAACATTGAATCTGAGACATTCAAGGATGCAGAGACTATTTGCCCGACTTGCGGTCAGAATCTTCCGCCAGATCAGATTGAACAGTTAAAGAGCAGATTCGAGCAGAAAAAGCAGGAAAGAATCAATCAGCAGTTAAAGGTTAAGGAAGAATGGGAACAGGACAAGAAGCGTAAACTTGATGAAGTTATTCAGACTGGTAATAAAGCGTCTGCCGGAATGAAAGAAGCACATAAGCAGGAAGAAGCTCTCACATCTGAGATTTCCAAACTGACAGATGAATTAGAGCAGATCAAAACTTCGTTAGATGCAGAAAACAAGAATATGGAAGCTATACCAGAAGAACCAGACTTCTCAGGGAATGCCGAATATCAGCAGATCCTTGCATCAATCAAGGAGAAAGAGCAGGAACTTAATTCTCTGGACGATGGAGAAGAAGCAAAGAAACAGCTTTCAGAGCAGTTATCTGGCAAGAAACAGGAATTGGCAGCAGTCAACCAGAAAATCGGTGAAGCCAACAATAATGTTCGTATCGACGAGCAGATTGATAAACTTCAGGAAAGCCAGAAACAGTACGCACAGAGCAAGGCTGACGCACAGATGATTCTGGACGAATTAAAATCACTTAGCATGGCGAAGAACACAGCCCTTGAAGATGCAGTAAACCAGTATTTTGACGGAGTTAAAGTGAAGTTGTTCGACACGCAGAAGAATGGTGAAGTCGTAGACGCTTGCATCTGGTACGTGCAGGACAAGGATAGCAACTGGAAGAAACTGATCGGGAACGCCAATACAGCTCTTATGATGAAAGGGAAAATTGCCATCATAGACGGTTTGCAGAAGTTTTACGGCGTGAGTTATCCGATATTCGTAGACTGTGCGGCAGAACTGGACAACAGCAGTCTGGCAGATATTAAGGCAGATGCACAGTTGATATTTTTGAAAGTTGCTGAGGGGGATATGACAGTAACGGAAGTTTAATAATTATTAGAAAAGGAGAATAAAAATGGCAGAAACTTATGACATTTCAAGAGCAACAAAAGCGCAGGAAAAATATTGTGCCGAAAAAGGTTATCCGCACTTTGCACCACATAGCGGAAAATGTTTCAGTTGCGGACAGAATATCTATTCTGAAAAAGGACGAACAAGAAGCGGAAAAGAATGGAACGGAATTTCTGTTGAGAGAGCATCAAAGGAATTAATTACAGGATGCCCGTTTTGCAATAGAACTTATTGCGAATAATAGAAAAGGAGAATTGTTATGGCAGAAACAAAAACATTTAACACCACTCTTTCGGTATGGACAAACAGTTATGTAGACCTGATGAAGGAAGATTTGGAAACAAGAGGAATGGAGTTCGACTCTTATTCAAAAGAATGCGTAGTGTCAGCAATGGCAGCTATTTATCAGATGATTCATGAAAGCGGAACTGATATGAAATCGGTGAACACATCAAACTTAAAGTCTGTTATGCAGAAAGTAGCAGCATTGAAGCTGAACGCAAATGCACAGCCGAGAGAGTGCTATTTCCAGATTAGAAACGTAAATGTGGCAGGAAAAGGAAAACCGGCACAGTGGGAGAAGAAAATCGAATTTGCGATTGAGGGCGATGGGAATGACGCTCTTGTAAGTAGGTATGGTGTCAATGTGGCTAAAGTATTCCCGTACTGGAAAGTTAGAGAGGGTGACAAATATACACCGCCGAGACATAAGGGCGTGGAAATTACACCACCAGAATGGGAAGAATCTGGCGTAGGCAAAGTAGTTCGTATCGTATATCCAATTCAGTACAAGGACGGACATATTGAATATCTTTCTTGTGAAAGAGCAGATGTGCTGAAGAATCTTGCAGCGCACATCAAGAATAATCTCCAGAATAAAACTTTTGGAATTTGTGCAGATATATATAAAGCTACGGATGCACAGAAAGCCCAGATTGAAGCAAAGAAAAAAGAAATTATGAAAAAGGTTGCTGAGATCGGAGAACTGGAAGCAATCATTGATTGCGAAGAATTAAGACCATATATTTCACCGTCTTATTATGAAACACAGTCAAGAGAGTCAATGATTATTCGTAAGATGCGAAACAACATTATGAAGTCTATTCCTAAGAGATGGGACAATCCAGTGCAGGCTTACGAATACAACATGATGGACGCTACATACAGAGAAGTGCAGGAAGAAATCGAGCAGAATGCCAATGCTGAAGAATTTGTCCCAGATGAGCCGGCAACAATCGAAGAACAGCCCAAGCAGCCAACGGTCGCAGAAGTCGTAAAGACCACCGAGAAAGAACCAGTTCCGGCAGCAGGGCAGGAATCAAGCATTCCAGATTTTATGAAACAGGAGGAAATGTAGGATGGCAGCACATGAAGTATTCACAGTATTAGGGCTGATCGCATACGCCGTATTCTTTGCGCTTGCGTTATATGCAATCAGATCAAAGAAAACAACACCGATGTTGGTAGCACTGGTAATTTCCAGTTTCTTCAATCTGATGATTTCACTGACAAAATGATGTACTTCGACTGTATCAATTTTGATCGGTGCGACTCAGGAAAGTTCGGCAAATATATGGCTTGTATCGGGCGGTGTGAAAACTGCCCGTACTATGAGTCGGTAAAAGACTTTTTTGATAAAAGAGGTGAAAACTATGAGGATTATATCGCAGGATGGAAAAATCAATCTTCCATATGAAATGACAGCGTTGCTTGTTTCGGACAACTACATACAGGCGGTATTTTCCGGAGGAATACAGCAAAGCCCATATATAATGGCAATATACTCGACACAGGATAAGTTACTGAGCGTATTGGATGCGCTTGACGAAAAATTCATTGTAGGCAGAGGTGATGGGATATTCAGTTTCCCAGATGACAGCAAATGAGGAAAGCGAGGTGATTCAAAATGTTCATGCGAGTAATAAATACAGGAAGTCAGCCCGGAAACTGCTATTCACTTAAATCCGAATCTGGTGAAATCTTACTTCTGGATTGCGGATGCAGGTATTCAGAGATTTTGAAAGGAATTTCATACAGGGTATCAGAAGTTTCGGGCTGTCTGCTAACCCATGGGCACGGAGATCACCTGAAATCATTTCAGAATCTAATGCAGTCCGGCATTCAAATTTACACCAATGACGAGACAGTTAAGAGTGTAAACACAATCTCTGGCGAGCTGATGATCGGCTTACCAGAAAAGAAATCAAAGGACATAGGTTCGTTCCGGGTAACACCTTTCTACGTCCCGCACGACAAGACACCAAACTTTGCATACCTGATATCTCACGAAGAATGTGGGCGGCTGATATATGCGACAGACTTCTCATATTTGCCGTTCACATTCAAGAACATGAGAATAAATCACTTCCTTATAGAATGTAATCATCTTGACGAATCGCCGGAGCAGGATTCGTTCAAGTTTGAACACTCCATCCGGGGACATAGCAGCTTATCTACTGTAAAAGAGATTGTCAGAGTGAACAAGACTGCTTCACTTAGAACCATAACGCTATGCCACCTGTCAGAGGGATGGGGAAATCCAGAAGTGATGCAGAAAGAGATACAGGACGTTGCCGGAGATGATGTTCTGGTGCAGATCGCAAGACCGGGGCTGGATGTTGACTTGAATTTATGCCCGTTTTGAAAGGAGAAAGAAATGATACAAAAAGGACAACTTATTTTTTATGATAACGAAAATATGATGTGCTTCAACGTAGAACATTTTTTGTGGCAAGACCCACCAATAGAACTGCTTGATATTACTGCATTAACAGATGAAGTTCAGGCGTTTATCACATTTGGGATGGTGGCAATGATTGAGTTATAAAATAGAAATGAAGGGAAAAAAGTTTGGGAAATTAACTGTTATTGAATATGCAGGGCAAAAATCAAGAAGACGTACAATGTGGAAATGTATATGCGATTGCGGAAACATCGTTGTAGTTGACGGAACACATTTGAGAGATGGGCATACAAAATCATGCGGGTGTTTAAGCATAGAACGCATATCAAAATTAAACTACAAAAATGGGCTTGCTAACACAAAACTTCAATATACATATAATAACATGAAAAACAGATGTTATCGTGTGAAGGGTCGAAATTATAACAATTATGGAGGAAGAGGAATAAAATTATGCGATGAATGGAATGGAAAAGATGGGTTTGAAAATTTTTGCAGATGGGCTTGTAAATCAGGCTATAAAGATGGATTGACGTTAGACCGAATGGATAATAATATGGGGTATTCTCCAAACAACTGTAGGTGGGTTGATAGATACACTCAAGGTAACAACAAAAGAAATAATAGATTCGTTAAAATCAACGGAGAAATCGGGACTGTAGCGAATATGGCAAGAAAATATAATGTAGGATATTGGAATTTAATAAGATACTCGAAAGGTGGAAAAAGCGCAAAATATCCTGATCTTAAAATTGAGGTAGTGAGTAATGAAGAATTACAAGAATATCACACGAATCAAATCAATAGACAAAAGCAATAAAAAAAGATTATTAAAAGTAAATCCAAACCTAGATGATGAAAATGGCATATATATATTATGGCGGACAGAAATTCACGGATACATCGGGCAAACAAAACAAGGAATATTGACAAGGCTTTCCCAACATATGTCTGGGTATAAGCAGCATATTGATCTTTCACTTAAAAAGCATGGACTATATTCAGCAGACAATAAGGGAGGGTATAAAATTGATTTCATTCATTGCCCGATATCTGAATTGGACAACAAAGAAAAAGAGTATATCCGAAAGGCTATTGATTCTGGTTGGATTGTCAAGAACAAAACTGGAGGTGGGCAAAACGAAGGAAAAGAAAAAATTGCTGAGTATAAACCACCAAAGACATATACGCAAGGCATACAACAGGGAAAGAAAACTCTTGCCAGAGAACTGTCGCACATCATAGACACACACTTGCAAGTTTCGCTGAAACCGGAAAAGCAAAGCAATAAAGTATCAATCCGAGCTTTTGAAAAGTTTCAAAAGCTGATTGATGAGAAAACGTACGAATAAAAAACGAAAGGAGCTTGCCTTCATGTGACGTAAGGGTGCACCGGGCTTCTTTGAAATATGAAATTAAAATGTGAAATATACAGAGACTCAATGCAAAATTACAAGAAATATGCAATTCCAAGAGCGCAGCTCGTTATAGCTGATGTTCCGTATAATGTAGCGAATAATTTTTACGGGAGCAACCCTATGTGGTATGTAGGGGGGGATAATAAAAATGGCGAAAGTAAACTAGCGGGAAAAGCTGCCTTTAATTCAGATTTTAATTTTAACTTATATGAATACTTTCACTTTTGTTCAAGAATGTTAAAAAAAGAAGATACAACACCTGTACCAAGAGGAAGAAGTAGCAATTCTCCATGTATGATTGTATTTTGCTCGTTTGAACAAACACAAACATTGATCAAAGCTGCTAAAAAACATGGTTTTGTACATTATATCCCACTTGTTTTCATAAAAAATTACAGCCCTCAAGTATTAAAAGTGAATATGCGTGTGGTTGGAGCTACGGAATACGCATTATTGTTTTACAGAGACAGGCTTCCTAAGTTTAGGAACGGCGTTCAGACTGACGAAAACGGAAAAACAATCAGAGGTACAGGGCACATGGTTTTTAACTGGTTCGATTGGGAGAAAGATGGAAAAGATATTCCTAAAATTCATCCGGCACAAAAGCCAGTCAAACTTTTAAAAAGATTGATTGAAACGTTTACTGATCCTGGAGATGTAGTAATAGACCCATGTTGCGGAAGCGGGACAACGTTAAGAGCTGCACATGAAATAGGAAGAAATGCTTTTGGATTTGAAATTGATAGAAATTTCTTTAAGAGAGCAAAAGAAGAAATGCTTGTTTTTGAGGAAAACAGTTAGATAAGCATAGAAGATTTTTTATAAAGGAATCGTAAAAATGGATAATTTTAGACATCGGAAACATACGGAGTGGAAGCAGAACCGCCGGGATATTTATTATTTTATTTTGAAATACTCAAAATCGCATAAAGGCACACCGCCGACAAGAATTATATCTGATGAACTGGAAATTAGCATGACAGCTGTGCAGAGACACCTGAGACAGTTCGAGGATGATGGATTGATCGTATTTCACGGAACCGGTTCACACAGGACATATGAACTGATAGGAGTAAAGAAACATGAAACTGTATGACGTATATGATGGGATGAAATATGTTGGGGAAATGACCATTGATCAGATTTCAGAGCTGACAGGAAAAACAAGAAGCCAGGTATCAAGGGCAGTTTATTCGGCCTGTCTGCTCGATGAAAGATATGCGATTGTGTACGATGGACGGGATACAATCTGCAAGTCAAATAAAAACGATATGAAAATGCTGATGGAATTTGATGCTCTGGCAGGCAAAATAAGGAGGGCTGTCGGATGGGAAAGTTAAAAATCAAGCAGAAAAAGAAAGTGTTCATTCCGTATACGAATCAGCAGGCCAATGCGTTTGCGCGGTCTATCCAGAACTGCCAGAAAGAATTAAAGGAGATGGAGTTGAAAGCCTTTGATGATGGGTTCGAGGATGGAAAGAACTGGTCTGACGTGTTGAATTTTGTGATCTTGTTCTATGTAATGAACAAATTACATGGATGGGGATGGAAACGATACATGAGGGCTGTAAAAAGAATTAATGACTACATCAATGATATTAATTCTGGAAAAACATCATTGTCTGAAATGGTGGATAATCTGGAAAAGAAGCACCATATTCGGATTTGCGATGATTATAAGGAGTTAATTAAGAGATATGGAGCGTAAAGCTGCGCCGGTGATTTATTTGCAGAATAACGGACAGGTAGCATTTGGATAGGAGAAATAAATGGATTTAGAACAAAAAGCAATTGAGAGAATTCGACTTGCATCTGATCTCTCGTTGAAACATTATGGAAAGCCACTTGTATGTGCATATTCCGGAGTAAAAGATTCTGACGTGATGTTAGAACTCTTTCGTAGGGGGGCATACCATTTGAGGTACACAATAGTCACACCACGGCAGATGCGCCGCAAACTGTGCGGCACATACAAAAGGTATTTAAAAGTCTGGAAGAAAAAGGAATTAAATGCGAAATAGAAATGCCGAAGTATAAAGGTGAACATATCACGATGTGGAAATTAATTCCATTAAAACTTATGCCGCCAACGATATTTTCAAGATATTGTTGTGCGGTATTAAAAGAAACTGGATGTCCTAATAGGTATATTGCCACAGGCGTTCGCTGGGCGGAAAGCCCAAAGCGACAATCGCGATCAGAATTTGAAAAATTAGGAAGTAGTATTAAAACAAAAGAATTCTTTTCGACGGTTATGCTTATGAATGATAACGATGCAAAGCGCCGAATGACCGAACATTGTATGCAACAAAAGAAAATGGTTGTCAATCCCATCATTGACTGGAAAGATTCTGATATATGGGAGTTTATTAATTCAGAACATATAGAAACTTGTGAGCTGTACAAATGTGGATATGACAGAGTTGGTTGCATTGGCTGTCCAATGGCTGGAAGTAAGAGATATAAAGAATTTGCAGATTTTCCAAAATACAAGCAGTCTTATATTAGGGCGTTTGGGAGAATGCTAGATGTTCGAAAAGAAAAGGGACTAGAAACCCAATGGGAGACAGGTGAAGAAGTCTATCTATGGTGGATGCAAGATAACAATATCGTTGGTCAGATGGAATTGTCTGATTTTATTGAGTATTGAGGAAACATAAATGATTTTAAGTTCAAGAAAGGAATAACGAATTCTCGGTAAACCGAGGTTGTAATTTAAAGGTGTGAAAGAAATTACATAAAGGGAACAATAGTTGCGTTGGCGATTCGATAAGGTGGAATTTGAAGTAGCGCACATATAGCATATTTGACTTATGTGAGTTTCAGACCGTCAGCATGGGAAGCCTATGTTCCTTATCCACGCACAGGATTTGTAGCGTGGTGTTATGAAAGTATGTTGGTTTTCAACAGGAATAAGCAGTTTTGTAGCATGTTATCTGGCAAAGGATGTTGATGAGATTATCTATACTCATGTATCGAATCAGCATCCCGACAGCCTGAGATTCTTACATGATTGTGAGGAGTTGCTGGGAAGAAAGATAACGATTATCCAGTCAGAAGAATATTCCAGTGTGGATGATGTGATTGAAAGAACCAGATGCATCAATACTCCATTTGGAGCACCTTGCACAGACAAATTAAAGAAAAGGGTTCGTATGAAATGGGAACGCGAGCACCCAGACCATCACACTTATGTATGGGGATATGATCTGAATGAAAAGAGTCGTGCAGAGAGAGTATGTGAAGCGTTGAGTGATTACGATCATGAATTTCCGCTGATTGAACATGGATTGACAAAAGAAGAGGCTCATGGAATAGCGAATAAGTTAGGACTGAAACGTCCGATTATGTACGATTTAGGATATCCGAACAATAATTGCATTGGCTGTCCAAAAGGCAGAATGGGCTACTGGAACAAAATCAGAGTAGATTTCCCGGAGGTTTTCGAACGCAGAGCCAGGCAGGAGCGAGAAATCGGTCACAGCTGCATAAACGGCGTATTCCTTGATGAATTAGAACCAGACAGAGGAAATATCAATACAGAAATCATGGAGGACTGCACAATAGCGTGTCAGTTACTTACATGGGGAAAGTGAGGATGAAAAATGAGAAGTTATACAATAAATCTTCCAAGAGGACTGGAAGTGGATATTTTTGAGCTGCCAGAGGACTTCGAAGAACAGGTTGAACAGGCATTCAGAGAGTATACATCTGGAACAGCAAAAGCGTATATGTATGTTGACAAGTTGGGATTCATTGACCGTTGCGTAGAATACCTGAACGGTGATGAGGATTCAGATGATGTTGTAAATACACTGGTTGAAGAAGCAATGATTGCTGAATGGAGAAACAACGGCGAAATCATCCAGGAAGATGATATATACAGCATTGATTTTATGGAAGATTGCTACAGGAAAGGCAAGGAAGATGCAAAACTGAACTCTCATTTTGGAACTGACGATCATCACACTTACGACCAGATTCAAAAAGTTTTGGTACAGGTAATTACAATTGTGATGAATTATGAGGATAAGGAGGACACAAAATGTTAATCAGAAGTCAGGATAAAGAAATGATAATAAACATGGCTGCAACCAATCATATTTATGTCAGAGAAGTATATCGACCAAGCGGAAATTTGATTGATATAAGCACTGATGAAATGAGATTAGGATATTATTCTACAAAAGCAAAAGCCATAAAGGTACTGGATATGATTCAGGAAGCCTATTGTGAATTTATGGCAATAAGAAATGGCAATATGTGGTGCGGTAAAGAATCTGCCTTTCAGATGCCAGAAGATAGCGAGGTGGAAGTATGACAAATAGAGAAAAGTTCGCAGAACAGATTTTAGATATCGTCTGCCAAAATATGTGTACATTTGCCTTAGTTAAAGAGAGCAATAGACTTGTTGCTTGTTCCGAAATAAATTGTGCTGAATGTGCTTTTTCAGGAAAAAGCGGGTGTACAAATGAAGGTATCAAGTGGGCAAACTCAGAATACATCGAGAAGCATAAGATTTCCGAGAGTGACAGACGTTTTTTGGAATATTTGCCGAGTGAAGAATCATGGATGGTAAAAGACAAGAGTGGGCATTTATACCTATACCGCAAAAACAAGCCAAAGAAATCCTATTCCGATTGGTGTAACGGTACAGACTGCTATATGTGGTTAAACGAACTGATAAATATTGATTTTCCGATGGTTAAATGGGAAGATGACGAGCCTTGGCGCATTGAAGATTTGAAGAAACTGGAGGTGGAAGTATGAACGATACAATGGAACTTATTCAGAACGAAGATGGCACATTTAGTGCATACGATGATACCTACGACATTGTAATACATTGCAAAACGGAAGAAGAACAGAAGAAAGTTGTTGAGCATTTAAGAGGGATAAAGCTTCAGGAGGGCTAAATGGGAAGATGTAAATTAGAGTGTCCGGACGGCGAAACAGAGTGCTGCATATGCTGTGATAAGCAGGATTCATGTCAGAATAGATGTGATGATATGGACAGTTATGAATATGCGGAGGAATGCGAAGAATATGAAACAGGAGAATAAAATTGCAGAACTTAAACCTTGCCCGTTCTGTGGAAAAGAGATAGATACAGAAAAAAATGTATACATTCCAGAAAGAGACTGGGCACCGTCTTTTTACGATCCTGACAGTGGGGGAGATCCAATAGCCATTCACTGTGAATGCGGATTAACATTTTACACAGGAACATGGGATTGGAAGGAAGCTGTTGAAATATGGAACAGGAGGGTAAGAGATGAAGTTGATTGATTTATTGGCAGCAATTGACACAGATGTTGAGAGCAGCGAGAAAGTCCAGATATGCCATCCAGGAAGAAACTGGGAGGATTACGATGAATTTAGTGCCGGTTCAAAACTGTTGAAACCATTTTACGATTTAAAGGTAAAATCTCTAGCTGCGATAAACACGGATGTGATTAGAGTTGATTTGGCTTTTGATGAGAAAGAGGGTTGTGATTGAATGAGCAGACTAATTGATGCGGACGATTTAATTGAATATATTAAAATCTGGGAAATTGGAAATAGCATTAGTTCTGACCAGAAGGAATTTATTGATTGCATCAACAGGCAGCTGACAGTTTTTGATGTGGACAAGGTTGTGAAACAGTTAAAAGATTTGAAGGCGATGTATTGGTTTTCAATTGCAAACACAGGAGATAAAAAGCTCGATATTGCTTATGAAAATGTAGGAAATGCATTAGACAGGGCAATTGAAATTGTGAAAGGTGGTGGAGTAAATGGCAATTAAGCCTATTTTATTTAATACCGAGATGGTGCAGGCAATCATGGACGGAAGAAAGAGCTGCACTCGGCGAGTGGTAAAGCCACAGTGGGAAGAATGCCCACATTGCAAGTATGCGCATAATGAGTACATATACGACGAGATGGCAGAAAATGTATACTGTGCAAGATGTGGTTATCCGTTGGAGCCGGAAAGAAGACCGCCATATCAGCCGGAAGATATCCTGTATGTTCGTGAGACTTGGCACAGATATACAAAGCGGGTTGGAAAAGGTGAAGGATGCCATCTGGAAGAACACTATGGATATAAGGCTAGCATTGCAAATTCTGAAGACGCAGAAGAGCCGTGGGAACCATCAATCCACATGCCGAAAAAAGCGGCGAGAATCTGGCTGAAGGTTACGAATGTGAGTGTGGAGCGGTTGCAGGATATCACAGAGGATGGCGCAGAAGCAGAGGGATGTTTCGATTATACATCAACAGCACTTGGCTTTCCCGATGTATGGGATTCCACCATCAAGAAATCCGACCTTGACCGCTACGGTTGGGATGCGAATCCGTGGGCCTGGGTGATCGAGTTTGAGCGGTGTGAAAAACCGAAGGAGGTGTGATATGAGAGAAATTCTTTTCAAGGCAAAGCGGATTGATAATGGAGAGTGGGTGGTTGGACAATATGTAAATACATGTTATCCAGGAAATGATAAGGAGACAGGGCACTTCATTGTCGCGTATCCAAATGAATATCATGAAATTTACACATCCACTATCTGCCAGTTCACGGGACTTTGCGACAAAAACGGGAAGACAATTTGGGAAAATGATATTTTGATGTGTCATGGAAATTCAGAAGACCTTGCAAAAGCGGCATTTGGAGAATTTGGTGTAAGAGATATTGAAACCGGATCCATAGTAGACGAAGTTGTCGGATGGCATTATGAGATTATTCCGACAGATGCAATCAGCAGATGTGAGCCATTCTGCTGGTCAATGCCACTGACAGAATATTATATCGACAGATGCGAAATGGAAGTAGTTGGAAACATTTTCGACAATCCAGAATTATTACAGGAGGAACACTGACGGATATGTACTGGCTACTAGAGAGAAAGATACTATTATTAGACCTTCGCAATATGGAGCATTCTTACAGAAAAGAGGTAAGAGAAGATGAGTAAATGGTATGTAAGTGTTGGTATGAGCTTATCAATTGATTATGATGGAATTATAGCTGAAACAAAGGAAGAGGCCATAGAAATAGCAAAAAGTAAAGCATTGGAAGACATTGATTATAATAATTGTGATTGTGATACTGGCAATCCAATAGTGTATTGTTGTTTTGAGGAGGAATCAGATGAGTAAATCAGTATTAGTAATTGATACACCAGAGAATTGTTATGATTGCCCGTTCGGAACTGCATACTGCGGCGAACTTGAATATGTGGGTTATTGTGAATTAGCTGACTGCTTAGATTGTGATGAAATTCTGACAACAGAAGAACATTATGATTACGAAAGTAAATCAAGACCTGAATGGTGTCCATTGAAGCCATTGCCGGAGAAAATGAAAGTAACTGGAATTTACAATTATGCGTATTTAGAAGCAGGAGGCAAACCGCCGAGCTATAAGATTGGCTGGAACGATTGTATTGATGCAATCGCAGGAGAAAATAAGGGAAAATGAGAGGTGAAAAAATATGATTGATTTAAGAAATACATGCATTCTGGTTAGAACACCAGAAGAAAACAAAAAACTACTTAAGGAAGCTGAAAAACAGGGATTCCATTGG
>ERZ1034952.2145-NODE-2145-length-15044-cov-6.787244_pt1 | contig 15044 bp, 12 predicted proteins | sample MGYA00520625_ERZ1034952 | MGnify/ENA primary metagenome ERZ1034952 (study PRJEB33766, sample SAMN09781773) | gut metagenome | biome: gut microbiome | host: Homo sapiens | place: Madagascar | study: EMG produced TPA metagenomics assembly of the PRJNA485056 data... | reverse complement strand
ATAAGCAGCAGATTTACAGTCTGTCCCCTTTGGCCACTCGGGAATTCCCCCATATTCACTTTGCCTTTTGTGTGGAGCCGGTAGACGGACTCGAACCCCCGACCTGCTGATTACAAATCAGCTGCTCTACCAGCTGAGCTATACCGGCAACTCACGCGGAACGGGTATATTATAGCATGAAAGTTGGAAATGTCAAGTATCAAATATGCAGCAATTGCAGCAATTTCTTTTCCCTCACATTTTTTGTTCTGTCAGCCACGACAGGAAACTTTTCGCCAGCCTAAGTTGATTTGCATTCATGCCACGCAGCATTTCTGCCACCCCTCGCCACTCCTCATCTGCATAACGAGCGCTCCCAGTCAGAAATTCATCTGGCGTTGTTTCAAGTGCAATTGCCAGTTTCATAAGCACCTCTAACGATGGGATAGATGTCGCACGCTCAATACAAGAAAGGTATTTATCGTTAATTTCGGCTTTTTCGCAAACCTCTACCTGCCGAAGCCCCAATTCTTTTCGCCGCCGGGCAATCCGTTTCCCGATTTCAGCGTAATCCAGTTCCACAGAACATCTCCTCCTGGGGTCTATTTTAACTTCATTGATAGAGTTGAAACACAATCTAAAAGTCGAATTTCTACTTGACATACGATTTTAATCTATTTATAATTGAATTATCCACTTGAAGGTTGATTTTTCTTAAAACGAAATGGAGGTCATTTTCATGAAAAAGTTCCTATCTCTGTTCTCGGCAATCATCCTGCTTTTTTCCCTGCCACTGAGTTGTGGTGCCACAGCTGCATCTTCTCTCAGCTGTGACGAACTGGTATCCCTAATTGAAAACACTGTTGAAGACAGTCTAACCGCTCTGGACGATGAGGCCGCCGCACTTATTGAGAAGGTTTTTGACTATGGTTCTTATCTGGAAAACCATGATGAAATCAAAACCTTTTACGAAACCGTCTACACAAAATCCGGTCAGCTTTGTTCGCAGATGCTGCTTTTTTCCGCTGACTACGCTCAGGCAATTTTGGATTCCAGCAAATCCTACAATGATGCCTACGATGAGCTGGAAGACGTGTATGATTTAATCTACGATGATATGGGAGATGAAATCTACAATCGGATTTATGACGGCGTACTGGAAGACCTGTATGACGCATTCTATGACGGCGCATTGGATGATTCCGATGCTGCACCCTACAGTGACTGGTCGAAGACGCATTCCGATGAATATAAAGCATGGTCTTCTGCCCGTTCGGAAACCTACAAGCAATGGTCACGATTCCGCTCGGATGTCTACAAATTTTGGTCACGCATCCGGTCTGAAATTTACAAAGGAAAGGAAGACCGCGCACTGAAAAAAATCGCTGACTTCCGTGCAGATGCCCAGGAGCAGTTGGAGAAGTTTTCCTTAGATTCTCAAACAACTCCCTCCACTGCTGCGCAGACGACTCCTGTTTCCGAAACAGCTGCAACAACCCCAACCGTTGAAAACAGTAGCGGTGCAACCGTCTCTCCTGAATTTAAGAAGACAATGGATAGCTATGAGGCATTCTTTGACGAATATGTGGCATTTCTCAAAGACTATAGCGCAAACCCCACTTCTTTAACCCTGCTTAGCAAATATGCCTCATTTTTGCAGAAATATACCGAAACAATAACTGCGCTGGATAGTATTGATGAATCTGAACTTTCCGCTGCGGATGATGCCTATTATGTAGAGGTAACGCTTCGGATTTCTCAAAAGCTGCTGGAAGTAGCACAACAAATGGAGAAATTGGCATGAATCAATCGGAAAAGAAGCAGATAAGGAAAGCACTTTCCCTTCAGGCATTTCTTCTCGTTCTTACAGGGATGATACTGCTTTCATCTTTCTTTTTGCCTTACGCAATCGCACAGGGAGACCATGCAGATGAGGCTGCCAGCCTCAACAATCTGATTGACGCATATGAGCTGCTTCTAAACGAATGCGGTCAACCCGTTCCAAACGGCTTCCGTACCCTGCAATCGGTGGATTTCCATCAGATTTCTGCGTTCAACCGCGCAAAAGTAGGCCTGTTCTTCTGGAAATTAACGGCAGCAGATAATACGCTCGACACCCTGACCAGCATACTAGTCTGCCTTATTTTGTGTCTTCCATTCCTGGATGTGATTATTCCTGTCGCAATTATTCTTAACGCACTTGGTCGAAAGCCTTTCTGGGTGCTCCTATACACCGCCACGGCATATGGAGATTTTCTATGGCAACGCACCTATCTTGATATCGACAATCTTATTTCCAGTGGAATGTACCGTCCCGGAATTGTCTTGCAGCTCTTTCCCTATGTCTGTGCTGCATCCGCCGTGCTGGCATTATGGATGTGGATTCAAAAAGCAAGTGTAAAGCAAAAAATAAAGGCAGCACGCAACGCTTAATTATTCAAAAGCACCAGCCCGCATAGTGCAGGCTGGTGCTTTTTATATTTGTAGTGCCTTACAGCTCCAAATCCATCTTGGCAATGACAGCAGCGCAGCGGGGGCACAGGCCCTCGGCATTGGCGTTCAGGGAGTGCATCCAGCAGCGGGGGCACTTGGTTCCCTTGGCCTCGGTAACGCCCACGGTCAGGCCGGGGAAGTTCTCGCCGCAGGCAGCCTCGGCACCCTCCTCGGGGGCAGCCCAGGCGCAGTCGGAGACGATGAAGATTTCTGCCAGGTTCAGACCCTCGCAGGCGGCCTTCACGGCCTGGTCAGCGGTTTCCAGGGTGACATGGGCTTCCAGTGCCTTGCCAATCCGCTTGTCGGCTCTTGCCTTTTCCAGCACGCCGTTCACATCCTGGCGCAGCTTGATGACGGTATCCCAGCGAGCCATGGTTTCCTCCGGCAGCACATAACCGGCGCAGTCGGCGGGCATCTGGTTCAGCAGGACGTTGCGGCGGTCGTCCTCCTTGCGGTGGGGCATGGACTGCCAGATTTCGTCACAGGTGAATGCCAGCACGGGGGCAAACAGCTTTGCCATGGCATCCACAATCAGATACAGGGCAGTCTGAGCGGAGCGGCGGCGCAAACCGTCCTTCTCCTCGCAGTACAGCCGATCCTTGATGATGTCCAGGTAGAAGGAGCTGAGATCCACCACGCAGAAATCGTTGATGGCATGGGTGACCATGTGGAATTCATATTCCCCATAGGACTTGCGGCAGGCAACAATCAGGCTGTTCAGCTTGGTCAGTGCCCAGCGATCCAGCTCCTCCATCTGCTCCGGTGCCACCAGATTGTCCGGGTCAAACTCGTTGAGGTTGCCCAGGCAGTAGCGGGCGGTGTTGCGGAATTTCAGATAGTTCTGGGCAATCTGCTTGAAGATTTCCTTGGAGCAGCGCACGTCTGCATGATAGTCGGAGGAGGCAGCCCACAGACGGACGATGTCTGCGCCGTAGTCCTTAATCAGGTCGGCGGGATCTACGCCGTTGCCCAGGGACTTGTGCATGGCTCTGCCCTGACCGTCCACCGTCCAGCCATGCGTCAGCACCTGCTTGAAGGGAGCGCCCCGGTCAAGAGCGCCCACGCTGGTCAGCAGGCTGGACTGGAACCAGCCACGGTACTGGTCGGCACCTTCCAGATACACATCCGCAGGCCACAGGTCAGGATGGTCGTGCATCAGGGAAGCATAGTGGGTGGAACCGGAGTCAAACCAGCAGTCCAGGGTGTCCTTTTCCTTGGTGAACTGCTTGCCGCCGCAGTGGGGGCAGGTGAAGCCTTCCGGCACCAGCTCCATGGCTTCCTTCTGGAACCAGATGTTGGAGCCGTACTCGTCAAACAGCCCGGACAGCTTTTCGATGGATTCCGGGGTGGAAACCGGCTTGCCGCAGTCCTGGCAGTAGAACACGGGAATGGGCAGACCCCAGCGGCGCTGGCGGGAAATGCACCAGTCGGCACGCTCCCGAATCATGCTCACCATCCGCTCGCCGCCCCAAGCGGGATACCATTGGACGTTCTGGATTGCCTCAATGGCCTTGTCCTTGAAGGATTCCACGGAGCAGAACCACTGAGGAGTGGCACGGAAGATAACCGGCTTCTTGCAGCGGTCGTGATGGGGGTAGGAGTGGACAATCTCCTCAGAGGCGAACAGCGCGCCGGACTGCCGCATATCCTCCAGGATGACGGCATTGCTCTCCTCGGTCTTCATTCCGGCGTACTTTCCGGCGTAGTCGGTGTGACGGCCATAGTCGTCCACAGGCACAACCAGATCCATGCCATAGCGCATACAGGTCACATAGTCATCGGCACCGAAGCCGGGGGCAGTATGGACGCAGCCCGTACCGGAATCCATGGTGACGTACTCGGCGTTCACCAGGCGGGAGGTCTTGTCCATGAAGGGATGCTGTGCCAGCATATTTTCAAAGAAGGCACCGGGATAGCTTGCCAGCACCTCGTAATGCTCGAAGCCGCCGATGTGCATGACCTTGTCCATCAGAGCCTCAGCCATGATGTAGGTTTCGCCGTTTTCAGCCTTCACCAGCACATAGCTGTCACGGGGATGGAGGCAGATGCCCAGGTTGCCGGGCAGGGTCCAGATGGTCGTCGTCCAAATCACGAAGTAGGTGCGGCTCAGGTCAAACTGGCTGAGCTTGCCCAGGTCGTCCTTCATCGGGAACTTCACATACACGGTGGTGCAGGGGTCGTCCTTGTATTCGATGTCGGCCTCTGCCACAGCGGTGACGCAGTAGGGGCACCAGGACACGGGCTTGAGACCCTTGTAGATGTAGCCCTTGTCGAACATCCGGCCAAATACCTTGACTTCCTGGGCTTCAAAGTGCTTGTCCATGGTGCGGTAGGGATGCTCCCAGTCGCCCACAACGCCCAGCCGCTTGAAGCCTTCGCGCTGCTTGTTGATGAAGTCCTGGGCAAAGTCCTCGCAGGCTTCCCGGAACTCGGGCACGGTCATATCCTTGTTCAGCTTCTTCTTAGAGGTCTCGATGGCACGCTCGATGGGCAGACCGTGGTTGTCCCAGCCGGGGACATAGGGGGTATAGTAGCCGGTCATGGCGTGGGAGCGGACGATAAAGTCCTTCAGGGTTTTGTTCAGGGCGTGACCCATGTGGATGTAGCCATTGGAGAAAGGAGGGCCGTCGTGCAGCACGAAGGGGGGCAGCTCCTTGTTCTTTTCCAGCATGGCATTGTACAGATCCATGTCCTGCCAGGCTTTCAGCATCCCCGGCTCACGGGCAGGCAGACCGGCTTTCATGGGAAAATCGGTCTTGGGGGTAATGATGGTGTTTTTATAATCCATAGAAGGTAAATTCCTTTCTGAAAATTCTTCCAATCGTTGGGGCGGCATAAGAAAAGCGCCTTTGTCCCCTATTTCTAAGAGACAAAGGCGCATAAACCTCTGCGGTACCACTCTTGTTCCGGCGCAAGGCCGACACTCAAGCGCGCTGTAACGGGCGCAAACCCGGCGCATTTTACTAACCCCAAAGGGGGGTTCTTCGCGCTGCTCAGAGGTGATTGGCTGTTGGTCTCCGCCCGCTGCCTTGCACCAACCGGCAGCTCTCTGTGGGGGAAAACAAACGCCCGTGTCCTCATCATCGCCTTGGGATTATGGAAAACTTATTTTTGAGTGGGGTCGTAGTTCCGGCCAAACTGAAGGTTCAGGTTGGAAAAACGACTGGTGGTGGTGTCGTGGGTGGGGTGCTGCGGGGCAGCCTTGGGGGCAGTATCGGTGGTGGTGCCAACCATAGCCTCCAGGCTCTGGGAAATCTCGTCCGCCACGGACTCGCTGTCATACACATCCGCAGCAGGGGCGGGCTTCACCGGAGCAGCAACGGGGGCAGCCGGTGCCGCAGGAGCGACAGGAGCAGCCACGGGCGCAGCGGGAGCGGCAGGGGCAACCGGCGCAACCCGTGCAGCAGGAGCGGCAGCGGGGGTGACATTGGCATTCTTAATGCGGTCAAGCGCCTGGATGCACTGCTGCATCTGGGTCTGAATCTCGGTGATGCGGGTGGCGGCAGCCTTGCGAGCCTCGGCAACCCGAGCCTTCTCCACAGCCACCAGCGCATCGGCACTGGGGCTCTTGGCGGCAGGAGCAGCAGCGGGAGCAGCGGCAGGCACGGAAGCGGCCTGCGCCTGTGCCTGACGCACCAGCTGGGCAGCCTGAGCCTTGGCATCCTGAATCATCTTTTCGGCGGAAGCTCTGGCGCTTTCCATGGCATTCTGGGCGGCAGCCTCATTCTTGCGGTATTCTTCCAGCTTGCCAACCAGCACACGCATCTTGCTCTTGAGCAGAGCGTTCTCTTTGTACAAGGTCACATAGTCTTCCGTCAGCGGCTCCAGAATCTTGTCCACCTGCTCCATATCATAGCCATGGCGGGTCTGGCTGAAGGAAATCTGATCAATTTGCTGCGGAGTAATCATATTTTATCTCCTTTCGGGGGAATTTATTTTTGCTTAAACGTAGCTCTCAACTTCCGCCTGGAGGGATTCCAGGTCGCCCACAATGTCCATGTTGTGAGGGGTGAAGAGGTAAGCAGACTGAGCAATCTTTTTCACATCGCCGTCCAGCGCATACACGCAGCCGGACAGGAAGTCCACCACCCGGCGAGCCATGGCCTTGTCCACATTTTCCATGTTGACAATCACGGCCTTGCGGCTGCGCAGGTCATCGGCAGCCTTGGAGGTGTCGTTGAAGTTATTGGGGCGGAACAGCACCACTTCCTGCTTATTGGTGGCAGAGACGGAAGAACCCATGTTCAGCACCTGGCCGGAAAAACCGCCGGTGGAAGCAGAGGGGCTGGAAGGTGTCGTGAGGGTAGGATTGAATCCGAAGTCATCGTCTTCTGCAGGTTCTTCCGCGGTCACCCGTGCAGGGGCAGGAGCGGGTGCAGAACTGGCACGGTGGGAAGCGCGGCGGGCAGGACGCTCTTCGGGCTGGTCATATTCATCGACGGACTCTTCATCCTCGTCGTAATCATCATAATCATCATCGGCATAGGGCTGTGTAAGTTTTTTTACATTATCCCAAAAACTCATTTCTTTTTCTCCTCCTGTATGTTGACATCGCGTCTGATGGTCAAAGTGAGTAGTTGCGTGCACCAAAAATCGCGGTGCCAATCCGAACCATGGTACTGCCGCAGGCAATGGCATCCGCAAAGTCTCCTGACATTCCCATGGATAAACAGTCTACCTTCACATTATCGTATTTTTTTCCCCGTATGTCAACACATAAATCGGATATTTTTTGAAAAAATTTTACATTATCACCCTTTTTCTGGGAAATCGGAGGAATTGCCATCAACCCCATCACACATACGTTTGGATATTGTGCAATATTTTCCATAAATGGGAGAATTTCATCCGCCAGAAAGCCGGATTTGCTGCTCTCCCCGGCGATATTCACCTCAAGCAGAACATTCTGGACGATACCGCGCCGCTGTGCCTCATTGTTGATGGCTTGCAGAAGGCGGGCAGAGTCCACACTTTGGATGAGGTCAACCTGTCCCACCACCTGGCGTACCTTGTTTGTTTGCAGGTGACCGATGAAGTGAACGGGTACTCCGGCGTAGGCATTTTCTGCTTGTTTTGCCACCAGCTCCTGCACCCGATTTTCGCCGCAGCAGTCCACCCCCGCCTGGATGGCACGGCGCACCGCCTGGGCATCATTCATCTTGGTAGCAGCGCACAGCTGAATCTGGGCGGGGTCTCGCCCCGCTGCCAGCGCCGCCTGGGCAATCTCCTGCCGGATGCGTCTTACGTTTTCTTCAATGGACATAGGTTGCACCTTTCTTTCTCTTATGGATTCAATGGCGATACGGTATCCTTGCGTTTATGGCTTTCGCATTTTTACAGTAGGGGAGGCTTAGCCTCCCGCTGCGGCAAAGCCGCCTTGGCTCCCTCCCTGAGGGAGCTGTCAGCCCGAACGGGCTGACTGAGGGAGTGTACCCTGTTGGTTGTTGCAAGCCAATGATTTCCGCTGCACCCTGTAGGGGCCGCCAACTTGGCGACCCCTACAGAGCACGGTGAAAACCGGGGGCGCATACCATTCAACCTACGACACCCCCTCAGCTTCGCTGCGCTCAGCAGCTCCCCCAGAGGTGGAGCCAAGGGCACTTCGTGCCGGCGGGCGGGTTAGGGCACCAACGTATCGGTATCATCCCCGTGCGTCATTAAAAAAGCGGCGGGAAATCCGCCGCTTCTGGGAAGTGATTACATGGCAGCTGCGGCCTTCAGTGGCCGGATGGGAGCCAGGGTAGAGATGGCGTGTTTGTAAATCATCTGCTGCCGCCCGTCCGTCACCAGCACCACCACAAAGCTGTCAAATCCCGTGATGATGCCCCGCAGTTGGAATCCGTTCATCAAGAACAGTGTCACCGGGACCTTGTCCCGGCGCACTTCCTTCAAAATGGCATCCTGCAAATTCACTTGTTCCGTCATATGTATACCCTCTTTCTTGTTGGTATCCATATGCTACCACAGCCTAGGTGTCGTTTTCCTGCAAAACCTGTCGCGCCTGCCGGAGAATTTCCTCGCTCCCTTCCCCCGGTTTGCGCAGCAGCCAATGCATCTGTTTGTTCCGCCGGAACCAGGTCAGCTGGCGCTTGGCATAATGGCGGCTGGACAGGCGCACCTGGTCAGCCGCCTCCACAATGGTGCCTGCGCCCTCCAGCGCGGCGGTGAACTCCTTGTAGCCAATGGCCTGCATGGCGGTGCATTTTTCCGGGATACCGGATGACAGCAATCCCTGAATTTCAGCCACCAGTCCCATTTCCAGCATCACATCCACCCGCCGGTCAATCCGGCTGTATAGTTCCGCCCGCTGCTCAAAATCCAACCCCAGCCAGATGGGGGAAAACCGGGGCGGCACAGACTGGGTGCGGCGATTGTGGGCGGTGATGGTCTCGCCGGTTTCCAGGTACACCTCCAGCGCCCGAATGATGCGCTTGCGGTCGGATGGGTGCAGCCGCTCTGCCGCTTCCGGGTCAATCTCCCGGAGCCGTTGCAGCAGTACTTCCATGCCCGCCCGGTCTGCCTCTGCTTCCAGCCGTTCCCGCACACCGGTGGAGGGGAAGGGGGCAAAATCGTTGCCCCGAATGAGGCTATCCATATATAGCCCGGTGCCTCCGGCAATAATGGCAGTCTTTCCCCGGGCGAGGATGTCCTCCACAACTGCCGTGGCTTCCTGGCAGTAGCGGCTGACGGAATAATCCTCCCATGGCTCTGCCACATCAATCATATGATGGGGGATGCCCTGCCGCTCCTCCGGGGTGGGCTTGGCGGTGCCGATGTCCATGCGCTTATACACCTGCATGGAGTCGCAGGACACCACTTCGCCGCCGTATTCCTGTGCCAGCTCCACCGCCAGCGCGGTCTTTCCGGAGGCCGTGGGGCCGGCAATGCAAATGATTTGGTTCATGGTCTCTCCTTATGTCCGCTTGAACTGCTTTTCCACCTGCTTTTTGCTCAGGGTAATGCAGATGGGGCGGCCATGGGGACAGTATTTCAGTTCCTCCCGCTCCATAACGGTCTTTGCAATGGCATATAGCTCCTGCTCATCCGTCACCCAGCCGGCCTTGATGGCAGCCTTGCAGGCCACCGTATGCAGCAGCTCATCCCGCACGGTGTCCTTCTGCTCCCGGCGGCCATTGAGCAGGTCAGCGGCCAGGCTCTCCACCGCCTCGGCGGCAGCGTCCGGGGACAAATCCATAGGAATCTGACGCAGCAGCAGGGTGCTGTCGCCAAATTCTTCCAGCTGGAAGCCCAGCTCCTCCATCATGGTCATATTGCTGAGCAGCTCTCCCGCCGCCGCGGGGGTCAGCCGCACCGTCAGGGGGGACAGCAGGGCTTGGCCGGAAATGGCCTCCTGATTGGCCTTGAGTTTGTCAAAAAGAATCCGCTCATGGGCGGCGTGTTTGTCAATGAGGAAGGCGTTCTCCCCCTGCTCCACCAGAATATAGGTGCGGTACAGCTCCCCCACCAAACGCCAATCCGGCACGCTGGGCATATCCAATTTCTGTTGGACAGTTTCCGGCTGTTCCGGCTTCACGGGAGGCACCGGAATCTCCGGCGCTTTGGGCATCTCCGGCTCTGCCGGAAGCGGGGGCAGAAAGCCTATTCTCTCCTCCTCCGGCTGGGATTTTGCAGGACGGGGCGGAACCGGAATCGGCTCTCCCGGAATCACCACCGCGCTGTGGAGCGCCGTCTTGTCCGGCATGGCCTTGACAATTTTCTCCACTGCCGCCTGTGCCGCCTGGGGCTTGGGCTGGGGGGCATCCTGCATGGCGGCGGAGAAGGTTTTGTATTCCTCCGGGGTCATGGTGCGGAAGAAATTCTGCTTGGGCACTGCCTCCTGACGGGGCTGCACCGGTTGCGGCGCGGAAGCAGTTTGCTTTGCAAACTGCACCTGGGGGCGGTCGGGGGTTTTGTTCAGTGCCGCCAGCACGCCATAGTGAACGCAGTCAAACACCGCCTTCTCGTTGAGGAATTTCACTTCCGTCTTTGCCGGATGGACGTTGACATCCACCGCGTCGGGCGGAAGCTGTAGGTGCAGCACACCGGCGGGGAATTTTCCCACCATCAGCTGGTTGCGGTAGGCTTCCTCCAGCGCGGAAATCAGGAGTTTCGATTTCACCGGGCGGTCGTTGACAAAAAAGGTCTGAAAATTCCGGCTGGGGCGGCTGTCAGTGGGCTTCGTGACATAGCCGGTAAGCCGGTAGCTGTCCCAGTGACTTTCCACCTGGGCCATCCCCGCGAATTCCCGGCCATACACGCAGTAGACCGCCGTTTGCAGGGAGCCGTCACCGGGAGTGGAAAGAATATTCTTCCCGTCCCGCAGCAGGGTAATGGCCACTTGGGGGTGCGCCAAGGCCTGCATCTGCACCGCCGCCGTCACCCGGCTGCCCTCCACGGAGTCGGATTTCATAAATTTCATCCGGGCAGGGGTGTTGTAAAACAAATCCCGGATGATGATGGTGGTGCCATCCGGGCATCCTGCTTCGCCGGACTGGGTAATGACCCCTGCCTCCAAATGGAGGCTGGTGCCAGCCATGGCACCGGCGGGCTTGGTCAGCAAATCAATGCGGCTGACAGAGGCAATGGCAGCCAGTGCCTCGCCCCGGAAGCCCATGGTGGAAATCGCCCCCAAATCCTCTGCCCGGCGCAGCTTGGAGGTGGCATGGCGCAAAAAGGCGGTTTTGGCATCCTCCGGCTCCATGCCGCAGCCGTTGTCCGTCACCCGCAGGAAGGTCATGCCGCCGTCCCGGATTTCGATGGTTACCTTGGTTGCACCGGCATCCACGGCGTTTTCCAGCAGCTCCTTGACCACGCTGGCCGGACGCTCCACCACCTCACCGGCGGCAATGAGATTGGCAATATGGCTGGGGAGCTGAATAATTGCAGGCATAAAATCACCTCGTTATTGTAAAAAAGTCGTAAAAATCGCACACGCCATGTAGGGGAGGCTCTTAGCCTCCCGAAGCCTACGCAACATAGCGGTTCATTGAATGTTGCGCGGCTGCGCCGCGCGGGTCATCACATCATTTATAAAATTCCAATCATGGACACGGCATTGATGATGGCGTGGATACACATGGCAGTCACGATGCTGTCCGTCTTCTCCATGGCAGCTGCCAGCACCAGCCCCGCCGGGAGATACTGGGCAAAGCACAGCAAAAGCTGCACCGCCCCAAAGGAACCCACATAGCCCATGACGTGCAGTGCCCCAAAGGCCACCGCCGAGACGACATAGGCCGCCCAGCGGCTGTGCTTCCGGGCACAGCCGAAAATCAGTCCCCGGAACAGGCACTCCTCGCTCACCGGAGCCAGCGCCACCGTCATAACGGCGGTCAACGCCAGATTTCCCTGCCGCAGCACCGCAACGGAATCATCATTGACATTGCGAAAGCCGGGATCAATGGCTGTAATCAAACACAGCAGCACTTCCCCCACCACATAATACACCGCCAGCGACACGGCAATCACCGGAAGCACTTTTTTGAATCCGGCGGTGAAATTCCGAAGCTCCTGCTTCAAATAGCGGTGGAAAATCACCGTCACCGCCAAAAGGCTTACCAAATGATAGCAGAAATTCACCGCTGCGCTGCCCCAAGGGGCAGCAATGCTGCTGATAAGGCTGGGCAGCACCAGCATTTGGACGGCCAGCCAGCCCCAGCCGAAGGTCATTTCCCGCTTTGTCATGCGTCCAACATCTTCTTGAGCTTATACAGCTCATTCATGGCCTCGATGGGGGTCAGCGTCTCCACATTGACGGTGCGCAAAGCGGCGGCAATCCGCTGATAGGACAGCTCAGCCATGCTCACCTGGTCATCCGCCGGGGCGGCGGGCTGACTGGCTGGCATGACACCCGCTTCCAGCTCGGCAAGAATCTCCCGCGCCCGGTTCACCACGGCAGTGGGCAATCCGGCCAGCTTTGCCACCTCAATGCCGTAGCTGTCATCGGTGGCACCGGGCACAATGCGGCGCAGAAAAATCATTTGATCCCCCCGCTTTTTCACGGCGATGTTGTAATTTTTCACATTGGGCAGCTTGTCCTCCATGGTGGCAAGCTCGTGATAATGGGTGGCAAACAGGGTTTTTGCCCCCAACTTTTTGGGATTGGCGGCAAATTCCAGCACCGCCCGGGCAATGGCCATGCCATCGTAGGTGGAGGTGCCCCGGCCAATCTCGTCCAGAATCAGCAGGCTCCGGCTGGTGGCGTATTTCAAAATGGAAGCCACCTCCGCCATTTCCACCATGAAGGTGGACTGCCCGGAAGCCAGGTCATCACTGGCACCGATGCGGGTAAACACCCGGTCAACCAGGCCGATGCGGGCGCTTCTGGCGGGGACAAAGGAGCCCATCTGCGCCATGAGCACAATCAGTGCCACCTGACGCATATAAGTGGATTTACCGGCCATATTAGGGCCGGTGATGATGGCAACCTGATTGTCCGCTGCCCCCAGCTCGGTGCTGTTGGGGACAAACAGGCTGTCCTTCAGCATGGCCTCCACCACCGGATGGCGGCCATCGGTAATGGAGATTTCCTGCCCCAAGGTGATTTCCGGGCGGCAATAGCCCCGCTGCGCCGCCACGGCGGCAAAAGAACACAGGGTATCCACGGCGGCAACCGCCATGGCCGTCAGCTGCACCCGCTCCGCCCCCTGGGCAAGCTGACTGCGCAGCCGAGTGAAAATATCATATTCCAGGGCGGTGAGCCGCTCTTTGGCGGTGAGCACCTGGGTTTCCAGCTCTTTGAGTTCCTGGGTAATGTAGCGTTCGCAGTTTGCCAGGGTCTGCTTGCGGATGTAGTGCTGGGGCACCTGGTCAATGAAGGACTTGGACACCTCGATATAATAGCCGAACACCCGGTTGTAGCCCACTTTCAGGGTGCGGATGCCGGTTTTTTCCCGTTCATCGGCCTCAATGGCGGCAATGGTGCCGGAGCCGCCCTCCATAATGTCCCGCAGCTTATCAGCCTCGGCATCTGCGCCCTTGCGGATGATGCCGCCCTCCCGGACGGTCAGGGGAGGATCGTCCACGATGGTCTTTTCAATCAGCTCCACATAGTCTTCCATGGGGTCGATGCCCCGGTTCAGCTGCACCAGCATGGGGGATTTCAGCTGTTCCAGCTGCTGCTTTACCTGGGGCAGCCCTCGGAAGCCCCGCGCCAGCCCCAGCAGGTCGCGGCAGTTGACGGTGCCGGTGACCACCCGGGTGATGACCCGCTCCATGTCCGTCACCTGCTTCAACGCTTCTTCCAGCTCTCCCCGGACAATGGACGCTTGCACCAGCTCCTCCACGGCAGCCTGCCGCCGGGTGATTTCCCCGGCATCCAGCAGGGGCTTTTCCATCCAGCTGCGCAGCAGCCGACCGCCCATGGGGGTGTGGGTTTTATCCAGCACCCACAATAGTGACCCCCGCTTTTCCTTGGAGCGCATGGTTTCGGTCAGCTCCAGGTTCCGGCGGGCATCCATATCCAGCTCCATGAATTTGCCGCCGGTGTAGTATTGCAGGCGGCGGATATGCGCCAGGTCATTTTTCTGCAAATCCAGCAGGGTTCTCAGCAGCGCGCCGCTGGCCACCACTGCCAAAGGATAGGTAACAAGCCCAAGCTTCTCGATTGGCTCTCCAAAATGACGTTCCAGCAGCTGCTGGCAGCTTTCCAGCCGGAACAACTCCTCCGTCCCCTCGTCCACACAGCAGCCCAGCCGGTGGAACAGGGCATCGTCAATCACATCTCCGGTAACATTCTCACCGAAGCGCAGCACCTCGCTGGGGGAAAATCGCCCCAGCTCCGATGCAACCGTGGGGGCATCGGGGCAGATGGTGGCATAAAATGCGCCGGTGGAAACATCGCAGAAGGCCAGGCCGAAGCGGTTGCCCTGACCGTAGAGGCAAGCCATATAGTTATTTTTATTTTCGTCCAGCATACAGCTTTCCGTAACCGTGCCGGGGGTGACAATGCGGGTGATGTCCCGCTCCACCAAGCCCTTTACTTCCTTGGGATCCTGCATCTGCTCGCACACCGCCACCTTGTAGCCCTTTTGCACCATGCGGGCAATGTAGGCATCCACGCTGTGATAGGGCACGCCGCACATAGGAGTCTGCTCCTCCTTTGGCTTGGTGCGGTCACGGGTGGTCAGGGTCAGATCCAGCTCCCGGGCGGCCAGGATGGCATCCTCATTGAACATCTCGTAAAAGTCGCCCAGGCGGAAAAACAGAATGCTGTCCTTGTTTTTTTCCTTCAGTGCCCGGTACTGCTGCTGCATTGGGGTCAGCTCTGTGTCATTGACTGCCATGATTCTCTCCTTCGGAATTACTCCGCCAGTCTGCCCGTCAGGCTCCAGGTGGTCGCGCCGGTGATTTCAATGGGGCAGAAGGAGCCAATCAGGCTGTCTGCCCCGGCAAAGCGCACCAGTCGGCCACCCTCGGTGCGGGCGGTGAGGTTCTCGCCATCCCGGCCATCCACCAGGCAGCGCAGCGTTTTCCCGATATAGGAACGATGGATTTCTTCGGAAATGGCGTTCTGCACGGCGCACAGCTTATCAAACCGGCGGTTCTTTTCTGCCTTGGGGGTGGGGTCGTCC
>ERZ1034952.2142-NODE-2142-length-15057-cov-5.503200_pt1 | contig 15057 bp, 11 predicted proteins | sample MGYA00520625_ERZ1034952 | MGnify/ENA primary metagenome ERZ1034952 (study PRJEB33766, sample SAMN09781773) | gut metagenome | biome: gut microbiome | host: Homo sapiens | place: Madagascar | study: EMG produced TPA metagenomics assembly of the PRJNA485056 data... | reverse complement strand
GGATAAATAAGGACAAATAAAAAATTCCCATGAAGATTTTTCTTCATGGGAATTTTTTTTATCGCTCAGTGCGTTTCGTTATATTTCTTTATTGCGACGGCGAGGATATCCATCGCGCGGGCGAGATCCTCCTGTTTGAGGACGTACGCCATGCGAACCTCGTTCTTGCCCTTGCCGGGAGTGCCGTAGAACGGCTCGCCGCAGGAGAACATGACGGTCTCGCCATTGTCGTCAAACTCGTTGAGCAGCCATAGCTGGAACTTGTCCGCATCGTCAACGGGCAGCGCGGCCATTATATAGAACGCGCCCTTCGGCTGCGCGTAGATAACGCCGGGGATGCCTGACAGCTTCTCGACCATGGTGTCGCGGCGGCGCTTGTACTCGTCGCGCGTCGCGGCGAAATAGTCCTTGTCCACGGAGTAGAGCGCGGCGGCGGCGACCTGGTCGGTCGTGGAGGCGCACAGACGGCACTGGCACCATTTCATTGCCTGAGACATGAACTCCTTGTTCTTGGAGATGAGCAGGCCGATACGTGCGCCGCAGGCGGAGAAGCGCTTGGACACGGAGTCGATAACGATAACGTTGTCCTCATAGCCCTCGTACTGAAGCGCGCTTTGCAGCGGCTCGCCGCCGTATACGAACTCTCTGTACACCTCGTCGCAGACGATGAACAGATTGTGCTCCTTGGCGATGTCAAGCATCAGCTTCAGCTCGTCCGGCGTGAGGATGGTGCCGGTCGGGTTGCCGGGGTTTGTGACCAGGATGGCGCGGGTGTGCTCGTTTATGCAGGCTTCGACGCGCTCGCGCACGGCGTAGCGGTAGTTCTCCTCCGGGCAGGTCGTCAGCGGATGGATGGTAGCGCCGGCGAGGGTGACGGAGGTGTGGTAGTTCGGGTAGAACGGTTCGGGGATGATAATCTCGTCGCCGTCGTCAAGCAGCGTCGCCATGGTCATCTGAAGCGCCTCACTGCCGCCGGTGGTGACAAGGATATCCTTCTTATCCAGCTTTACGCCGATATTGTCGTAATAATTGCAGACCGCGTCGATAAGTGCGGGAACGCCGGCGGAGGGAGCGTACGCGAGTACAGGCTCGCTGAACTCCCGCATGGCCTTAAAGTAGGCGTCGGGGGTCTTTATATCAGGCTGGCCGATGTTGAGATGATATATCTTTATGCCGCGCTTCACGGCTTCGTCGGCGTAACCGTTAAACTTTCTCATCGGAGAAAGACCGCATTTTTCCATTTTTGATGAAAACTTCATCACAGGTTCACCCCTTCAAAAAATACTTTTACGCATTATATCAGAAAACTGCAAGCTGTTCAATCTTTTTTTGAAAAACATGAAATCGGGACTTGACAAACATCCGAAATCGGAGTAAACTGCGCAATGTTTCCGAAATCGGATTTATAAATCGGAGGTGCGGATATGGACGAAAAACTGAGACGCCAGATGCAGACGCTTGACAGGCTGTATAAGGAGTCGGACAGAATAGGCGATGATTATGCCGCGCATTTCGGCATGAACAACACTGCGTTCTGGGTGCTGTATACGCTCAGCCGCGCGGACAAACCCGTGACGCAGAACGACCTGTGCGAGGAGTGGTTTTTCCCGGCACAGACAATAAATTCCGCGGTGAGCGGGCTGGTAAAAAAGGAGCTTGTGCGGCTTGAACCGATACCGGGCACGAGGAACCGAAAAAGCATCGTCCTGACGGAAGCGGGGCGGGAGCTGTGCGGCAGGACGATAAGCACAGTAGACGAGATCGAACGCGCCGCGATGCTCGGCTTTACGGAGGAGGAACGGGAGCTGTACCTCAGCCTTTTCCGGCGGCATCTTGAAAATCTGAAGAAAGCGAGAGCCGAGCTGTTCGGCGAGACAGAGAATAAATGAAAAATCAGAGAGGGAGAAAAGTTGCAAATTACGTTGTGCCGACCGTATTGAGCCAGTGCGCGTTTTTCCTGTTCACGATAGTTGCCGGCGTTATCGTCAGCTTTGGCGGCAGCGCCGTTGTATACGGACTGATAATCGCCCTCGGAGGGGTCATCTGCGCGATGTTCATCACGCGCCGCTCCGAACGCGGCGGGGTACGCTTCAGTGAGGACTGAGCAAGTTAATAAGTATATGACCGGACGGAGCCTTCCGCCCGGTCATTTTGCTTGATACGGGGCGCGTTTTTTGATAAAATACAATAAGTAGTATAAAACGTGAGAGGGCTCAATAATGCTGAGACTTTTTACCGGCCGCGCCGGTACGGGCAAGACCGCAGCGGTCATAAATGAAATACATACGGCGGTTCTCGAAAAGCGGGGACGCCGCCTGCTCATAGTTCCGGAGCAGTACAGCCATGAGGCGGAGCGCGAGCTGTGCCGCGTCTGCGGCGACAGCATGTCGCTGTACGCCGAGGTCATGAGCTTCACCGGACTTGCGCGGCGCATAGCGTCCCAGCAGGGCGGCGGCGCAGCGCCATATCTCGATAAGGGCGGGCGGCTGCTGTGCATGGCGCTGGCGCTGGACGGCGCGGCGTCGAGACTGCGCGTGTACGGTTCGGCGGGGCGCAGGGCGGAGACGCAGTCGGCGCTGCTCGCGGCGGTGGACAGTCTGAAGGCCGCCGGAGTCGATTCCGAGGCGCTCTATGCGGCCTCGGAGAGCTGCCCGGGCGGACTTGGGGACAAGCTCGCGGACATGGCGCTGATACTCGAAGCCTACGACGCCGTCGTAGCGAACGGACACGCCGACCCCGCCGACAGGCTGACCGTGCTTGCTGAGCAGATACTCGACAGCTCCATGGGGCCGGATGACCATATATATGTCGACGGATTCATAGATTTCACGTTTCAGGAGCGACAGGTGCTGCGTGCGCTTTTGAAGCGCGGCGTGCAGCTCACCGTATGCCTGACGATGGATGAGCTGCACGGCGAGAACGAGATATTCGAGCTGTCCCGCCGCAGCGCGCGCGAGCTGCTCGCCTATGCGGGGGAACTTGGCGCGGAGACGGAGACGCGGCATTTCGCGTCGGGAACCTGCGGCGACGCGCTCGATTTCTTCGCCGAGAATATGTTCAGCTACTCCGCCGTGAGCTTTCAGGGCGAGCCGAACGATTCGGTGAAGCTCATGACGGCGGACGGCATGGTGGCCGAATGTGAGTTCGCGGCGGCGCAGGCGATAGCCCTTGTGCGCGACGGCGGCTGCCGCTGGCGCGATATCGCGGTCGCGGTGCGCGGCTTCGACGAATACCGCGCGGCGCTGGAGAGTGCGTTCGAGCATTACGGCGTGCCGCTTTTCATGGCGCGGCGCAGCGACCTGCTGTCGAAGCCGCTCCCCGCGATGATAGCCGCGGCGTATGACATCGTGTGCGGCGGCTGGGAAGTCGACGACGTAATAAGCTATATGCGCACGGGCCTGACCGGACTTGCGCCGGAGGACTGCGACGCGCTTGAAAACTATATCTTTAAGTGGCAGCTCCGCGCCGGAGCGTGGAGCCGCGCGGGCGACTGGCGGCAGCATCCGGACGGCTACAACGCCGAGTACACCGAGGAGACCGCGGAGCGCCTGAAAAAAATAAACGCCCTGCGCTATGCGCTGGGCGACCCGCTGCTGCATTTTGCCGCACATGGCCGCGAAGCGTCCACCGCGGCGGAGCAGGCGGCGGCGCTGGCGGACTTTTTCGATGAACTGAAGCTCTCCGAGCGCCTGAGCGAGCGTGCGGAGCAGCTTATGGCTGCGGGGCGGGAGAGCCTTGCGCGCGAGTACGCGCAGCTGTGGGATATCATCGTCTCCGCGCTTGAGCAGTGCGCCGCGATACTCGGCGACACGGAGATGGACATGGAAGGCTTCGGGCGGCTGTTCACGCTGATGCTCTCGCGCTACGATGTGGGCGTGATACCCGTGTCGCTCGACAGGGTGTCCGCCGGTGATTTTGACCGTATGCGCCGCAGAAATATAAAGCACCTCATCGTCCTCGGCGTGAGCGACGAGCGCCTGCCCGCCGCGTCCGGCGACACCGGAATATTCTCCGACGAGGAGCGGAAGCGCCTGCTTGAGCTGGACATCGACCTCGGCGGAGCCGGAGACGGGGAGCTGTGGCGCGAGTTCTCGCTGATATATAACTGCCTTAGCCTGCCGTCGGACAGCCTGACGCTGTGCTGCCCGCTTGTGAATTCCGAGGGCGCGCCGCAGCGTCCGGCCTTCGTATACAGCCGCGCGGCGGCGATATTCGGCCTGCAGCCGCGGCACGCGGATATATCCGAACTGTGCATGTCCGCCGAAGCGCCCGCGCTGACGCTTGCGGCGCACGCGGTGAGCGGCGGTACGGCGCGCGAGCGCTCCGCCGCGGAGTATTTCCGCCGGATGCAGCCCGAACGCTTCGGCAAACTGACCTCCGCCGCGAAGATGAGCCGCGGCCGGCTGTCACCGGAGGCGGTGCGCGCACTGTACGGCAGACGGCTGAAGCTGAGCGCGTCGAGGATAGATAAATTCGCCTCCTGCAAATTTGCGTATTTCTGCCAGTACGGCCTGAACGCGCGCCCGTATGAACCGGCGGGCTTCACGCCGCCGGAGATCGGCACGTTCATGCACTATGTGCTGGAGCACACGGCGCGCGACGTGCGTGACCGCGGCGGCTTCAGCGCCGTCTCGGACGACGAGTTGCACGCAATCACCCAGCGCCATGTGGACGGCTATGTGCATGAGCAGCTGAACGACTTTCAGGAGAAGTCGCAGCGGTTCATATACCTCTTCCGCCGCCTCGGCAAGGATGTGTTCCAGATAGTGTCGGACATGGCGGCGGAGCTGCGCCGCTCCGATTTTGAGCCGCTAGATTTCGAGCTTGACTTTTCGAAGATGAGCGATATCCCGCCTGTGGAGCTTGGCGACGGCGACGGCGCGGTGACGCTCACCGGCATTGCCGACCGTGTGGACGGCTGGCTGCACGACGGGCGGCTGTATCTGCGCGTGGTCGATTATAAGACCGGCAAAAAGAGCTTTTCACTCTCCGACGTGTGGTACGGGATGGGGCTTCAGATGCTGCTGTACCTGTTCGCTCTGGGGCGCGACGGGGAGAAGCTGTACGGCCGCGAGATCGTACCGGCAGGCGTGATGTACGTCCCCGCGCGCAGCGTGATCCTGCCCGTCAGCCGCGACTGCGGTGACGAGGAGGCGCAGCGGTTGCGGCTGGACGGCGTGAAACGCAGCGGCGTTGTGCTCGACGACGCGGAGGTCATAGAGGCCTGGGAGCACGGCGAGGACAAGAAATATATCCCGATCCGCATGAGATACGGCAAGCCGACGCCCGACTCGCTTATGACGGCGGAGCGACTCGGCCTGCTGTCACGGCATATCGGAAAGACGCTCACGGACATGGCGCGGCAGCTCAATTCCGGCAGTATCGCCGCCGATCCGTATTACCGCAGCCAGCAGGAGAACGCCTGCCTCAACTGCGACTACTTTGACGCCTGCCACTTCTCGCAGGGCGAGAACGGCGAGAGCTGCCGCTTCCAGCAGAAGATACCGGCGGACAAGGTGATAGAGATGATGGAAGGGGAGGATGGCAATGGCTGAATTCAAGCCGACCGCGTCGCAGGCTGCGGCGATAAGCGCGCGCGGGAGCGCGGTGCTGGTGTCCGCGGGCGCGGGCAGCGGCAAGACGCGCGTACTCACAGAGCGCCTGATGGGCTATATAACCGACGCCGAACACCCCGTCGATATCGACAGCTTCCTTATTATAACCTTCACGCGCGCCGCCGCGGGAGAGCTGCGCGGGCGCATTATGGACGAGATAGCGAACGCGCTTGCCGCGGATCCCGCCAATAAGCGGCTGCGCCGCCAGAGCGCACTGTGCCAGAAGGCGCAGATAGGCACGATACACAGCTTCTGCGCGGCGCTTCTGCGCGAGCACTGCCACGCCTGCGGCCTGCCGCCGCAGTTCAAGATCGCGGACGACGACCGCATCGCGGTGATGAAGTCGGCGGCGTTGGAGCGGGTGCTGGACAGGTACTATGAAAACGTGGACGCGCATCCGGGCTTCGCGCTGCTGGCGGACACCGTCGGCGCGGGGCGCGACGACCGCCGCCTTGGGACGCTGGTTCTGACGCTGCACGACAAGATGCAGTGCCATGCGCGGCCTGAGCAGTGGGCGGCGGAACAGGTGGCGCTGCTGGGCGAGACCGGAGACGACGCTGCGCAGACCCCGTGGGGGCGCGAGATAATCGAACGCGTCAAGTCGATGGCCGACTACTGGGCGGCGGAGCTTGAGCGCGTGCTGCACGCGATAAGCGCGCAGGAGAAGATAGCCGCCGCCTATACGGACAGCATCGCTGCGACGGCGGATCAGCTCCGCGAGCTTCGGCGCTGCCTTGACCTCGGCTGGGACAGGGCGCGTGCCTGCCTGCCGATCACGTATCCGGCCTTGGGGCGGCTGGCGAAATCGCCTGACCCGGCGCTGTCGGAGCTTGCGAAGAACCGCCGCACGGCCTGCAAAAAGGCGACGGAGAAGATCGAGGACATGCTCTATTCCGACTCCGAAAAGCTTCTGAGCGAGCTGCGACTGACCACTCCCGCCATGACGGCGCTGCTGGCGCTGACGCTGGATTTCGCCGGCGAGCTGACGAAGGACAAGCGCCGTGCGGGGCTGGTGGACTACGGCGACCTTGAGCATATCTCGGTGCGGCTGCTGACGAACGAGGACGGCAGCCCGTCCGCGCTGGCGCGACAGCTCGGCGGGCGTTTCACGGAGATAATGGTCGATGAATATCAGGACGTCAGCCGCGTGCAGGACGAGATATTCCGCGCCATATCCAGGGACGGGAAGAACCTCTTCATGGTCGGCGACGTGAAGCAGTCGATATATCGCTTCCGGCTGGCCGACCCCGGGATATTCACGGAGAAGTATCTCAGCTACGCCGACTGTGATGCCGCCGCCCCAGGCGAGCCGCGGCGCATCATGCTGCGGGAGAATTTCCGCTCCCGCAGCGAGGTGCTGGACGCGGCGAACGCCGTGTTCGGGCTGTGCATGTCGCGCGAACTGGGCGACATCGACTATGACGAGGCAGCGGCGCTCAAGTGCGGCGCGAGCTATGAGGGCGAGACTCCGAAGCCGGAGCTGCGGCTGATAGAGCTGCCGCGCGGCGGCGGGGACGAGGACAGCCCCGACAAGACCGAGCTTGAGGCGCAGTATGTCGCAGCGCGCATCCGCGAGCTGATAGACGTGCGCACCGAGGTGAGCGGCAGGGGCGGTATGCGCCCGCTGGAATACGGCGACATTGCGATCCTGCTGCGCTCGGCAAACTCGATCGGCGGCGTGTACAGAAACGCGCTGGTGCAGCAGGGCATCCCCGTTGCGTCGGTGCAGGGCGGCGGCTTCTTTACCTCGATAGAGATATCGACGATGATGTCGCTGCTCGCGGTCATAGATAATCCGTATCAGGACATTCCGCTCATCGCGGTGCTGCGCTCGCCGGTGTTCGGCTTCACGGCGGACGAGCTGTCCGCCATACGCGCCTCCGGTAAGCGCTGCGATTTCTACACGGCGCTGTGCGCCGCAGCGGAGACGGACGAGAAATGTGCGGGCTTTGTCAGAACGCTCGCCGGATTCCGCGCGGAAGCGCCGGATATGAGCGCGGCGGAGCTGACATGGCGGCTCTGCGGCGAGCTGGACATGCTCGCGATATGCAGCGCCATGACGGACGGCGAGCAGCGCCGCGCGAATCTGCTGGAGCTTGTGGAACTGTCGGAGCGCTTTGAGAGCAGCGGATACCGCGGGCTGCACCGCTTCGTGCTGTGGCTGCGCCGTCTGGCCGAAAAGGGACAGGAACCGGCATCGGGCGCGGCATCCGCGTCGGCGGTGCAGATAATGTCGATACATAAATCTAAGGGGCTTGAGTTCCCCGTGGTGTTCCTGTGCGACACCGCGCGGCGCTTCAATAAGCGCGACAGCCAGGACTCCGTGCTTGTGCATCCGCAGCTCGGCCTCGGCCCGAAGCTGACGGATACGAAGCGGCGCATCGAGTACCCGACGCTGGCCCGCCACGCGATACGCCTGCGCCTTGAGCGGGAGACGCTCTCGGAGGAACTGCGGCTTCTCTACGTCGCACTGACGCGGCCGAAGGAGCGGCTGATCGTCACGGGTGTTGTGAAGGACGCGGAGAAAACGCTGGCGAAGGCGCGCGAGGCGGTCACAACGCCGATGGCACCCGAAGTGCTGGCCTCGGCGCAGTCGATGCTGGACTGGCTGATCTATTCCGCCATCGCCGACGGCGGGCGGCATATCGCCATGGAGACTGCAGAACCCGCGTCGGCCGCGCCCGTGCGCGCGGCGGATACGCCCGTGGAGGGCAGCGACGAGGGAATGATCGCGGAGCTTGAGCGAAAGCTGAGCTTTGAATATCCGTATGCCGATGCGGTGCATCTCCCGTCGAAGGTCACGGCGACGGAGCTGAAAGGGCGGGACACCGCGGACGAGGACGCGCAGAGCGTTGCGCCGAAGCCCGCGCCCAGCTTCCGCACACCGGATTTCGGCAGGGTGAACCGTCCGGCCACGGGCACGGAGCGCGGCGTTGCGACGCATCTGGTGCTGCAATACATGGATTTCTCCAAAACCGGCAGCATCGCGGAGATAAACCACGAGATCGCGAGGCTGGAGGAGGAAAAGTTCATCACGGCGCGCGAGGCGGAGGCCGTTGACGCGGATGCGATAGACGGGCTGTTCCGTTCGCCGCTGGGGCGGCGTATGCTCGCAGCGAAAAATATGCGCAGAGAGTTCAAATTCTCGCTGCTGGTCGGCGCGGATGAGGTGTTCGGCGCGGCGGCGGGCGAGCAGGTGCTGCTTCAGGGCGTTGTGGACTGCTGCATCGAAGAGGACGGCGAGCTTGTGATAATCGACTACAAGACGGATCGCGTCCGCGGCGCTGCGGTCGAGCGGCGAGCCGAGACCTATGCCGGTCAGCTGCGCGCGTATGCCGCGGCGATGGAGCGCATAACCGGAAAGCCGGTTCGGGAGTGCGCGCTGTATTTCCTCGCGGCGGGCAGGACTGTGACAGTCCCGCTGAAAACGCGGAAATCTGAGGAAAATTCTTAAAAATACTTGCATTGCGCGCCGCACTGTGTTACAATTCCATTTGCGTCTTGTAACTATGCGTCCGCGCACAATCAAGGCAGCACATGACGAGGAGACAAAACCATGAAGGAAGGAATCCATCCTAAGTACGAGCAGACCACTATCAAGTGTGCTTGCGGCGCCGTCATCGAGACCGGCTCCACCAAGAAGAACATCACCGTTGAAATCTGCTCCAAGTGCCACCCCTTCTACACCGGCAAGCAGAAGCTGGTCGACACCAGCGGCCGTGTTGATAAGTTCAACAAGAAGTACGGCATCAAGTAATTTGCTTATGACAAAGCCTGTGCACCGCACAGGCTTTTGTCATGCATACATCCATTTATCAAAATATACAAACCGCGCCGGATAAATTCCCGTCCGGCGCATAAAATTTCACAAAACGCGAATTTCAGCAAATATTTATGCAAAATATGCTTGACTTTATTGAATAATCCTGCTATTATTCAGCATGTCAAGTGAATATTAATTCATTGCCAATAATAAAAGCAAAAAATCAAGCATGGGAAAGAGGATTTAAAAATGAAAAAGATAAGCAAGCTCGTATGCATCATCATGTGCATCGCAATGGTCGCGGCGCTGTGCGCCTGCGGCAGCAGCGCATCCACCCCGTCCGCTTCCGACGCTCCCGCGTCCGAGCCGCAGAACGCACTTGAGAAGATCAAGGCCGACGGCGTTCTCACCGTCGCCCTGTCTCCGGACTTCTCCCCGATGGAGTTCGTTGACGCTTCCAAGTCCGGTCAGGATCAGTACGTCGGCTTCGACGTGTCCCTCGCAAAGTACATCGCCGAGTATATCGGCGTTGACCTCTCCATCGAGGCCATGAACTTCGATGCCTGCCAGACCGCGGTCTACACCGCATCCGTCCCGATGGCCATCTCCGGCTTCTCCTGGACTGAGGAGCGCGCCGAGAACTACAACATCTCCGATTACTACTACGCCGGAGACAACGAGACCGAGCAGGTTCTCCTCATCCGCTCCGCGGACGCCGACAAGTACAAGGCAGCCGAAGACTTCGCGGGTCTTGACGTAGGCGCGCAGAACGCCTCCCTCCAGATGCAGCTCGTCACCGAGCAGCTTACCGATGCTAACCCCATCACCATCGGCGACATCGGCACCGGCGTTCTCGAACTCCAGAACGGCAACATAGAGGCTCTCGCAGTTGCGAAGGGCAATGCCGAAATGATAATCTCCTCTAACCCCGACCTCGTCATCTGCTCTTGGGAGTTTGACGTCAAGGCCGAGTACGAAGCAAACGTCGTTCTCGTGACCAAGGGCGAGGATGAGCTGCTTGCAGTTGTCAACGAGGCGCTTGCAAAGGCGTACGCCGACGGCCTGTACGGCGAGTGGTACAACGCGGCTGTCGAGCTTGCAAAGTCCGAATCCGCTACCGAGGTTTCCGTAGACTGAGCTTAACGCCAAGCACAATATTCCAGCGGGATACCCTGAGCGTGAGGTATCCCGCTGGTTGCCCCATTTATAACACCTGACAGGAGTGGAAACATGACCTTCATCAGCTTTGATAATATAGTAAAGATACTTACTAAATACTGGGATAAATTCCTGATAGACGGCGTGGGCTACACGCTGCTGCTCTCCGCAATAACGGTTTTCTTCGGCGCGATACTTGCGTCGCTGCTGGCGGGCATGAAGATGTCCCGCATCGCGCCGCTGCGCTGGCTCTCGGCGGCCTACATAGAGATAATCCGCGGCACTCCCATGCTGCTCCAGCTGTATTTCTTCTATTTCGCGCTGCCGAGCCTTATCCCGGCGCTCAACAAGCAGAAGTTCCTGTGCATCGCCATCGCGCTCGTGTGCAACAGCGCGGCCTACGTCTCCGAGGTCATCCGCTCCGGCATCAAGTCCGTTGACGCGGGGCAGAGCGAGGCGGCGCGCAGTCTCGGCATGAGCAAGGCGCAGTGCCTCTGGCACGTCGTCATGCCGCAGGCGCTCAAGACCATCCTCCCCGCCCTCGGCAACGAGTTCATTATGATAATCAAGGACACCTCGCTGGCGTCCACCTTCTTCATCGGCGACCTTATGACTCAGTACCTGCTGGTCAAGGGCGCGACTTACCTGCCGATCGAGCCGCTGGTCATCGTCGGTGTGATATACTTCCTGCTGACCTTCATCCTCAGCAAGCTGTTCGGACATTTTGAAAGGAAGATGAGCCGTGGAGACAAATAACAACGTTCTGATAAAGGTCACTGACCTGAAAAAGCATTTCAACAAGGGCGAGATAAAGGCGCTCGACGGCGTGAGTCTCGATATCTGCAAGGGCGACGTCATCGTCATCATCGGCCCCTCCGGCTCCGGCAAATCCACCTTCCTACGCTCGCTGAACCTGCTTGAGCAGCCGACGAGCGGCAGCATCGTGTTTGACGGCGTGGACATCACCAAGAAAAAGGACGCGCAGGGCAAGAAAATCGACCTCGACGAGCATCGCCGGAAGATGGGCATGGTGTTCCAGCATTTCAACCTCTTCCCGCACAAGACGATAATGGGCAACATGACCATGGCTCCGGTGCTGGTAAAGCATATACCGCAGGCCGAGGCCGAAGCCAAGGCACAGACGCTTTTGCAGCGAGTCGGTCTTGGCGACCGCGCCGACGCGTACCCCGCGCAGCTCTCCGGCGGCCAGAAGCAGCGTGTCGCGATAGTGCGCGCGCTTGCGATGGAGCCTGACGTGATGCTCTTCGACGAGCCGACCTCCGCGCTCGACCCCGAAATGGTCGGCGAGGTGCTGGACGTTATGAAGAATCTGGCCGAGACGGGCATGACGATGGTCGTCGTGACGCACGAGATGGGCTTCGCAAAGGAAGTAGGCAACCGCGTTGTGTTTATGGACGAGGGCAAGATCGTCGAGCAGGGCAGCCCTGCCGACATCTTTGATAACCCGCAGAGCCCGCGTCTGAAGGACTTTCTGTCCAAGGTGCTGTGATGAGTGAACTTAAAAATCTTGCGCTCGGCAGCGTTGACGAGAAGTCGGCGCTGTTTGAGTCGGTAGCGGATAAAATATGGGATAACCCTGAGCTGTCGCTCAAGGAATTCGGCGCGGCGAAACTGTACTGCGACACGCTGCGTGCGGAGGGCTTCGAGGTCGAGGAGAATATATGCGGGATAAAGACCGCGTTCTCCGGCAAATTCGGCAGCGGCAAGCCCGTGATCGGCATTCTCGGTGAGTTCGACGCGCTGTCCGGCCTGTCACAGACGGCGGGTGCGGAGGAGTACGCGCCGATCGTCTCCGGTGGCAGCGGTCACGGCTGCGGGCATAACCTGCTGGGCGCGGGCTCACTTGCGGCGGCAGTCGCGGTGAAAAAGTATCTGGAGCTGAGCGGCAGGTCCGGCACGGTGATATATTTCGGCTGCCCCGGCGAAGAGGGCGGCGCGGGCAAGGCGTATATGGCGCGCGAGGGCGCGTGGTACGCGCTGGACGCGGCGCTGACCTGGCATCCGTCGGACGTGAACCAGAACGCGACAGGTACAAACAACTCCTGCATACAGGTGCTGTATAAATTCCACGGCAAAGCCGCCCACGCGGCGGGCGATCCGTATAACGGGCGCAGTGCGCTGGACGCGGTGGAGTTGATGAACGTCGGCGTGCAGTTCCTGCGCGAGCATATGACCGAGGACTGCCGCATACACTACGCGATAACCGACGCTGGCGGCGTCTCGCCGAACGTCGTGCAGGCGGAGTCCGCGGTGCTGTACATGGTGCGCGCTAACAAAGTGGCCGATTCAGTAAAGCTTCAGGCGCGCGTGGACGATATTGCGAAGGGCGCGGCGCTGATGACCGGCACGAGCTACGACCGCGTGTTCATAGACGGCACGGCGGAGCTGCTGCCGAACTACACGCTGGAGAAGCTCATGCACGGCTGCTTTGAGGAGGTCGGCGTGCCGAAGTGCACCGCCGAAGAGCTGGAATACGCCGCTGCGCTGAAGGCGACATATCCTCCTGAGCGCGACGTACCCGGCATCGGCGCGAAGTTTGACGCCGGTATAGCCAAGCAGGTCAAGGCGCTGAGTGAGAACATGACCAAGCCCGTCTACGATTTCCTCATGCCGCAGTATTCCGGTGAGGGCTTCCGGCCGGGCAGCACCGACGTCGGCGACGTGAGCTGGCAGACGCCGACCGCGCAGATAGAGGTCGCGGCGTGGCCCGCGGGCGTGCCCGGACATTCGTGGCAGGTCGTTGCCTGCGGCAAGAGCAGCATGGCGCACAAGGCGATGCTCTGTGCGGGCAAGGTCATTGCCTCCGCCGCGATAGAGCTTCTGGAGCAGCCGGCGCTGCTGGAGAAGGCCAAGAGCGAATTCAAGGAGCGCTCGGCTTCGGGCTATGTGTGCCCCATAGAGCCGGACGCGGTTCCGATAGCGCTGTAAGTTTATAAAGAAACATCCGTGGATGGGAGCATCTGCTCTTATCCACGGATGTTTTTATACTGCTTTGCGCATTAATAATTCGAAAACGCGGTGAATTCCGGACGGACGTAGTTTGCGCTGTCGGGCGTGCCGGAGATCGCGGTCAGTACGCCGCCGCTGACGGAGTACAGCTCGCTGTCGGAGGAGTCCGCGCCGCTGGAGCCTTCAAGCGCGACGGTGTTGTCGCCGCACAGGTAGTACCGCGCGCGTTCGCGGCTCTGGAACAACTGCACGGGCGCGCCGTCGACGAGAGTGTACGCATCGAAGATTACCTTGTCGGTGAATTCGTCGCCGCTTATCTGGCCGATCAGCAGCTCGCTTGTGCCGTCGCCGTCGAGGTCGGCGAAGCAGTAGCCGACGCAGGCCGGTTTGTCCTCTCCGGCGTAGATGCACAGGACGGACAGTCCGGCACCCATCAGATCGCCCTCGCCGGCGTTGGCAGCCAGCGCGTCGCGGTACGCGGTCAGGACGGAGGCGTAGGCGGCGTTGTAATCAACTTCGGGCGCGGCAGTGACTTCCGGGGAAGCTTCGGGCGCTTCCGTGACTTCGGGCGAGGGAGCCGCAGGCTCGGAGGTGTTTGCGGGAGCTTGAGTCGGAGCCGGAGTATCCGCGGCCGCGGGCTGACCGGCGCCGCAGGCGCAGAGAATGCACAGCGACAGTATTGCAGCGATAAATGCAAAAGATCTTTTCATGTTTATATCATATCCTTTCTCTATTGCTAGGCCTATAAGTGTTCCAACGGAATGCTATTTTAGCCGTGCCGCCGCCCGAATGCAATGGCAGGAGCGCAGATTTAAGAAAAGATAAGAAAATCAGGATGCCGTTAACGGCATCCTGATTTTATACGTTTTGCGGCTTATTTAAGCTCGCCGCGCTCCTTGAGAGCGTCCTTGCGGCTCAGGTCGATGCCCTTCGGGCCGACGTTCATGACCTTGACCCAGGTCATGTCGCCGACCTTGAGAACGTCTTCGACCTTCTCGGTGCGCTTGAACTCAAGATCCTTGATCTTCACAAGGCCGTCCTTGCCGGGAACCAGCTCAACCCATGCGCCGAAGTCGGAACGGATATTGGAGACCTTGCCGTAGTACAGTGCGCCGACTTCCGGCTCGAACACGATGTCCTCGATGGTCTTGCGCGCGGTGCGGCAGGCCTCGATGTCGGAGCTCGCGATGAAGATGGAGCCGTCATCGTTAATGTCGATCTTGCAGCCGGTGTCTGCGGTGATCTTCTGGATGACCTTGCCGCCGGAGCCGATGACCTCGCGGATCTTGTCGGGGTTGATCTTCATCTGGATCATCTTGGGCGCGGACTTGGCCAGCTCCTTGCGCGGCTCGGCGATGGCCTTGAGCATGATCGCGTCGAGGATCTGGAAGCGGGCTTCCTTGGTGATCTCGAAGGCTTCCTTGACGATCTCGTGCTTCAGACCGTCGTTCTTGAGGTCCATCTGGATGGCGGTGATGCCCTGCTTGGTGCCTGCGACCTTGAAGTCCATCTCGCCGTGGAAGTCCTCAACGCCCTGAATGTCGATGAAGG
>ERZ1034952.2141-NODE-2141-length-15062-cov-8.148797_pt1 | contig 15062 bp, 10 predicted proteins | sample MGYA00520625_ERZ1034952 | MGnify/ENA primary metagenome ERZ1034952 (study PRJEB33766, sample SAMN09781773) | gut metagenome | biome: gut microbiome | host: Homo sapiens | place: Madagascar | study: EMG produced TPA metagenomics assembly of the PRJNA485056 data... | reverse complement strand
CAGAAGCAAAGACGAAAAAAAGCTTTGACAAAAGAGTGAAAACCATATATAATTTATTGGTAATAAAGCGCCGCTCTTGCTGTAAGACAAATGCAGCAGTCGTTAAAAAAAGAAATCAGGGAGGCCACATGATGAATTATGTATATAAGGAAGACTCGGATTCGGGAAAGGCTTACAGGCAGGAATATATTGACTCTGTAAACAGGCTATTGAAGAAAAGGCAGGCCGAAGCGACAGAGCTGCGCGACAGGTTCGGTTCGGAAATCGTTGGGAATCCCGATAAAGCGCGCGCCTGGCTTGAAAAAATGCTCGGATGGCCGCTTAACGAAAGACCGTACACAGATATCCCGAAGGCGAAGGAAACTCTTGTTGCAAGAGAAGCGGGTCTTGATATTATAAGGCTTCAGCTTGAAGTCATGCCCGATTTTTGGTATTACGGAATACTTTTTAAGCGTACCGACGGTAAAAAGCATCCCTTTTTTATTTCGCAGCACGGAGGCGGAGGAACGCCCGAGGAATGCAGCTCGCTTCTTAAAAGCGGTTCGGCGATTTATAACGGCATGACCGGGCGTATTTTAAAGTATGACGCAAGCGTTTTTGCACCGCAGATGATGTTGTGGAACGTGGAAAAATACGGCACGGAGTATAACAGAACGGATGTTGACAATATTTTAAAGCAGTGCGGAGGCTCTGTAACCTCGCTCGAGGTTTACGCGCTGACAAGAGCTCTTGACTATTTTGAGGAGCAGCCCTTTGTTAACGGGCGGCAAATTGGTATGGCGGGGTTTTCGTACGGCGGAATGTTTACGCTTTTTACATCCGCATTGGATAAGCGAATCAAAGCGGGGCTTTCGTGCAGCTACTTCTGCGACAGGTTTTCCGATACGGTTCGGAATTTCACTTCGATGATTCGTCCCGACTGGGTATACAGAGATTCGGCAACGGCTTTTTTTGATGCCGAGATTGCGGCGCTTGTTCGTCCGCGGAAAATATATCTTGCAATGGGAAAGCAGGATGAAATGTTTGATTACAAGGGCAGCATATCGGAATTTGAACGCCTTAAAAGACTTTGTCCCGACTATGAGAGATGGGCGTATCTGGATATATTTGAGGGTGTTCACGAATTTTGCCCGACAGACAACTTGCTTCAAAAGTTCATGAGCAATTTTGACTTTTAAAAAGAGTTGTCCGCGGATAAATTAATCGGCTTTTTACAATAAAAATTACGGATAAACAAAAAATCTGCGGACTTGCATCGTGTATACGGCTTTTCAAAGTTTCGCTTACATAATTATAAGATGCGATTCAGTTTATCTCATATATGTCATCAAACAAAATTTTTTTGTCACCTATAATCATAAACCTTTTTTCAAAATTTATATCCGATACGATTCCGGCAGCGGAAACATATCCGTTTTCAGTGAAATGGCACACGGAGATTTCGCTGCCTCTGTTTATATGTGAAATTTTTTCCGACAAAATTTCCGCCATATCTTCGGAAAGTTCGCGGCGGCGCGGAATAATTTCGTTTCGTTTTTCTATTATATCGTAATAACCCGTCAGCGCAGCAAACGCGCCGAATTGTACAGCTCTGTCACTCACCGTTATGACCTCCCACAAGTGTATTTCTCATTATTGCGGTTGCCCGCTTTTCAAGATTCATGGCTTTTAAAATAGAGTTTTTTCCGTAACGCGTTTTTATATTAAGCACGGCAAGCTGCTTTTTATGCTCGCGTTCCTCAAACTTATAGTCGCCGAAAATGTCAGTGTTTCTCTCACAGCACGGTTCTAAATTTGAAAAGCCTATGCTTATTTTGCGTATCGGGTATCCGCGGCGTACGGTTTTCTCATAGTAGTCTGAGAAAAATTTAACAAGAAATTTTCCGGACGCTGTTCTTTTCGGAAGCTTTACCGAGCCGCCCGTGGATTTTACAACGTCTTTGGAGTAACCTATGCGGAGGAATACGGAATCGGTTGCAGACTGCCTTTCGGTAAGTTCAATAGAGAGAGAATCCACCATTTCTTTAAGAACCAAAAGCGCGTCATCGGTGTTGTAATCTTCAAAAAGAATCTGGCTGTTTGAAACCGATGTGCTGTGCGGCACATATGAGCGTATATCCTTAATTGTGCACGGTTCCGCTCCGTTGGCATGGTCTATAAGATATTTTGCATTCACGCCGAATTCGCGTTTTAAGATTTCCGCGTCAAAATGAGCCACACCGTAAAGATCAAAGATTTTATACTTGGCAAGACGTTTTGCAACACCCAGACCGATATTCCAGATATCCGTTATGGGTCTGTGATGCCAAATTTCTTTTTTAAATAACTCTTCGTCAAGATACCCTATGCCGCTTTTTGACTTTTTTGCGGTGACGTCAAGTGCAACTTTAGCCAAAAACATATTTGTTCCTATTCCGGCAGTAGCAAAAATTCCCTTGCGTTTAAAAACCGCCTTCCGAAGCATATGTGTGATTTTGAAAACATCGTTTCCGTACATTGAAAAATACGGCGTGATATTAAAAAAGCATTCGTCAATGGAATATACGTAAATATCCTCGGGGCTTATATATTTTAAATATTCGGAATAGATATCGGCAGAGTATTCCATGTATTTTTTCATCCGCGGCTTTGCGGCTATATATTCTATATTATCGGGTATTTCAAAAAGCCTGCATCTGTTTCTTACGCCAAGTGCTTTAAGAGCCGGAGTTATGGAAAGACATATTGCGCCGCCGCCGCGGGAAGCGTCCGCCACAACCAGAGGAGCCTTGAAAGGGTCAAGCCCGCGCTCCACCGCTTCTACGGAAGCGTAAAAGCTTTTAAGATCTATGCAAAGATACATAGGACTTTCACACTCCCCGAAATGATTCATGGCGCACATCTTTTATGATTTTAAGAGCGATTCCCTGAACGATTATATTTTCGGGGCGCAGCTCGCGCCTTTCCGGCGGATAATCGCTGTTTTCGGCAAGAAGATACGGAATACCGTTTTTATCTTTTTTAAAGCGCTTTAAAGTTGTGCCGTCCTCCGTTAAAACGGCAATAACCTGACCGTCGCGTGCTTCGGAGGTTCTTTTTACCAGGACAAGATCGCCTTCTTCTATGCCTATGTCAACCATGGAATCCCCCATGGTATGAAGAAGAAAACATTCGCCGTCTATCCATTCTTCGGCAATCGGAAGATAACCCGAGGGCTCCTGCCGCGAGTCAAAAGGTTCTCCGCAGGCGATAGAGCCGTATATCGGGACGGGGAGTGTGTGCGCTTTATAAAGGTCCTGATTTTTAATGCGCAGCGTGTCTCTGCCTTCGTATTCTATAACACCCCTGTCACGCAGTGCCAAAAGATAACGATATCCCACAGAGTTGTTCATTTCCATATACTGCGTGATTTCGCCGAAAGACGGGGAAATTCCGCCGTTTTCGCGTATATAGTCAACTATATAATTTTCCATTTTGCAAAGCTTTTCTTCGCTTAATTTTTTCAAGCCGATGCACCTCGATTATAAAAGAACTTTAACTTCTTTTATAATTATAGCACCGTGAATTGTATTTGTCAAGTGGAAATTTCTACAAAGCTGCCGCCGTTTTTAGATGATCTGACGCAGATTTTTTTATCTATTTTTTCAGCAAGCTCCGCAACATGCGATATTATACCTATAAGCCTTCCGTTTCCGGCAAGTGATTTTAGGGCGTTTACCGCAAGTAAAAGAGAATCTTCATCTAACGATCCGAAACCCTCGTCAACAAACATCGTGTCAAGATGTATTCCTCCGGCCTCAGATTGAATTTCCTCGGAAAGGCCCAGTGCAAGAGAAAGAGATGCCATAAATGATTCGCCGCCGGAGAGAGTTTTTACGCTTCTTTGCGAACCGTTGTAATGATCGGTGACACTCAGGTCAAGACCGCTTTGTGACATACGGTTTTCTGCATTTTCGGCGCGAAGAAGCTCATAGCGACCGTCTGTCATAGCCATAAGGCGTATGTTTGCGCGGCGTATTATCCGCTCGAAACAGCGTGCCTGAACATATGTTTCAAGCATAAGCTTGTCTTTACCGGAAACTTTTCCGTTTGCGGCGTCCGCAAGTGCAGCTATCATGGCAAGCTGTTTTTCGGTTTCTTCAAGTTCTTTTGTTTTTTCGGTCAGAGTTTTTAAAATTGCGGTATTTGATGAAATACGCGTATATATGAGACGTGTTTTTTCATCAAGAAGCTTTTTGTTTTCTTCAAGTTTTATTTTTTGTTCCGCTATATTTTCGGGAATGGCTTTTTCGGCTTCTTCTATTTGTGCTTTCAGATCTTTTGAACGTGCTGAATATGCCGCGTATGCCTTATCGCATTCTGCATATTCCTCCGATACACTTTGAAATTCAGTGTCAAAATCTTCAGCTTTTTTCCGAAGTTTTGTAAGATGCCCGTGCATTTTATCATAAGAGTCAAATGAAAGACGTTCAGAGAGCCTTTTTAATGATGATGCTGTTTCGGAATACGCTGAATTTAAAGCCGCGTGTTCGTTTTGCATAGCAATCAGCTCTTCGCGGAGAGTACGCAGCTGTTCTTCTGTCAGTGAGATTTTTTTGTCTGTATTTTTTCGGTTTTCCGTTTGTTTTTTAGCTTCATCGGCTTTTTTTGAAAGTTCGGTGATTAGCAGCTTAGCATTATTTATATTACATTCAAGCTCTTTTTCACCGCCGAACGGAATTTTGCCGTCTAAAAAATCTTTTAAGCGTGAAATGCTGCCGTTTATTTCCGCTGCTTCAAGACTTTTTTTGCTGCATAATGACAGAGCATTATCTGATTTTTCTTTTGCGGCACGAAGCATTTCACGTGTCGGAGCGCCGGTTACGGGATGAGCAGGGGAGGGGTGCTCCAATGAACCGCAAACCGGACACGGAGCCCCTTTTTTGAGCGTTTGAGCAAGTATTCCGGCTTGTTCATCAAGGTATATTCGGTTTAAAACGCTGTATTCATGAAGTAATCTTTCATACTCATCATTTAATGATAAATATTTCTTTTGTTTTTTTTCAAGAAGTTCCGATAGTTTTTTAAATTCGCGGCTTTTTTCAAGAATATCGGAAAGTTTAGCTTTTTTATTTTCGGTATTTTCTTTTTCGGATATGATTTTCTGAAAATCAATATCGGAGTTTTCGAGAGCCAGCCGTTCTTCTTTTAAGCGCTTTAATAAATTTTCCGAAAAATTCAAACTGTCCGTTGTATCTTTAATCTGCTTTGATAGAGAGGTAATGGATTCTGACAGAGATGAAAGCTTTTCGGAAAGTTCCTTCTGCTCATCGTAGCCCGATGATTCTGAGACAAGTTTTGCAATTTCGTCTTTGCGTTTTTTGTTGTCATCCAAATTAAACTCATCGCGTTTTAGGCGAAGCAAATTAAGCTTTTCCGAAAGCTCGTTTTTCTTTTTTTCGGATTTGTCAAAGCTTTGTCTGTCCGAGAGAAGTTTTTCGGAATAGCCGAAAAGTTTATTGATTTCCGAAAGATCTAAATCATTCTTTTCGGAATCTGTGTGCAGTTTTTCAAATTCGGCTTTATCGGTGCTTATAAATTTTTCAAGCTGCTTTGCGGCTTCGCTGAGCGGTATTTCCTCCGCCTGTTCTCCGAAAGGTGTTTTTATTGCCGAAATCTGCTGAGAGGCCAGAAGACCTATTTCGTTATATTTATCGCGCAGGGCGCGTTCCTCCAAAGAGAGGCGTGCCGCAAAGCTTTTATATGGCTCTGTCTTAAATATTTCGCGGAAAATTTCCTGTCTTTGACGTGTGTCCGCAAAGAGCAGTTTCATAAAATCGCCCTGAGCCAGCATGGATATTCTCATAAACTGGTCTCTGTTAACACCTATTATTTCTTTTATTGCTTCATCTGCTTCCTTGAGACGCGTTATTTGTTTGCCGTCAGGGAGCGTCAGACAGACGGAAGCTTTTTGAACCGTTTCACCCGAGCCTTTTTTTGCGGGACGGATATATTCGGGATTTCTTATTATATTATAGTTTTTTCCGTCATATAAAAAATCAAGCTCAACTTCAGTCGCAACAGAGGGCGAGGCATATTTGGAGCGGAGCATTTCGGGTTTTCTGTTATCTCCGCTGGCTGTGCCGTAAAGCGCAAAGGCAATGGCGTCAAATATTGTTGTTTTACCGGCTCCGGTATCTCCGCATATGAGGTAAAGCCCGCTATTTCCGAGGTTGTCCATATTTATAACTGTTTCATCGGCGTACGGACCGAATGCCGAAATTCTGAGTTTTACGGGTCTCATTTTTCATCCTCCCATATTTCCGTCATGATTTTTTCACAAAAGTTTCTTTGCGTGTCGTTCATGTCATTACCCATACGCTGTTTATAAAAATCACAAAATATCTGCAGCGGAGAACGGCGCTCCACAGTATCGTCCAAAGTTAACTCGCCGGAAGATTGTGTGCGCTTATTGTCATAGTCGAGCTTCATAAGATTGGGATATATTGTGCGCAGTTTGAAAAGAGCATCGGGCACATCAAATTCATCTGTTAAAGTAATATGTATGTAGTCATCTGACGGCAAATCGCCGTAATTACGTTTATCCGTAACTTCTTCATATGTGCCCCGTATTTCGCGCATATCATGAAGCGGCGTAAGAGGAATATACGAAAGCGCAATGTTCCCCTTTTCGTTCATTAGGCCGAGAGTTACACTTTTTTGGTGAGACGCCTCAGAAAAAGAATATTTAAGCGGTGTGCCGCAGTAGCGTACGGTATCGCGCAAAACGCTTTGCGGTCTGTGAATGTGCCCGAGAGCAACATAATCAAATTTATCAAAAAGCGACGCGTCGATATTATCCGTACCGCCTACGGAGATATCCTCCGAATCGCTTTGAACAGCGCCTGTAACAAATTGATGCGTTAATATGACATTCCGTTCGGATTCATCGTCGGGAATCTCCGAAATTGCCGTTTTTACCGCGTCGTTGTATGATTCTGTTTCGGCATCATAGAATCTGCGTACCTGCCGCGGCGTTACAAACGGCAGAAGATAGATGTTTATCAAACCGAAGTCGTCTTTCAGGGAATGCTTATAAACTGTGCCGTCATACACAGGAGCAATAAACACACGGCTGCTTTGCATCAGACGCGCTCCGAAGGCGATGCGCTCGGGGCTGTCATGATTTCCGCTTATTATAAAAATATTTGTATTTAATAATGTCAGCTCATACAAAAAAGCATCAAACATCTCCACGGCTTCACCGGATGGCATGGATTTATCATATATATCTCCGGCTATAAATACGCAGTCGGGTCTTTCCGTATCGGCAATTTTCAAGATTTCTCCGAGAATATGCCGCTGATCCTCGGCAAGCGAAAATTCGTTAAGCTTTTTTCCTATGTGTAAATCTGAAATATGAATAAATTTCATTTGAATCGAATCTCCTTTGGAAAGAGTGTCGTTTATATAAAAATTTTATCATAATGATGAGCTAAAGTCAATTACAACAAAAAAACAATGGGGATGTTAAACAGCCCCATTGTCGTAAGTTCTGTATTATTCAAAAAGCTTTCCGTATTTTGTCAGATGCTCGTATTTCTCTTTAGCCTGTTTTTCGGCTTTTGCAAAGAGCTCATGAGCCTTTTCGGGGAATTTACGAGCCAGCGAGCTGTAACGGACTTCATTCATGATAAAGTCGTTGTAGGAAGCCGTAGGTTCTTTTGAATCCATCATAAAGGGATTTTTGCCCTCACAAACATTTCTCGGATCAAATCTGAATGTGTGCCAGTAGCCTGCCAAAACGGCATTCTTTATAACCTTCTGAGTGTCTGTCATGCCGCCCCTGATACCATGGTTGATGCAGGGAGCATAGCCGATGATGAGAGAAGGACCGTTATAGCTTTCAGCTTCTTTTATTGCCTTTACGGTCTGAGCCATATCGTAACCGAGAGCTACCTGAGCCACGTATATATATCCGTAGGACATTGCAATTTCGGCAAGATTCTTCTTTTTGATGGGCTTACCGCCTGCCGCAAACTGTGCAACCGCACCGGTAGGAGTGGCTTTCGAAGCCTGTCCGCCGGTGTTTGAGTAAACCTCGGTATCGAATACCATAACGTTTACATCCTCACCGGAAGCCAGAACATGGTCAAGACCGCCAAAGCCGATATCATAAGCCCAGCCGTCGCCGCCGAATATCCATGTGGATTTCTTGGAGAGGTATTCCTTCATTTTCAGAACTTCTTTAGCCGTGTCGCAGTCACAAGCCTCCAAAGCCGCAACAAGGTCAGCCGTTGCCTTCTGGTTTGCTGCACCGTCCTCATATGTTGCCTTCCAAGCATCAACAGCTTCTTTAACCTCGGGCTTTTCAACCGTTTCAAGCTTTTCGGCAAGACGTGCGCGAAGCTGCTTTGCGGCTATTGCCATACCGAGGCCGTGCTCTGCGTTATCCTCAAAGAGGGAGTTTGCCCAAGCGGGACCGTGACCGTTATGGTCGGTTGTATAAGGCGTCGAGGGTGCGCTGCCGCCCCAGATTGACGAACAGCCTGTAGCGTTTGAAATATAAGCACGGCTTCCGCAAATCTGTGTTATAAGCTTAGCGTAGGGCGTTTCGCCGCAGCCTGCGCAAGCGCCGGAGAATTCAAGAAGAGGCTGGTGGAACTGACTTGTCTTAACGTTAAGCGGCTGAGCCAGTACATCCTCTTTCGGAGCAACTCTGCTTACCGAATAATCAAAGCAGGGCTGTTCGGCTCTCTGCGTATCTATAGGCTTCATAACAAGAGCAGACTCCTTTGAGGGACAAACCTTTGCGCAGTTGCCGCAACCGGAGCAGTCGAGAACGCTTACAGTAATACCGAAAAGGTACTTGTCCATGCCCTTGCCGTTCATTTTTTTGTATTTCATGCCTTCGGGCGCGTTTGCCGCTTCGTTTTCGTCCAGAACAACGGGACGGATCGCAGCGTGAGGACATACAAGAGAACACTGGTTACACTGAATACAGTTTTCGGGTATCCACTCGGGAACATCAACCGCAATACCTCTCTTTTCATATGCTGCCATACCCTGGGGAAGGTGACCGTCTATCATGTTCATGAACTTGGAAACGGGTATTTTGTCTCCGCGCTGAGCGTTACAGGGCTCAAGAATATCTTTAATAAATGCCGGAACATCTTTCTCGACTTCGGGCTCATCAGCGGCGTTCTTCCAATCCGCGGGCACATCGATCTTGTGAATGTTTTCTGCGCCCTTTGTGATAGCTTCATGATTCATGTTAACTATCTTTTCGCCTTTTTTGCTGAATTTCTTAACAACAGCGGCTTTCATGTATTCCGTAGCCTGTTCGAAAGGAATAACATTTGCAAGCTTAAAGAAAGCAGACTGCAAAACAATTGAAGTCTTGTTTCCGAGACCGATTTCCTTTGCAATGCCGATAGCGTCTATTGTATAGAATTCAATATTGTTCTCGGCAATGTATCTTTTCATTTTGCCGGGAAGTCTCTTTGAAAGCTCATCAACATCCCACGCACAGTTCAAAAGGAATGTGCCGCCGGGAACAATATCCTCAACCATGTCGTATTTATCAACATAAGAAGGATTGTGGCAGGCAACAAAGTTAGCTTTGTTTATAAGATAAGTTGATTTAATCGGCTTTTTACCGAATCTCAAGTGAGAAACAGTGATACCGCCGGATTTTTTTGAGTCATATGCAAAATAAGCCTGAGCGTAAAGATCCGTATGATCGCCGATAATTTTTATGGAATCTTTGTTTGCTCCTACGGTACCGTCGGAACCGAGACCCCAGAATTTACATGCCGAATTGCCGGCAGCCGAAGTGTGGGGGTTTTCTGTTCTCGGGAGAGAAAGCTCCGTTACATCGTCTGTGATGGACAGTGTGAATCCGTGTATGGGTTCCGATTTTTCAAGATTTCTGTAAGTTGCGATGATATCCGCAGGGATAGTATCTTTTGAGCCGAGTCCGTATCTGCCGCCTACAATAAGGGGTGCATTAGCTTTTCCGGCAAAGCAAGCGCAAACATCAAGATACAAAGGTTCGCCTATGGAACCGGGTTCTTTTGTTCTGTCGAGTACAGCAATTTTTTTGCATGTAGCCGGAAGTGCTTTTAAGAAAGCATCTGTCGGGAAAGGACGGTAGAGGTGAATCTTTATAAGACCTACCTTTTCGCCTTTTGATGTGAGATAGTCTATTGTCTCTTCTATTGTTTCGCAAACGCTGCCCATAGCAACGATAACTTTTTCGGCATCTGGAGCGCCGTAGTAGTTAACAAGACCGTAGTTTGTGCCTATTTTAGCATTAACCTTGTTCATGTATTCTTCAACTATTGCGGGCACTGCATTGTAAAACTTGTTGCATGCCTCTCTGTTCTGGAAGAATATATCGGGGTTTTGGGCGCTTCCGCGAAGAACAGGATGCTCTGGGTTAAGGGCATTTTTGCGGAACTCGTCTACAGCGTCCATGTCGCACATTTCCTTAAGGTCCTCATAGTCCCAAACTTCGATTTTGTCAATTTCATGTGAAGTTCTGAAGCCGTCAAAGAAATGGAGGAAAGGAACTTTTCCTTTTATTGCGGCAAGGTGTGCAACCGCACCGAGGTCCATAACCTCCTGAGGACTGTTGGAACAAAGCATTGCATAACCTGTCTGACGGCAAGCCATAACATCGGAATGATCTCCGAATATGTTAAGAGCATGGGAAGCTACGCAGCGAGCGCTTACATGAATAACCGAAGGAAGCTGTTCGCCTGCAATTTTGTACATATTCGGAATCATAAGAAGGAGACCCTGAGAAGCTGTGTACGTTGTTGTGAGAGCACCTGCTCCCAAAGAACCGTGCACCGCACCTGCGGCACCTGCTTCGGATTGCATTTCAACAACCTTTACGGGCTGTCCGAAAATGTTTTCTTTCTTGTCAACTGCCCATTCATCCGTTACTTCTGCCATAACCGAAGATGGGGTGATGGGGTAAATTGCAGCAACATCCGTGAAGGCGTATGAAGCCCAAGCGGCTGCGTTATTACCGTCCATAGTTTTCATTTTTCTGGCCATAACTTATCTCCTATCTGCCGTTCCGCTGCGGCAATTTCTGTAATAGTTATTTCTACGTACCTGCGGAAAAGATAAAAATATAAAGATACGATAGAGTGCAAAAAACACATTTAAACGGGACTTAAAAACCCAGTTTCAAATAACACCAAATTATATTATACCAATATTTAAGCGGTGTGTCAACATTTATTTAATTTGAGTTTCTGTAGTTGTGTAGGTTTGTCAATGATGTGTTACAAAAATTTTCAAAAAATATAATTTGCTTTATCATCATATATGGGGTGTTTACCATTTAATTTGTATTCTTTCCAAACCTCCATCGGTGAAAGGTATTTATATTTTGATATATATTTTGGTACTTTCTCATCCATACTTTCCCTTGTTTCCTTAAATCATCCAAGTTGTAAAAACTCAATCGTGAATAAAAGAATTTATCATCTGTTCTATGACTTCGTTCTACTCTTCCGTTATGCCACGGTGTTGCGGGCTTTATTAGCTCATGCTCTATTTCTTTTATAATCAGATATCTATCTAGCAGCGATATTGCTTTGGTGTTTACAAGCCTGTTTGTGAATTCTCTTCCGTTATCCGTCTGTATCATTTTAATTTCAAAAGGAAAGTATTTAATTGCTCGCTTTACAAAATCCACTGCGGTACTGCTGTCTTTGCTATCATACCAATACAAATTTCTTAAACTCGTTGCCTCATCAATAATTGTGTATTGATAGTATTTATTGCCATTGCTTTTTAAATAAAGCGTTCCTATGCGATATATACCCTCCGGAATATATACCATTCCGCTCAAATCAATTGCTTTTTGAATCGCTTTTGTATCAAGCGTTTCTCCGTTTCCTATTGCTCCGTAATCCTTAACATTTCTCAGTAATAATCTCCATTCTTCCGCTATAATCAGTACACGCATCAAAACTGCACTGGGCTGCAGATTTTTTATTGTATTTTACATCTTTTATATTAAAAAGATTTTATTTTTATAAGAATATTTGCATAATTATCCATTTTAAGATAAGACGCAAAATTCTTGGAGGTAACAATTTCTTCTCTAACAAGTTCAAGATTGTGCTTCTCGTCAAGCAAATAATATTCAACTTTTGCATTGTCCGCAATACCCGAAACCTCAACCTTTATCTCTTTTGCAGGCGTACCGTCATCATCATTGAAATGAGTAAGCATTATTGCACTGTTGTACCCATCGGTTGCGGCACAGCTGTAAATATCCTTAACACATTGTTCTGTCGGAATGTGAGTACCAAGTTTTCTCAATTCACGGAACATGATAAACGAATAATAACCTTTTAGCGGCTCATAGGTATATGCGTTAAACAAGCCATTCATTCCGCACGGTCGTGCATCGTAGTACATAAGCATTCCAAGGCTTGTGTTTTGGCAAACACTCATACTTCCCGCAATAAATGCAGCACCTTTTATGTTTTTTTCTTGAATAAGCGTGTATCGCCAATCATCACCTAACCAACCTTTTACATAATTCCATTCATCAAGTATCGTAAAAGTACCGTCCAGTCCATATTCCGTAAGTGCATTTTCAGCCTCAATCACCGCTTCACCAATTCCGATTGGTTCTTTCGCATAACAATGATATGAATAAAAATCCAATGGTATTTCTCTTTCCTTTATTGCTTTAAGAAAACTGCGTTTAAAATCATTTCTCCAAGGGGTACAAAATGCAGGACCTCCGATTTTCAAATTCGGAAAGCACTTTTTTAAATGTTTCGCCGTAATTTCGTACAAATTGATAAATTGTTCTTCCGTACCCTGCCAGCATGGAAATGATCCATCCGCATTTTGACAATCAGGCTCATTCCAAATTTCCCAATATTTTATGTTGTATGTAAATCCGTCTGCCCATCCTTCATTGTAATGGCGGATAATATGTTCACAAATCCTTGCCCACTTTGAAAAATCCTTTGGCGGATAAGTTCCAAATTTAAAACCGTGCTCAATTTTAGAACCAAGCCGGTAAAATGTCTCTGTTCCTGCATCAGCAGTCGTCTTAACATATTCATCGGTAGCCGTAAATATATATGAAGAAGGGTCATTTTCGTCGGCATCAAAATTGCGGAAAATATTGTGAATATCCACGGAAAATTCACTGCCATAATCGGCACAAAATGCAGCGTCGTGGTTTCTTGCATAAGGGATTTCAGCTTTTTTATAAAGCTGAAAATTTCCGTTGTTTCGTGTTTTGCCGCCAATAGGACCATTATTTACGGCATTCATTGGCTTTATCTTTCCTGCGGTTTTCGTTAAATCAATTTTTAGTATTGTCATACTTTTCAACTCCTTTTATTATTTTTGCATTTCTTACATTGTTTTTCTTATTTTCCATAAAACTTTCAATAAAACTTCCAATATAATTTTAACATCATGCCTACATACAATCAATGAGGCATTTTCCACCTTGCACCGTTATTCGCCTTCGAGCATTAAAAAGCCATGCAAATATTTTCCATACAGATAATCCAAGCCAAATTCTTTATTTTTATGCCACATATCAACTATGAGTTGAACTTCTTCGGGTGTACTCTGATTCGGATGACTTTTTGGTCTGCGTGAATAATCCCTCAAGGAATCTTTGGTGCCGTCGTATCTTTTCAACCACCTATCAATACTTGGTCGGCTTACTCCAAATATCTCATGCGCTTTCATTTCCCCGTATTTTAAAGAATATTCACAAATTTTCTTGCGTCTTGCCGTTGTATATGTTATACTCATTATGACAACAATCTTCTTTCGTGATTTGTTTTTTTGGTCGAAAACTATTATATCACTTTTTCGGGTTGTTGTCTTTTTTTATTGTAACATATCTATTTTAACATAACATTTCGGAACTTTTATTTGATAAAAATCGGTGAAAGCATTAAATCCGATTTCCCGTGCGTTATTATATTGCGGATTTCACTTGCCGTAAGTTCCGATTCCCATATTAAATCATCGTCTTTGTAGGCGGCGGGCTTTGTTATAATCGGTAAGGGAGTGTGTTTTTTGAGCTGTTTCAGATACTCTGCTCCGACGGGATTTAAAGCAAGCACACGCAAATAAGAAGGTTTGCATTCAAGTGAAATGTTATTTTTAATGAGAATATTGAGCAAAACACGCTTTATTCTGGAAAGCGCCAGGCGTTTCGTTTTAACCTCGTTTAAGAGCTCGGGAAGTGTTTGCGCGCGCGATGAAAAAAGCCGTGCCGAAAGCCCGTCCGATGAATCTGCAATGGACGATATAAATTCACGGCTTGAAGTACACAGTGCGTAAATAATAATACCCTCAAAGTCCGCAAGAGAAACAGGGCGTTCTTTTGAAACGTTCGGCATAAAATTCGACGCGTTTTCCCCCAGGATAAGCTTGCGGCGTATAAAAGAGGCGGACGCAAAATCTCCGTGAGCTTTGTCATCATCGTGAGCCGCGCCGCGGCGGAGTGTGATAATCGGAGATGCATTATATTTGAGTTTTTTAAGCGCCATAATATAAGATATTGCCAAAATGTTATTCGGAGAGTCGGTTATTGCGGCAAGCTGCGGATTTATTTTTGCGGCGGCGGATGCCCTGGCGGCAGCAAATGACATGCCGGAATTTAAATTTTCGCGAAGAACATTTTTAAACGGCTCAGGCTCGGATATAAACAGATCGGCGGCAGATGTTAAAGTATTTATGTTGTCAGATTCTGCTCCGAAGGCAATGAAATCGCAGCCGGCGGCAGACAGTAAAAAAACAGAGGCTTCCGCAAAAGGAAGTGCCGAACGCAGCGAAAATACGGCAGGCAGTTCAAAAACTATATCGGCGCCGCCCAAAACGGCAAGACGTGCGCGTTCATGCTTGGAGTACACCGCAACATCGCCGCGCTGAACATAATTTCCGCTCATTACGGCAATCGCAACATCCGCTCCGCTTTGTTCTTTTGCATTTTTTATCTGAAATCTGTGCCCGTTGTGAAACGGATTGTATTCCGATACTATTCCCAAGGCTTTCATTAAATTCTGTTCCTCCGCTGATTTTTTTAATAT
>ERZ1034952.2137-NODE-2137-length-15084-cov-5.613547_pt1 | contig 15084 bp, 15 predicted proteins | sample MGYA00520625_ERZ1034952 | MGnify/ENA primary metagenome ERZ1034952 (study PRJEB33766, sample SAMN09781773) | gut metagenome | biome: gut microbiome | host: Homo sapiens | place: Madagascar | study: EMG produced TPA metagenomics assembly of the PRJNA485056 data... | reverse complement strand
GGTCACCACAAGGCCGGTTTGCGCCCCTTGTGTACGGATCTGTACGGCCCTCCCGTGCCGCAGACAGCTCATCATTCTAATATTGTGTCCTGCTCCCGGAGCCATTGCGCTCTGGGAGCTTTTTTGCGCTTCAGGGCATTTTCACTGCACTGCCGCGGTCCTCCGTTTTCGAGATTTGCTTCACCACCAAATCTCGAAAAAACGGAGGACCAATATGTTTAATCGAAAGAGCATCTATGCTCTCAATAAGAAGGATCCCAACGCCATCGTCTATACGGATGCTGATGGCAATTTGATTCGCCTGACCTGCGATGATTTTGCCTCTGCAGCTGAGTTCCAGCGTTGGAAAGACTGGTCGGACAGCGATTTGAGAAAAGAGGAAAACGCAGACCACAAGCAGTCAGATAACTCAATCTCGCTGGAAGTCCTTTCTGAAGAAGCTACCGCCGTAGTATCTATTGAAGATGAGTATATGGAGCAGATTTCTGCTGACGAAGCCGCTGTACTGGTGCGACTTCTCAGGCAAGGTCTCAGCAGCCATCTTACAGAGACTCAGCGCAGGCGGTTGTGGAAGTATTGTGTCGAAGGTAAGCCAGTCCGCCTTATTGCGAAAGAAGAATGCGCATATCGGAATGCAGTTTGGAAGTCTATTCAGGCCGCAAAAGAAAAAATGTTTAAATTTCTTGTGGAAACAGGGTGTGCAAAACCCCGTTTTCGCCGCGATAGGTGAAGGGATAATTTTTCTCCCTGCTATGAACCTTGATAAACACCGTCTCAGGCGGTCATATCCGGCAACTTGAATACATTAGCTGACGGAGCCAGCGTCAGGCCGAGTGCGCGAAGACCACCTGTGCGGAGAAACTCCGCATCAAAGGACGGCCAAGTAAGGTGCAGAGCGATACCCACTCAGGCCAAGGCAGCCTTGGCAAGCTGTCCCCGCCATGATCCCGTCAGCCCACAATGATACTCCTGTACGCAGCTTCGAGAGATCCTCGGAGGGGTGAAACTCCCGTGATGTGCGCCAGCACAGTTCAAGTTGCCGCCCCGCCTGGGGAAGTAGTGTCAAGTACAGGCAAAGGAAAATATATACCGCGCAGACCAAAGCTGTGCGCTATGGCCTGCGCGGATTCCTTTACTTAGTTTGTAGCAGGAGAAAAACGGAAGCTACTATGGATAATGACAACATCCACTCCGCATACCGCGGAGACATATTCTATGCAGATCTTGAACCAGTGCGCGGATCCGAGCAAGGAGGCATCCGACCGGTGCTGATTATTCAGAACGACACAGGTAATCGCCATAGTCCCACAGTCATCGTGGCGGCGATCACCAGCCGCATAAAGCATCACCGACTGCCGACCCATGTGAACCTGAACGGAAGGCAATGTGGATTGCACAACGAATCAACGATCATGCTGGAACAGCTCCGAACATTAGATAAGCAGCGTTTGCTTGGATATGCGGGAACTGTAGGAAAAGGCAAGATGCGGGAAGTGAATACCGCCTTAGAGATCAGCATTGGGATCAAGAATCTACTCCCTGACAATAAAAGAAAGCGAGGAAGCAACTATGGTAAATCAGAGCACAGAGAAGAAAAACACCAGGCAGATCCAGATGACCATTGAGGGTCATAAGGTAACAGTCAGTTTTGCTCAGGAGGCCAATCCGACCCTCTCTGCTCTGGTACGCAACACCCTGCTGGACGCATATATCCGAAAAAACGGGCTGTGCAGTGAGGAACAGCCTGCATAAAAGAGCTGTGCGGAAATGCTTCTCTTCATTGTAAAAACGCTTATCATGTGTTATACTATGCAAAAGGGGCGTGATGACCTGTGACTTTTGCAGACTCTATTGTTCAGCTTCGCAGTGAACTGCGCATTTCGCAGAAGGAACTTGCAGAACAGCTGAATATAAGTGTTGCGACCGTCAATCGCTGGGAGAACGGAAGAACCGAGCCGAATAAAATGACACTGTTTGTGATTCGGGACTTCTGCAAATCCAAGAATATCGCTTTTGCATTTGACACATCGAAAAGTGTTGAGAGGGGTGAGCAAAATTGAATCTCGGACACGAAACCGAAACCTTAGAATTTAAAAAGACTACTGGAGAACTGAAGGAAGGCGTCGTATCAATTGCTGCCATCCTGAACAAACATCAGAAAGGCGAACTCTATTTCGGGATAAAACCAGATGGGACGCCTATTGGACAGCAAATTTCCGAAAAGACCCTGCGGGATATCAGCCAAGAGATTGCAAACCACATCGAGCCGAGAATTTACCCGGAAATCGCAGTGGTCCATATCGATGATAAGGATTGTATCCATGTCAGCTTTGAAGGGCACAATACACCGTACTTTGCCTATAATGTGGCCAGAATCCGTGTTGCGGATGAAGATAAGGTAATGTCCCAGCAGGAATTGACCGACTATATTATGGAGCGGCAGAGCAGCGAAGGTGTATGGGAGCGCAAAGTTTCCGAATGCTTGACAAGCTCGGTGGACGAGGACTCTCTCAAAGAGTATATCCACCGCGGCCAGGAATTCGGCAGAATCAGCTTTGATTATTCCGACAGGGATACGGTACTTGGTAAATTAAGTTTGACTGCGGGAAGCTATCTGCTGAACGCAGGCATGGTTCTGTTCGGTGAGACACCCTACAACGACCTGCAAATGGCGGTATTCGCCGGAACAGAGCGGCTCACATTTTTGGATATCCAGCGTGAGCATGGAACAATTTTCGAACTTGTGGATCGCGCTGAAAAATATATCTTCAAGAACATTCGTTGGCGTGTTGAATTTGGTTCCTTGCAGCGTAAGGAAATTCCGGAAATCCCTGTGGATGCTGTCCGTGAAGCACTGATCAATTCGTTTTGCCATAAGGAATACGGAACCGGACAGAACAACGAGGTTTCCATATACAAGGACCGTGTTGAGATATATAATCCCGGTACCTTCCCGGCAGGCTATGAGCCGGAGGATTTCATCTCTGGCCGAGAGCGTCCTATCCGCAGGAACCCGCTGATTGCACAGACACTTTATTACTCCAAGAATGTCGAGAGCTTTGGAACTGGACTGAAGCGTATTGCTGATGCCTGTGACGCTGCTGGATGCAGATATAAATTTGAGGTTTTGAAGTCCGGATTCGTAGTCGTATTCTATCGTACAATTGAAGATGAGGACGATAGCTTAGGTGGTACCACCCAAGTTACCACCCAAGCCACCACCCAAGATAAAATTCTCAAGTTCTGTGTGGAGGCTCGGAGTAAGGCTGAAATCGCAGAACATTGCGGCTACAGAAGCATAAAACACTTTACCGATAAGTTTCTGAGGCCTATGCTGGCGAGTGGGCAGTTGCTGATGACGATTCCGGATAAACCGACAAGTCCGGAACAGCGGTATGTTGCAGCCGGTAGGAATGTAGGAGAAAAGCAATGAGCAAGGAAATCTATACCTGTGACGCTTGCCACTATACCTTCGAAGCGGAAACTGGATGTGACCAATGCCCGGATTGCGGCAAAAAGCGAGTGCGGCCTGCCGATAATCAAGAATCGAAGGAATATCTGGAGCGTCAAAAGCACACCGAGAAGTGGAATTGAGAAACTGCGGAGGAAAAACGAAATGGTTACCAGAGATGATTTGGTACAGCTGGTAAAGAATCAAGGCCAAGAAGCTGTTGGTGCGGCTGTTGTCAAAATTCCTGACGAGGATGTGCGTCCGGCGCTGATGCTTATGGTCATGATATATCAGAAATCGGATGAAATAAACCGCGAGCTGTTCCGGCGAGATCAGAAGCGCATTGCCGAATTGGAAGAAGAACTTGAAAAAGCCCGTGCAGAACTCCATCAGTTAAAGCAGGAACAATAAAAATCTTGTGTCATTACGAGCAGGCCGCAGTTTAAAGCTGCGGCCTGTTTCCTATTCTCTGCAAGTTGGCGCTTGGGCAAAATACCTTTTACCCAAGCGCGATTTTACCGGATCGGAGGCCGTTTCTTTGTTGCTTATATTTCAAGGTTTTGATAGCTATTCAACCTGAAATGTGAGATAATCAAGGTGGCAGAATGCCGTGTACTTTGAAAAGTGAATACATGGAAAGGTGTATCTGAACCTCTCACATTTCTAAATCGTTCATTGAGAGGAAGGATACATTATGGCTGAAAGAGTTTGTTGTTCTTATCAAAATGTACTCAGCATCCAGAACAGAGTGTGCTGCTTGTACCGCGTCTCCACCACCAAGCAGGTCGACCACGATGACCAGAATCAGGCCGATATCCCCGTGCAGAGAAAAGCTTGCCGTGAGTTTGCAGAGCGGATGGGCTGGACCATCGTGTACGAGGAACAGGAAAACGGTGTGTCTGGATTCAAAGTCAGCGCCAGTGACCGTGACAAGATCCAGCTCATCAAGGAATATGCTGAACAGGGTAAATTCGATATCCTGCTGGTGTTCATGTTCGACCGTATTGGCAGACGAGCTGAAGAAACGCCTTTCGTAGTCGAGTGGCTCATCAACCACGGCATTCAGGTTTGGAGCGTCAACGAAGGTGAACAGCGGATTGATACGCATGTTGACCGCCTCACCAACTACATCCGCTTCTGGCAGGCAGACGGTGAGAGTCAGAAAACCTCCATGCGTACCAAGGCCGCCCTCGGGCAGATGGTGCAGGAAGGCCGCTTCCGTGGTGGTTCCGCCCCTTACGGCTATGACCTGGTACCCAGCGGCACATACAACAAGCGCAAGCATGAGGTTTTCAAGCTGGAGATCAATCCCGATGAGGCAAAGGTCGTGCGTATGATGTTCGACCTGTGTGTTGGCTCCGGCTACGGCAGATTCAAAATCGCCAACTTCCTGTCTGAGATGGGCATCAAGACCCGTGACGGAAAGAACTGGCACGAAGCTACCGTTGGTCACATTCTGCATAATATCATGTACACCGGCGTGCTTCGGAGCGGCAGTACGCAGTCTAAAGCATTCCCTGATCTGCAGATCATCTCGCCGGAGAACTTCGAGCTGGCGCAAAAGCTCATGGCCGAACGAGCCAATGAGTGCAATGCGTTGCGAACCATGCCCCGCAACACCAGAGGGCAATCTCTGCTATCCGGCAATGTGTTCTGCGGCCACTGCGGCGGACGCCTGACGCTGACCACCAATGGGACGACTCGAATCAACGCTGCCGGCGAAAAGGTTGGCCGCAAGCGCATCCGCTATGTGTGCTACAACAAGACCCGCAAGCGCAGTAACTGCGATGGACAAACCGGCTATACCATGCATATTCTGGACAAGATGGTCACCGACATCCTTCATCAGGTATTCGACCGGATGCGGTCTGTAGAGGAGAACGAGATCATCTCCCGTACCCATCGCAGCGCTATGGTCAGTCTCAAGAAGCGCCTCGCGGATGCCAAAGCAGAGTCCGCCAAGGCTACCAAGGAATATGAATCCCTGAAGCTGGAGATTATCAAAGCCGTGCAGGGCGAGAGCGCATTCCCGATGGACATCCTGTCGGAGCTGGTCAACAATGCCCGCACCAGGATGCTGGATGCCAATGCCCAACTGACGGAACTCAATGAGGAAGTCGAGAAAAGCAATCAGCGCATCGAAGCCATCAAGGCGGATTACCGCCGCATCATGGAATGGTCCGAGATGTTCGATGGCAGCGACATGGATGTGAAGAAGATGATCGCAGGATACATCATCAAGAGAGTGGATGTGTACTCCGATTACCGCCTGCACATCGAGTTCAACATGAGCTTCGCACAGTTTGAACTCGGCTTGGAAACAGAAGTTGAGTATGCGGCACAGGATAGTGTCTCATGAAAAAAGCACCGCCTGACGGTGCGCTCATTCAGCCTCTCCGATTGACAGCAATTCCAAAACACGCTAAAATAATCGCAGAAATGCGTGTGGGTGGATTCTGATGGAGATATGGCCCCAGATGCCTGTGGGGGTGCTTAACCGATAACTCGGGAGAGCGCTTGAATGGCATTCAAGAGGTCAGCGGTTCGATCCCGCTTATCTCCACCAAAGGGATGTAAAAAGGCTTGTTTTCGTAAGAAAACAAGCCTTTACCTTTTCTATAACTACATATCGGGATGAAGTTGGCACGATCCACCGCCATTCAATCTTCTCCCCTACCAGGGCCGTTTTCCATTTCGTGAAAACGGCCTGTTGTCCAAATGCGTTTCACCGTGAAACGGATTAGTATATTATTCATTCAACTATCCGTTTGCAACCTATTCGCCCAAACCGTTTCTATTATGATAGAGCGCTCAGAAAGGAGGAATTTGAAATGGACGATGCAGCAATTGTCGACCTTTATTGGAGACGTTCAGAGGATGCAATAGTCCAGACATCGGCAAAATACGGGAAGTACTGCCGCACTATTTCATACAACATTTTAGCAAGCGCGGAGGATGCGGACGAATGCGTCAACGATACATACCTGAACGCGTGGAACTCCATGCCGCCACACCGCCCAACACATCTTGCGCCATACCTTGCGAAGTTGACTCGATGGCTTTCCCTGAACCGGCTGCGCGACGGCAGCAGCCTCAAGCGCGGTAACGGCGAGATTCCGGCTGTGCTGGACGAACTTGCAGAGACTCTGGATTCAGGAATCGACGTTGAACGAGAACTGGGACTGCGAGAGCTGAACGCGTCGATTCGTGATATGCTTGCCCGCATTGATAAAACTGAACGGGACGTATTTATCTGCCGGTATTGGTACGCCGCGTCGATTTCGGAAATTGCCGTGAAAAGCGGCTTCACCGAAAGCAAGGTCAAGTCCATGCTATACCGGACGCGGAACAAATTACTGAAACGGCTAAAGGAGGATGGATTATGCTGAACAGCGAAAATGTATTGCTTGCACTGAATGACATACAGGATGACTATATAGAGAGCGCCCGCACAATGCTTGGATATAAGGTAGGCGAGCGAAACCGTACTATGGTCAAAAAGCGCATTGTCGCGTTTGCTCTAGCGGCGACGCTGGTCTTGTCCCTTGGCATTGCCGCATATGCGGCATATGTCCGTTGGTCGCGCGGCATCGAGCAGAAGTTGCCCGCCACGGACGCCGAACGGCAGCTTGCCGAGGAAAGCGGTCTGTCTGATACCTCTCAGACCGTCAGCTCTAATGTCAATGGCGTGACGATATCCGTAGAGCAGACAGTTATTGACAACGGTACCGCCAACATTGCCCTGCGTATTGAGGGCTGGCCGCTTGATGAAGCGCAGGCACGCAGCGCGATGCTTTGGAACAGAAGGCTGACATTCGACGGCGAGACCGCACCGGCCTCAGGCGGCAGTTTTGTGGAAGAATGCGGCGCTAATAACCGTACCTCCGTCATCGCCGCTGACGGCTCGATGGAGTACGACATCTGGGCAAACGCCGGAGACAAGCTGGACACGCTTGCCGGCAAAGAAATCTGTATCACCATAGAGAGTCTCGGCCTCACTAGCGGCAAGGGCGGGCAGTATCAGGCGCTTGTGGAAGGCCCTTGGGAGCTGAAATGGACGCCGAACAGCAACAGCGAGGTTTTGGCCGTCAATGTAAGCGTCCCAATCGGTGATACCGGCCTGCAGCTTCTCTCCGCGGAAATCAGCTCGGTATCTGCGAAAGTCAGTCTAAAGCTGGATAAACCGTGGGACGGCTACCAGACGCTGGAGTTCTATGACTGGCAGCTCGCGGGAGTCCGGCTCAAGGACGGTACCGTTTTGACAAACATATTCAGTGCTCCGACGCAGGAGGGCTACGCGGACATCGACAATTTGGTTTTCGAGATGCACTACTCGTCAAACCGCATACTTCTGCCATCTCAGATAGATGCGCTGGTTTTCGCGGCAAACTCGCCGTGGGCGCGTACGCTGGATGACGGCGAGCTGGTTATCATCCCGATAGCCTAGTCGTTTGAACGGGGTTCAAGAGATTGACAGTTGAATTCACTAGTATTAGTCAATAGGTAAAAAACGGCTTGTTTCAACATGAAACAAGCCGTTTTCTTAATTTGCGCATTATCTCTGTATCACTTTCTTCTCGCGCCTTTGCCTATCACGTAGATGCCGGCCAGCATCTCGGCAACCGACAGCCCCAGCAGGAGTCCGGAGAAAAAATCTTTGACGTCGGAGCCGCCCAGCGACTGCGACAGCGCCTGAAGCGCTATACCCATGACAATGAGGATGACGCCTGTCAGCGTCACCTTCTGCTTTTCCAGTTCCTGCGTCCTTCTCAGCAAATCGAGGATCTGGTCGTCGTCATACACTCGGACGCTTTTTTCTTCCATCTCTTCGGCATCCATCAGTTCGGAAACCGTGACCTGCAGCTCTTCGCACAGGCTCTTTATCACGGTATAATCGGGCATACATTTCCCCGTCTCCCATTTTGAAATGGTCTTGTTTGAAACGCCCAGGCGCTCGGCGAGCTGCTCCTGAGTCAGGTTCTGCTCCTTGCGCTTTTTTGCGATGAATCTTCCTATGGCGACTTGCTCCATTTTTATAACCTCCTTCGTTTCTTCGCGTTAAGAATAACACCCCTGCGCGGAGAATTACACCCCCTGTGAGACGAATATAGGTGGAACGGTTGAAAAATCAGTCTCTTCGCCGCATTTATGCTTTTCCGTGAAGCTTCTTCCAAAAGAAAATATACGAGACAAGCCCCGGAATACCTATCCACAAGATGAAGCATACCTTTGCGGCTGCTGCCGCCGCGTCCGCGTTCCGAACCGTCAGCGCCGCGGCCAGATACAGCATGGTCATCGGCAGGGAGATGCATCCAAGCACTCTATGCGCTACATTCCATGTGTCCTCATCCCGCACAGTCCAAGGGAGTCTGAGGCCGGTATGCCGATTGTACGGCAGTCTGGGCGATATGAAGCCGCCGAACAGCATGATGCCGCACATGATTACGGCGGCGAGCAGTCTCTCCCCGTCCTCGGATAATGCGACCAACGCCGTTTTATCCAGTGCCGCGACAGTCAGAACAAGCAGCAGCACGACGGCATCAAATATTGTTGCAGCTCTCAGGGCACCGATTCCGGCTTTGTCTGCCGCCGCACCGGTGAACAGCGTCAGATTCCGGTACAGTATCACCAGCATGGTAAGCATACATGCGCCCGCCAGCAGCAGCGACAGCAGTTCGATTTTTACCGTCAGCGCGGCGATCAAAGTTCCGAACGACAGCAGCAGAATAACCCCGCGCTTTTTATCCAGCTCGGCACGAAGCTTCTCCTTCTGAATTTTGGCCGCAAGCTCCTTATTCAGCCTCGCAAGCTCTCCGGCCATGTCCTGAACGCTGCCGCTCTCCGGCTCCATCCCCAGCAGTTGACTCACCGGTACATCAAGCAGCTCCGCGATTTTAATCAGGACGTCCGCATCGGGAACTGACATTCCGTTCTCCCACTTGGACACGGTCTGGCGGACAACGCCAAGCCGCACCGCAAGTTCCTCCTGACTGACGCCCTTCGCCTTTCTGGCCGCCTTAATTTGTTCTCCGATCATATGCGCACCGCCCTTTCGCTTTCATTATAAATGCCCACACCCGTTCAGGCAAGCAACGCGATTTAACATTCGCCAAAACATTTGACTTTTTCCAATTTAGGACTACAATATGAGTATCGGAATCAGACATAAAATGGAGGGATAAACATGCTCGATTTTCTGCGCAGCGAAGGTATAGACGAGGAAATGCTCGCCCGAATCGAGGACTTTCGCCGCAGCTTTCCCGCAGCGCCGGAGAACGCCGGACGCATCCCCTGCCCCAAATATAAATATTACGGCCGCGAGGTCTGGCGCGAAGCGATAGCCGCCGTGCTCGCGGGCGAAAACCTGCTGCTGGTCGGACCGAAGGCTACCGGCAAAAACGTTCTGGCCGAGAACCTTGCCGCCGTGTTCCAGCGCCCGCAGTGGGACATTTCGTTTTACCTCAACACGGACGCCGCCTCGCTCATCGGCACCGACACCTTCAAAAACGGCGAGGTGACGCTGCGCCGCGGGCCGATATACCAATGCGCCGTTGAGGGCGGCTTCGGCGTGCTCGACGAGATAAACATGGCGAAGAACGAATCTCTCTCCGTGCTCCACGCCACACTGGACTTCCGCCGCATAATCGACGTGCCGGGCTACGACCGCATTACGCTCTCCCCCTGCACGCGCTTCATCGCCACGATGAACTACGGCTACGCCGGTACGCGCGAGCTGAACGAGGCGCTTGCCTCTCGATTTATGGTGATAAACATGCCCGTCATCTCGGCTGACAGCCTTGAAAAGCTGCTGAAGGCCACGTTCCCGAAGCTTCGCGCGGAATACGCCCGCCAGCTTGCGGAGCTGTTTCAGGAGATCCGCAAGAAGTGCGACAGCTCCGAGATATCCACAAAGGCGCTCGATCTGCGCGGCCTGATAGCCGCCGTGCATCTCACGGAGCAGGGACTGAGTCTCGGCGAAGCGCTTGAGATGGGCATCCTCAACAAGAGCTTTGACGATTTCGAGCGCCAGCTCGTGTCCGACATCATTGGTGCGCGCATCCCCGGCGAACTGCGCCGCGGCGATCTGTTCGAGCCATGACCGAGATAGACGAGCGGCAGCAGAAGCGCGCGGCAAACATTGTTTGGAACTGCGCCGGCCGCTACGACTTCCGCCCTGATTTCCGCGCCTACGACGTGAGGGGTCGGGCCGATCTCTACTGGAACTGCATCTTCGGCGCGGCGCGGAAGCACTATGACTACGCGGTGTTCGCGCAGATATTCGCAGGGCTTCAGCAATATGAGGACGCCGACACATACACGGATCTGTTCTGGCTGGGGCTTGAAAACTGCGTCTATCAGCGCGAACTGCCCCAACGTCCGGCGCTGGAAATGCTGCGGCGCAGATACGCCGAGCAGTTCGTGCGACAGCATCAGGGCGCGGAGGATTTTCAATTCTACGATTCGCTCGCGCTCGCGCACTTTTCGCGCGTGCTGGGGCTTGAATCGCTCATGAACAAATACGACTCCAAGCTCCTCGACGAGCTGGAGTTCACGCCGGACATGACGGAAACGGAGATCGCCGCGCGGGCGAAGGAGCTGTTCGAGCGCTGGTTTCAGATATGCACCGAGGAGCGCAGACGCGCGCAGAAGCGCAGCTTCACGCAGCCGTTCAAAAAGCGCGGCAGGAAGAACGCCGATACCCAGTTTCGCAGGTTCGGCCTTGGCTTCACGCAGCATCCGCAGGACGTCTACGGCGGCTCGGCGGACGGCGACGTGCAGCAGAAAGAGCTGAAAACCAAGATGACCGCGCAGGAGCTGCGCGAGTTTATGGAGACGAAGTACGGCAGGAGCATATTCTCCCCCGCCGAGACGGACAAGCTTGAGCGCAAGCTGTGCACCGGCAGCCACGAATCCTGCCATCTGCTCATCACGTCCGGCGACCGCCCCGACGCGGCGCAGATACGCAACGGCTTTGAAGCGCTGTCGCGCCAGCGCGAGGCGGCGCAAATAGTGAAGAACCGCGCAAGCTACGACGCAAGCCTCGCGCAGAACCGCAGCGCCATAGCAAAGCTGAGTTCGAAGATCCAGAACTCAGCGCTCATGCATCTCCAGCCCGCCATCATCCGCGCGAATTCCGGTCGGCTCGACGGCGGACGCGTATGGCGCGCGCTGAGCTTCGGCGACAGCCGCGTGTTCCGCAAGACGGAGCATGACGACATCGGCGGGCTGTCGGTGGACATACTGCTCGACGCCTCGACCTCGCAGAAAACGCGGCAGGAGATTGTCTCCGCGCAGGGCTACATGGTCGCCGAGAGCCTCACGCGCTGCGGCATTCCCTGTCGGGTCAGTTCGTTCTGCTCCATGACGGGCTACACCGTGCTCCGCGTTTTTCGGGACTATGACCGTCCGCGCGACAATCGGCGGATATTTGAATACGTCTCCAACGGCTGCAACCGCGACGGTCTCGCCATCGCCGCGCTGCACCGGCTGATGAACGCTTCCCCATACGAGCACAAGCTGCTCATCATCCTGTCCGATGTGAAGCCGAACGACGTTGTAAAGACCCGCCGCCGCGAGACGGACGAGCTTGTGACCTATGAAAAGGACGCCGGACTGACCGACGCTGCGCTTGAGGTGCGCCGCGCGCGGGCGGACGGCATCGCGGTAATGTGCGTGTTCACCGGCGACGACGAGGACGTCGTCTCGGCGAAGCTTGTCTACGGGCGTGACTTTGCGCGCATCCGCTCGCTGAGCATGTTTGCGGACACGGTGGGTATGCTGATAAGCAACCAGATAAAAAATCTTTGATGCTGAAAGAAAACGGAGAGTTCATATGGCACCGAAATTCAAATTTACCAGAGCGGAAATAACCGACGCCGCCCTGCAGGTAGTGCGCCGGAACGGCATAGGCGCGCTGACCGCGCGGGCTATTGCGGACGAGCTCGGCGTATCGACCCAGCCGGTGTTCACCTGCTTTTCTACGATGGCCGAGGCTCGCGGCGCGGTGCGCTCGGCGGCGGAGTCGATATACGACGGCTACGTGGAAGAGGGGCTGCGGGTGGAAATCCCGTTTTACGGCTTTGGAATGCAGTATATCCGCTTCGCGCGCGAGGAGCCGGAGCTGTACAGGCTTCTTTTTCTCACGCATGACGCGGGTGAAAAGGGCGCGATGGACGCGATGCGCCATTCGCTGGACTATGTGAAGGAGCCGCTGGAGCGGATATACCACATCAGCGAAGCCGAAGCCGAGCGCTATTTCCGCGACCTGTGGATCGTGGTGTACGGCATCGCCGCGCTCATCGTCACCGGCGACTGCCCATACTCCGACGCGGAGATCGGCGCTATTCTGACCGGCTTCAGCCTCAGTATCTGCAAGGCGATAAAGGAAATTCCCGGCTTTGTCTCCGGAGATTTTGACCGCGACAGACTGTTCACCGAGATGATCGGGGGATGCAAAAATGGATGATTCTTCTCTGCTGCGGCTGATTCAGCCTTTTCTCAACGGCAAAATGCAGCTCACCGCGTTCCCCGCGAAGAACCGTAAAAAGCTCGCCGCGCTGTGGTATCTCGCTGGGAAGCTTGAGCCGGACAGGCGCTATTCCGAAGCCGAGCTGAACGACCTGTTGGACGCGTGGAGCACGTTCCACGATCCCGCGACACTGCGGCGCGAGCTGTATAACAAGAAGCTTGTAGAGCGAACCGACAACGGCGCGGAATATTGGCGCTGCGAAAGCATTCCGGCTCTTGACGAATTCACGGCAAAATATATTTAAGCAGAAAAAGGCTGACATTCAACACTCGAAGTATTGGATGTCAGCCTTTTTGTTCTTATTCGCGCACAACGACGGACACGCCGTTCGGGATAACTGTGACGCTCTCCAGTCCCCAGCTCTTCGCCATCGAAACGGCCTCGTCCAGCGTCGGGGCGTAATGCATCTTCATCTCTTCAATCATTTCCTTCATCTCAGGTCGGGAGACGAATATGACCGGATGATGCATGAGTATCCGCGCGAGGATCTGGCTCTCCCACTGGTCGGGCAGAGTCTTGTCCTGCGGCGTCGCCATGAACTGCGCATAGAGCGCGGCGGCGCTTTCGCAGTCTTTCAGCGAATTATAGAAGCCCTCTCCCCCATGACCGTCGGCACATTCGGCGCAGACTATTATCGCGCCTCCCTCGCGGCAGCTCGCCTCCGCCGCCGTCATGCTCTTGACGCACTGATAGAGGTTCTGGTCAAGCGGAGCTCCGCCGTTTGAGGTGATGACGATGTCCGCGGGCTTCGGCTTTACGTGGCAATAGCCCATCAGAAAATCACAGCCGCGGCGATGCGCCGTCTCAAAGTTTCCGGCAAAGGCTGCAACGGTCTTCTTATCCTCGTCAATGACGACGTTCACGATATAGGCAAGCTTCGCCATGCGCGCCGCGGCGATCATATCCGCGTGTATCGGGTTGCCGTCGAGTATGCCGGTGCGGGAGCGTGGGCTGTCGATAAACTTAGAGCAGTGGTTGCCGAGCACCGTGACCCGGTCAGACACGCCGGGCAGGACGCTTTTGCGCCCGCCGGAGAAGCCCGCGAAGAAATGCGGCTCGATGAATCCCTCGGCGATAAGCAGCTCTGTCTCTGCGGCGAGCCTGTCGATAACGCAGGGTGCGCCTGAGGGCAGCACGCCGATCTGCACGTTCGACGCCTTGTCCCGGCAGTCATGCACGACGATGCGGCACTCGTCCATGATCTCCTTGCCAAGCTTCGCTTCCAGCTCTGTGGTCGAGGTCGGTCTGTGGAAACCGGTGGCGACAAGCAGCGTCACCTCGATATCGGGGCTTCCCTCGCGCAGCTCACGCAGCATATTCGGGATAATATCGCGGCTCGGCACGGGGCGGGTGTGGTCAGAGATGATAATGACGCAGTTATGCTTGCCCTTTGCCAGCTCTGAAAGGCGCGGAGAGTCGATCGGATGCTCCATCGCCTCGCGCACAATCGCGCTGCCGCTGCCCGCGGCCTTCAGCTCGCCTATGGAGCTTGTCAGCACGGCCGCGCCGTTCTCGTCGAAATCAATTACGGTCTTGCCATACGGAATGTGTACCATGGCTCAGCCTCTCAGTTTCCCGATGAGCATTTCGCACACATCGTCCATGTCGCCGATGAAGCCGTAGTCACAGTAGTTGAATATTGCGGCGTCGGGATCCTTGTTCACGGCGATGACCATGCCAGCGTCGGAAAAGCCTGTGACGTGGTTCACAGCACCGGAAACGCCGAAGGAGATAAGAAGCTTCGGCTTCACGACGACGCTGGACTGACCGATGACGAGCTTGAACGGCAGCACGCCGCGGTCAAATACCGGACGCGTGCAGGCAATCTTTCCTCCCAGCAGCCGCGCAAGCTCGCGGTACTTGGGCAGCGCATCCGCGCCGCGCAGGCCGTTGCCGACGCAGACGATGACATCCGCATCCGCGATGTTCAGGCTCTCGTCGACCACGTCGGCCTTGAAGCCGAGGATCTTCGTCCGAATATTCTCAACCGGGAAGTCGACTGTCTCTTCTATGACCTCGCACTCGCGTTTTCCGGTCGGGGCATACTTAAAGGTGCCGGGGCGGATGGTGCCGACCTGCGGGCGCATTACGGGCACGGTGATAA
>ERZ1034952.2135-NODE-2135-length-15114-cov-14.382097_pt1 | contig 15114 bp, 8 predicted proteins | sample MGYA00520625_ERZ1034952 | MGnify/ENA primary metagenome ERZ1034952 (study PRJEB33766, sample SAMN09781773) | gut metagenome | biome: gut microbiome | host: Homo sapiens | place: Madagascar | study: EMG produced TPA metagenomics assembly of the PRJNA485056 data... | reverse complement strand
GGCCGCCGTGGGCGGCGTCATAGCCGAGGATGTTCCACTTGAAGGTCTCGCCGAACAGGGTGATGTCGATGCCCGGCCAGCCGAAGTCCACCACCGGCAGGCTTGCAAACGCCTTGGGCAGGAACTGCAGAAGCAGGTATTTGAACACGGTGATGAGGTTGGACACGATGACGAACAGTCCACCCTCCCGCACCCATTTGGCCGCGGCCGGATGCTTTGCGGCAAAGTTATTCCAGAAATTCATGACCTTATTCCTTTCAGCTGTTTTTGAGCCGGCTTTCCATCTGGCTGTTCAGGATGAGATTCTTGACGAACTCATAGATGACCCGGAGGATGCCCACGAGCCAGAAGCCTTTCAGCTCCCAGACGAGGCCGTCCACCATGCCCATGCTCACCATGCCGTTGGTCATCTTGGCCAGCGCGCGCAGCGGCATATTATACTGGAACACGGTATTCAGGTCGGGGGTGCCTTTTGCAAAGCTGTTGTCCAGACGGTAGCGCAGCACCTTCTGTGCCACCCAGCCCAGCGGACTGCGGCCATGGTCCATCTCGCCCAGCGTCATGTTCCGGTCGATGCGGACGACATCCTCCGGCACAGGGTGGCCCAGCAGAGCCTCGAACTCGGCGTCGGTCACATAGGTGATCTGACCGGAGACGTAGTGGAGCAGGTCGAGACCCTCGTAGGGGTCGGGAGCGTTGGTCCCCTTGACGGAGACTTCCGCCGTCAGGCGGATGTCTGCGCTGGATGCACCCACGCGGAGCTGATAGCTTCCGCCTTCGACTTCCCAGCGGTCAGTCTTGACGTTCCAGTAGCGGAACGCCTTGTCGTCCAGAGCGATGCTCACCGTCCTGCTCTCGCCGGGGGCGAGGAAGACCTTTGCAAAGCCCTTCAGCTCCTGCGCCGGACGGAAGATTTTTGCGTCCTGCTTTGCGACGTAGAGCTGGACGATCTCGGCGCCGGCACAGCTGCCGGTGTTGGTGACGGTGAGGGTCACACCCTTCTCGTCTGCCTTCAGATCACTGTACTCGAAGGTGGTGTAGCTCAGGCCGTAGCCGAAGGGGAACGCCACCGGCACACCGGCGGTCTGATAGTACCGGTAGCCCACATACAGGCCCTCGCGGTACTCCACGTTCCGGCCCTCGCCGCCGAAGTTCGCCTTGGCGGGGGTGTCGTCGTGAGCCTGCGCCCAGGTCTGGGACAGCTTGCCGCAGGGGCAGAGCTTGCCGGTGAGGATGTCTGCGGCCGCGCCTGCGCCGGCCTGTCCGCCCAGTGCGCCGTAGACCAGCGCCCTGCACTGGCCGACCCACGGCGTCTCTACCGGCGCACCGGCGCTCAGCAGAACGACGACGTTCGGGTTGACGGCAGCCACAGCGGCCAGAAGCTGCTGCTGGTTCTCGGCCAGCTTCATGTCGGCGCGGTCGAGGCCTTCGCTCTCCCGCAGCTCATCGAGGCCGAGGCAGAGCAGAACGGTGTCAGCCTTCTTTGCGAGGGCCACAGCCTCTTCCAGCTTCTCGGCGTCAGCTGCACCCTGACGCTCGAAACCGGAGGCATAGCCCACGAAGGTGATGCCTCTGTCGTCAGCCTTGATGCTGTCCAGCAGGGTGTCCACCTGCAGGGCGTTGACGGCGCTGGAGCCTGCGCCCTGATAGCGGGGCGTCTCGGCAAAATCGCCGATGACAGCCAGCTTCTCATTGGGCTTGAGCGGCAGGATGCCGCCCTCGTTTCTGAGCAGGACGATGCTCTCTGCGGCCGCGCGGCGGGCAAGCTTATGGTGCGCGGCAGCGTCGAAGGTGCGGGGCGCTTTTTCCACCGCAGCGTGGGTGGAGAGCACCAGTTCCAGCATCTCGTCGAGGCGGGCGTCCACGTCGGCCTCGGAAATTTTGCCGTCCTGTACGGCCTTCATCAGCTCCCGGATGGAGTCGCCGCCGGGGCAGGGCATTTCGAGGGTGGAGCCGTTCTTCACGCCGAGGGCGTGGTCATTGGAGCCGCCCCAGTCGGTGACGACGGCCCCGTCGAAGCCCCAGTCCTTCCGCAGAATGTCCTGCAGCAGGTGGGCATTCTCGTTGGCGTAGGTGCCGTTGATGAGGTTGTAGGAGGTCATGATGGTCTTGGGCTTTGCCTCTTTCACCACGATCTCGAAACCGGTCAGATACAGCTCCCGCAGGGTGCGCTCATCGAGCACCGAGTCGCTGGCCATACGGCGCAGCTCCTGACTGTTGACCGCAAAGTGCTTGGGGCAGGCAGAGACGCCGTTTTTCTGGATGCCGCGCACATAGGCAGCGGCCATCCTGCCCGCGAGGATGGGGTCTTCCGAGAAATACTCGAAGTCGCGGCCGCAAAGGGGGCTGCGCTGGATGTTCAGGCCGGGGCCGAGCAGGACAGCCACTTCCTGTGCAGCGGCTTCCTCGCCCAGTGCCTCGCCCACGGCTTCGCCCAGCTTCTCATCCCAGCTGCACGCAGTGGCGGAAGAGGTCGGAAAACAGGTTGCCGGAACGCTGGGGTTGAGACCCAGATGGTCGGCGGCGCCGGCCTGCTTGCGGACACCATTGGGGCCGTCCGAAAGGGTGATGGCCGGGATGCCCTTGCCCGGCAGAGCGCGGGTGGTAAAGACAGTCTCGCCCGAGAGCAGAGCGCATTTTTGCTCTAAGTTCAGTTTCTGGATGATGTCGGTATGCTTCATCGCATTTTCCTCATTTTATCCTGAGCAGGGCAAAGGCCCGCTGTCTGGTGCAGCGGGCCTTTGCCGTTGGTTCAGTTCAGGTGCTGCATGGAGAGAGGGTCCGGTTTAGACTTCTTCCTCTTCTTCCTTGCGCTTCTTGTAGTTCTTGATGGCGGTGTACTCCAAGCCAACGATGAACAGCGCGGCCACGACGTCAGCACCGATCATGATGACCTTCCACTTTGCCATGCCGGGGTTCAGGTTCTCAGCCTCATAAGCGCGGCTGTTGACCACGGTGTAGAGGATGTTCTTGGCAGCGGTGCGCATTGCCTGCTTGCTGCTGTTGGTCAGAACGGTCACATTGTTGTAATCGTTGCCGGTGGTGCAGAGCATCAGGTCGCCGCCGTTGCGGACAGCCTGATCGGCGGTCATGTAGCCGTAGACACCGAAGTAGTCGGTCTCGACGAAGCCGAGGAAGCCCCACTCGCCGCGCAGGACGTTCTGCAGCAGCTCAGAGCAGCCGCCAGCCCAGCGATTGCCGATGTAGTTGAAGGAAGACATGACAGCGTGGCAGTCAGCATCCTTGACAGACATCTCGAAGGGCTTGAGGTAGATCTCGCGGACAGCCTGCTCGTTGGACCAGGTAGCCATCATGCAGTTACGGTTGCCTTCCTGATCGTTCAGGGCGAAGTGCTTCATGTAAGCGTAGACGCCGTGCTCCTGTGCGCCTGCGATGGCGTTTGCGGCCATAGCACCGGACAGGACACCGTCCTCAGAGTAGTACTCGAAGTTACGGCCGGAGAATGCGGTGCGGTGGATGTTCATAGCCGGGCCATACCAGCCGGAAGTGTTCATCTCATTGGCCATCTTACCGATGCTGTCGCCGAAGTCGTGGGCCAGATCCTTGCTCCAGGTCATACCGATGAGGGTAGCAGCCGGGAAACCGACAGAACCGACGCCGGTGAAGTTGTTGTTGATGGATGCAGGGCCGTCACAGTCGTTGGTGCGCACCTTGCCGATGCTGTCCACAGCTGCGGTCTGATAGCCGCCGAAGCCGATGGTCTGCTGCAGGTCGTCGATGCTCATCTCATCCAGCAGGTCATCCCACTTGGAATCATTGTAGTCCACGCCGCGCAGGTCAGCCAGCTTGAGGCCGTTCTTTGCGCCGGTGGTAATGTCCTCTGCGTTGGCATCTTCGTCCTTTTCGTAGCCGGACTCGGTGTAGGTGAAGCAGTTCTCGAAGCCAGCCTTGACCTCATCGCTCATCTCATAGGTAGCGGGAGCGGCGATGGCCTCGTCGTAGTTTGCAAAGCCGTCTGCACGGGACAGATAGGTGATCTCGCCCTCGGCGAAATCGAACTGGTTGGTCGCCACGACCTCGTCGCTCTCGCGCTTGTTGGACTCGTTGTAAACGATGTCGGAAGCGACAGTGTAGGTCTTGGAATCCAGAACATTGTGGGAGTCAGAGTTGGTGCTGATGATGTAATCGCCAGCCTCCAGCACATAGCAGCCGTTGTTCTTGTAATCGTAGGAAGCCAGATCCTCGACCGGGATGGTGAAGTCGATGGTCTCGTTCTCGCCGGGGGCAAGCTCGCTGGTCTTGGCGAAGTCCAGCAGGTTTGCGGAAGCCTTCTCAATGCCGCCGTTGGTGTACGGAGGATCATTATAGATCTCCACGACATCCTTGCCGGCAGCAGAGCCGGTATTGGTGACGGTGACAGAGAACTTCAGGCTGCTGCCGTCGTTGGTGATGTCGCTCATCTTCTGGGTGAAGGTGGTGTAGCTCAGGCCGTAGCCAAAGGGATAGACAACTTCCTTGTCGTAGTCGATGAGGCCCTCATCGGCGGCAGTCTCATAGAACTTGTAGCCGACGTAGATGCCCTCAACGTAGTTGACGAAGGAGGGAGTGGTACCCTCGGGGTCGAACATACTTGCGTTGGAATTGAACTCGGAAGCGTTGGTGTACTTGAAGTCGCCGAAGTTGTTCCACCACGGAGAAGCGGTCAGGTCAGCAACATAGGTGTCAGCGGTACGGCCGGAGGGATTGACCTCACCGGCGACCACGCGGCCAAAGCCCTCAAAGCCGGACTGGCCGGTGCCGGGGCAGAGCAGGACGCCCTTGATCTGGGGGTAATCCTTGACCCAGTCCATCTCGAAAGCGTTTGCTCCGTTGTAAACGACGACGACGTTGTCGAAGTTGGAAGTGACGAGGTCGATGAGCTCTTCCTCGCGGTTGGACAGCTGCAGGAAGTGGTCGCCCTTATCCCAGTCATTGCCCTCGTTCAGGCTGTCATCGTAAGTGCCGTTGTAGTAGCCGGCGCCGCGCTGAGAACCACGGTAATCTGCCACACGGCGGACCCAGCTGCCGTCCACGACAGCAGACATATCGGTGGGAAGGTCTGCGCCCTCACCGCCGACGCGGGTGATGACGACCATAGCGGTGTCAGAATATGCCTTGGCGTTTGCCATCATCTCGTCGGTGTACAGGCTGACATTCGGCTCGGGCAGGGTCCAGTCCTGCTGTGCCATGCCGACGCTGGGGCGGGTGGAGCAGTAATCGGTGTAGAACTTGCTCAGCTCGTCGTTGGTCTCGATGCCTGCATCATGCAGACCGGTGAGCAGGTCGGTGACAGGGTAAGCGTCGTTCAGAGCGCCGGAACCGGTGCCGCCATAGCAGGGGCTGGTGGAAGCCCAGCCGAAGACGTTCAGCTTGGAGCCAGAAGCCACAGGCAGGATGTTGTCGTCGTTCTGAGCCAGAACGATGCCTTCCTGGGTGATCTCATTGACCAGCTCGGTGGCCTCTGCGGAAGTCTCCTCACTGATGGAACCTTCGCCGGAGACCAGGTCCAGCATGGTGGACATGGGGCCGGTGCAGATGAGGTTGACGACAATCGCCAGCGCCAGCAGAATGGCGAGGCCGGACTGCGCACGAATCATCTTCTTTTTCGCTTTGGGCCTCTTCCGCACCGCGAACATCACCAGGAGCGCGAGTACGAGGACGACGCCGAATGCAATCAGATAGTTCTGAATGTTCGAAACTACCTGCATTACATCATCCATATTGATGGACAACATAATTTTCTTCCTCCTTATTCTGAATCCATATTTTCCGGGTACAGCTCCCGGAGCATTGCCACTATTATAAATGGATTCAAAGAAAATTTACAAGCATCTTCACAATCTGTCATTTTGGAGGCATATTTTGCAGAAGTTTCAATTTGGTTTCAAATTTTATTGTGCTAATCCACAATTTTGAGAACGGTTTTATTGTGCAGAATAACAAAACCTCTCCGTCATCGCTGTGCGATGACAGAGAGGTTTCTCACGATGGGACCGGCAGCAAGATCCGCAGGGTGAACCAGCCGTCGGCCCAATGAAGGGTCATGGTGCCGTCGTGGCGCTGGGCGGCCGTCTGCACGCCCTGCAGGTCGTAGCCGCCGTGGGCGTTGTGGACGGGCAGACCGTCCGCGCCCAGTTCCACGGGCTGGGCGCAGTAGTTCTCGAAGCGGAGCATCACGCAGCCGCTCTGGTTATAGATGGCCACCCGCAGCAGACGCTTTTCGGGGTCGGGCTCGGCCAGCACGCTCTCGATGGCGTTGTCCAGCGGCGCACCCACGAGGGTACACAGCTCCCGCGTGCTCAGAAAGCCCAGCTGGCTGCCGTCGGCCACACTGGTCATGTTGATGCCGCGCTGCTGGCAGTCCATGCTTTTGGCGGTCAATAGGGTATCCAATACCGGGTTGCCAGTCTTGTTCTCGGCCTCATACTGCCGGAGGCCGCTCTCCATCCGGGCCAGAGCCGCGTCCTGCTTGGCCCGGTCGCGCTCGGCGCGGATGTCCGCGATTTGAATCTTCAGCTCGTGATAGCGGCTGTTGATGAGCCGGATGCCCTCTTTGCTCCGCTTGTACTGCTCGTACTGGCGGTGAAGCACCTCGTCCATGGCGGCAAGCTCACTGTGGAGCGCCGCCTCCCGCAGCTGTTCGTGCTGGACCGTCAGGATGAGCACGCCGCAGATGTCCACCAGCGTGCGGATGTAGTAGACGCTCATATCCACCTCGCGGTCGCCCAAGAACAGCAGATTGCTCACCGCGAAGACCATCGCCGCCATGACGACGGCCACGAGGCCCGCTTTTCCGCTGATGACGATATGGCCCTTGGGACTTTTGTGCTTATGCTCCAGCACCCAGATGCAGCCGAAAACGCCGCCATAGACCACCACCAGAAGCAGCAGTGACAGGCCGTCGGCCCCGCTGCGCTGAGGCCAGAGGAAACAGTGCAGCTGCCACTCGGCGCTGGCCGCCAGCTCTGCCAGAACGAAGGCCCGGGCGCAGACATAGCCCGCTTCCAGCAGGGAGATGGTGCGGGTGACCCAGAGGTATAAATACTGTATCCCCACAGCTGCCGCCATGCAGGGGATCCACCACGCCAGCGGAACGCTGCCCGTGGCCTGCAAAAAAGCACTCAGGGCTAGCGCCCATGCCGCACTGGCAGCGATGGTGGCCGTTTTGCCGAAGCGGATGCCCAGCGGCAGGGCGTAGATGCCCACGGCCAGACACTCGGCCAACGCCGTATACAGGCGCGGGATGTTGGGCAGTGCCGTCATGCACCCTCACCCCCGATGTGGTCGGCCAGCGCCGCGAGGAAGGCTTTCCGCCGGGGGCGGCTGACCTGCAATTCGTAGGGTCCCACCTGCACCATCCCCTGCTGCACGCTCTTCACCTGTGCCAGATTGACAAGGTAGCCGCTGTTGCAGCGGGCAAAGGGCCGCTCGGCCAGCTTTTCCTCAAAGGCTTTCAGGGTGCCTGCCGCCACGAAATCGCCCTCTTCGGTATAAAAATGGACGCGGTGTCCCTCGCTTTCCAGATAATAGATGAGGGACGAATCCAGCCGCCGCATCCCGCCCTCCACCGGCAGGGCCAGATAATGCCGTGCGCGGCGGCGTAGCTGTTCTTCGGCCTTGCGCAGCTGCTGCGAAAACGCAAAATAAGGCACCGGCTTGAGCACATAGTCCAGCGCGCCCACGGCGTACCCACCGATGGCATACTGCGCCATATTCGTGATAAAAACGATGATGACGTCCTTGTCCAGCTCCCGCACCCGCCGGGCCGTCTCCATACCGTCCAGATGCTTCATCTCCACGTCCAGAAACAGGATGTCGTACACCGGGCGGTAATCATCCAGCAGCTCCATGCCGTCAGCGAACTCCGTCACCGCGAACTCGGTGCCGTACTGCCGGGTGTGCCGCTGCACATAGCCCTGAAGCTGCGCCCGCACCTCTGCCTCGTCCTCGACCAGAGCAATGCGTATCATTGCCGCACCTCCTTTTTCCGCAATTTCTCTGGTTTTTATTGTAACACGAAATAGGGCGTGTGGCAAATGGACAGCGCTTCACAAAACCTTCACCGTCATTAAGGACATCTTAAACACTTTTTCGGGCATTTCCTAAGAAATTGCCGGTATACTATGAAGCGTCAACCGGAAGCGTCCCGCCGGACGCAACCTGTCTTGCAGCAAAAAATCTATCGTTCCCTCACGGGAAAGAAAGGATCACATTATGAAGACCTCCATAAAAACTCTCGCCATGCTCACCCTGTCCGCCTGCGTCATCACCGGCAGCGCGGTCTCCAGCTTCGCGGCGGCCCCCGTCACGGCGGGTGCTGCTGTCCTCGGCCACCAGACCAGCACCTGCGGCGACGATAACCACTCGAATGCAGAGATCCTCGCCCGCTTCAAAAATGCGGACGGCTCCACCAGTTTCTATACCATCTGCGCCGAGGGCGGCGAGGTCAACGGCAGCGCAGCCCTGACTGAGCTGACCAGCGCCAGCTCCAACTTCTACGGTACCCACGTCTACACCGGCACGCTGGACAACGGCCAGCGCATCATGACGGTGGCCTGCATCAACGGGAACGGCGCGATGACCAGCACCACCGCCGACGTCCGGGTCCCCAATGACGCGGTCAAAGGCTATGACCTCTATCTCGTCGGCTCCGATGGCACCGAGACCAAGCTGGACGTCTCGAGCCGCAGCAATTCCAACTATTCTGTCGTCCGGGTCAATATGCAGGACGGAGCAGCCCTCATCCGTCTTGTCCCCCAGTCCAACGGCTAAGTGCAAAAAGCAGCAGCCTCACTCTGCGTTCGGTGAGGCTGCTGCCTTGTTATTTCAGGGAAGATCTCAGTTCGTCTTGACGGCCACGAGGATGCGGATCTTCTTTCCGCCGGAGCAGCCGAAGTTGTCGTACCAGCCGATGAGCTTATAATCCTCGGTGTTGATCTTGGGCAGCGAGGTGGCGAAATACTGGCCGTTCGACCACAGATACACCTGCATATCGTCGGCGGTCTCATAGCGCTTGTCGCCGCTCATGACCGAAGCTGCGCCCAGCTTATCGACGACTACCGGCGAGAGCTGGAGCATCCGGTTGATGGCCTTGCCGTCAGCAGAGCGGCCGATGGCGATGCCGCCTGCGATAACGGGGTACTTGGTGGCGGTGCTGTAGGCCACCTGTTTGCCGCCGGAATAGCAGACGTAGGTCGCACCCTCGCCCAGATAGTTGAGGAAGTCGCCCAGCGTACCGCCCACGCTGTCGCCGGTGCGGCGGAGCACATAGCTGAACAGCTGGTCCGTCTTGCCGGTAAGGGTGTTCCAGGTAGAGCTGACGACACTGCCGTCGATGAGGCCGTAGAGCACATCGCTGGTGCTGGGGACAAGGATGTTCTTCACATCCTGGAAGGTCTCCTCATCGGTCTTGTCCACCTTGGTGGTGGTCGTGGTGGTCCCAGCGGGGAGGCCTGCAGCCTCTCTTGCGGCGTCCTGTGCCTTGTCGCTGATCTTTTTGTCGATCTTCTTGGCGGCTTCGTCCGTCAGGCGGCGGACAGAATCCAGCGCAGCGTACTCCCACAGGTCACCGGTCACATCGTCGAGGATGACCCGGTCGATCTGGCCTGCGGAATTGGTGGTGTAGTAGCGGACGTCGCTTTCACTCAGAGTCACCCCCGATAGGCGGCTGGGGCGAACTGCCCCAGCCACACCCTCCGACGTCGTATCAATGATCTGCACGTTGTCTGCAAACGGGGTGTCGCCCAGCGCGGTGCCGTCGGCGCTGACGGTGCCGCTGGTCGAGCGGGGCGAGATGGACTGGACGCTTTCGCCGTCACCGTCCACGCTGATCTCCACCAGCTTGCCGGCCGGGAAATTGAGCTTATTGTCCACATTGACGGTGCGGGCGGTGCCGTCGGTACACATGACCGAGACAGCCTGCTGCACCTCAGCGCCGTTCGTCTCCACGAGGGTGCGGGATGAGGACTGGACCACGCCGTAGAACACAGCGTCTGCCGCGTCGCCGGTGAGGACGGAGACAGCTGCATCGTTCATGCCCAGCAGCAGAGTGACCACCTGGCCCACGCCGCCGCCGGACAGGGAGGACAGCTGATAGGCCACAGAGGGCGAGGCGATGGTGTAGGTGACGCCGGCCACGGTCACAGAGGTCGGAGCGCTGGCCGAGGGCGAGACCGCCGTCACACGGCCTGCGGCACGCTTATTGTAGATCCAGACGGTACGGGCGCTCTCGTTATAATAGTAGACATCATAGGGAGAGAGGGCCGCAGAGGTGGTGACTTCGTCGTTGCGGTAGATGGCCGCCGGGGCGAAGGGCAGGACGGTGGAAGCATCTGCCACGAAGGGACCCTTGACGTTGTCCAGCAGGACAGAAGAGATGTCCACCTGGCCGTTGCTCACGGCAAAGCCCAGGGTGGAGGCGTAGACCTGACCGCTGCCGTTCATGGCGGTGAGGGCGTTGTAGAAGAGCATGGTACCCTGCTCGAGGGTCAGAGTCTCGCCCTGACGGGCATTGATCTCATTGCGCAGGCCCAGTGCGCTGGCCTTGCTGAGCTGAGCTGTGGGGAAGGTACCACCCAGCTTTGCCACATCATAGCCCAGCAGGCGCAGCGCCATGGTGCAGGCTTCTTCCAGCGTGACGGTGTTGTCCGGGCGGAAGCTGCCGTCGGAGTAGCCGGTCATCCAGCCGTTCTGGACGGCAGTGCGGATGTAGACCGCATAGGGAGAGTCGCTGTCTACGTCGCTGTAGAGGCGGCCGGTGCGGCCCTGTGCCGTGGTGGTATCGCGGTAAGCAGAGAATGCGGTGAGGAGGCGGGCCGCCTGCCCACGAGTGAGGGGCGCCCCCAGAGAACCGGCCTGCTCGGCGGTCAGACCGCCCAGTGCCGTCGCCGTCTGGACTGCCGCGTTGGAGCCGACCGCAGAGGCGGGCAGCACCAGCATGGAAACAGCCACGCAGACAGCCAGCAGGAATGCGAGGAATCGTTTTTTCATGGTAAACTCCTTAATCATATCTGAGCGCTTCGATGGGGTTCAGGTTGGCGGCACGGCGGGCCGGCAGGAAGCCGAACAGGACACCGATGCCGCAGGAGATGCCCACGGCGATGGCTGCTGCGTCCGCCGAGGGGGTGACATTCAGGGTAATATCCGTCAGGATATACGGAAGGATCTGGTTGATAATGGCCGACACGACGTAGCCCAGCACGATGCCGAGGCAGCCGCCCAGCGCCGACGTGACGCCGGCCTCCACGACGAACTGGGTCAGGATGGTGCTCTCCTGTGCGCCCAGTGCCTTGCGGATACCGATCTCACGGGTGCGCTCGGTGACGGACACCAGCATGATGTTCATGATGCCGATGCCGCCGACCAGCAGCGAGATGCCCGCAATGGCCGTCAGGACACCCACCATGACGTTGATCATGGAGGACATCTGCTTCATGGCTGCGCTCAGGCTCATGACGTAGACATAGTCGTCCTTGCTGACCAGCTTCTTGAGCCGCGACTGCAAAAACTCCTGTGCCTCATCCGAGTGGTCTGCATCCTGCAGCACGACATAATACTCGCTGACACTGCTGGTGTTGTTGACGCTCATCAGGGTGGTATAGGGAACGAGAACAATGTCGTCGTTGCCGCCCTCGTACTGAGAGGCGGGTTTGGAGCGGCCTTCCAGCACGCCCACGATGCGGTACTCGCTGGCGCCTACCTTGAGGGTGCTGCCGAGACCGTTGCCGCCGAAGATCTTGCGGTCCACATAGTCGCCAATGACACAGATATTCTTGTTGTCTATCAAATCGGTGTACTGGATGCCGCGGCCCTTGGCCACCTTGTAGTTGTTGATGGTCATGTAATCTTCGTTGACGCCACTGATGCCGGTGCGGCGGTACTTCTCGCCCGCCACCCGCAGCGTGTCGCCGCCGGCGCTGGCAATAGGCGAAAGACCCTTATAATACTCGGGCTTTTCATTGATGATCCTGTACACATCGCTGACCTCCACCGTGCGGGTGCTGGCGGTCATGACGTTGACGGCCAGAATATCGCTGCCCATGTCGGAGTAGAAGTCCTGCATCATGTTGGTCATGCCGTTGCCGAGGCCGACGATGACGATGACGGCCATGACGCCGATGATGATGCCCAGCATGGTGAGGAAGGTGCGGACTTTGTTGCTCAAGACGTTCTGGACGGCCTGTTTGAAGGTCTCCTTTATCATGCCTGCGTCCCCTCCTCTCCGGCTTTTGGCTCTGCCATCATGAAGTTCGGCTGAACGACTGCCTCGGGTGCGTGAGCGTCGCCGTCGTAGACGACGCGGCCATCTTCGAGGCGGATGATGCGCTCGGCCTGCACAGCAATGGAGTTGTCGTGGGTGATGAGGACGACGGTGTTGCCCTGTTTGTGCAGATCCTGCAGCATTCCCAGAACTTCGCGGCTGGTGTGGGAGTCCAATGCACCGGTCGGCTCGTCGGCCAGGATGACCGCCGGGCCGCGAGCCAGCGCACGGGCAATGGACACACGCTGCTGCTGACCGCCGGAAAGCTGGTTGGGCAGGTTTTTGAGCTTATTGCCCAGACCCACCCGCTCAAGGGCAGCCTTTGCCGTCGCGTGGCGCTGTGCGGCGGGGATGCCCGCATACACAAGGGGAACTTCCACATTCTCCAAAAGCGTCAGCTTCGGCAGCAGGTTGTACTGCTGGAAGATGAAGCCCAGCTTCTCGTTCCGGATGCTTGCCAGCTCACGGCGGCTCATCTTGCCGACATCCTTGCCGTCCAGCAGATAAGTGCCTTCGGTAGGCACGTCCAGACAGCCGATGATGTTCATACAAGTGGATTTACCAGAACCGGACTGGCCGACGATGGCCACGAACTCGCCTTTGTTGATTTTGAAAGAGACGTGGTCGGCGGCCTTTACGAGGGTGTCGCCCATCTGGTAATACTTGCAGACCCCATCAAATTCTATCAGCGTGCTCATTCGTCATCTCCTTCGGCGGAGGCCATCATGTTGCTGTAGAAGTCGGTCGCACTGACGCTGGAGTTGTCGTAAGCGATAGTATCGCCCTCCTGCAGGCCGCTCTTCACTTCGATGTAATCGTCATCGCTGATGCCGGTGGTCACCTTGACGTAGACATAGCCGTCGGGAGCAGTCATGGAAGTCTCAGCATTGGCAGCGCTGGGCGAATCCTTGGTCACCAGCACATAGCTGCCCCGGACGAGGGCGGCGTTGGGCAGGGCCAGAACATTCTTGACGCTGGCGGTGGTGATCTTCGCAGTGGCGTTCATTCCGGGCAGCAGCTCGCCCATGTCGTCGATGCGGACGGTGACGGGGTAGCTGGTGGAGCCGTTGGCGGTAGTGCCTGCCACGAGGATACTGCTGATGACGCCCTTGTAAGTCTCACCCGGGACGGCGTCGGCGGTGATGTCCACCTCCTGGCCGACCTCGAGGGAGCGGATCTTCAGCTCGTCCACGTTGAGCTTCATTTCCAGATAGCTCATATCGTAGATGGTGCAGAGGTTCTGCATGGCGGTGTCGTTGGCGCTGAGCTTGTCGCCGGCCTTGACCTTCTTATCCACGATGGTGCCGCTGATCGGGGCGTCGATGGTATAGTGGCTGATGGTCTTCTCGGCAGAAGACATCTGCAGCTCGGCAGCGCGCAGGCTGTCAGCGGCGTTCCTGGTCTGCTTGTCCAAATCTTTGCCGGTAATGCGGAGGATGACGTCATCCTGACGGACGGTGCTGCCCTCCTTGACGCAGAGTTCAGACACGGTACCAGAGGCAGCTGCCACGACAGTCTCCTCACGCTGGTAAGTAAAGTGTGCAGAGTTGAGGGAGCTGACGCCGTTCACCTGTGCCACAGCGGCCTGTGCGGTGGTCAGGCTGCCCGCGTTGGGAACAGCGATGGTGACGGTGCAGGTCATCAGGCTGGCGTCGCCGGCAGGGTCTGCACCGGAAACGGAGCGGATGGTGCCGTTCAGCGTCTCAAAGGTGGTGTCCGGCATGACCTGTGCGGCCTGACCGGCGACAAAGCTCTGGGCCTCTGCGGCAGGGAAATCCACGGCCAGCAGCATCACGGAGGTGTCGCGGATGGTGGCCACAGTCTGACCAGCCTGCACGGCGTCGCCTGCGGCGACTGCAAAGGAGCTGACCTCGCCGCTGATCTTGGTACGGACGTTCTGCATATCCGCAATGTCATCGTAATTGCGCTGTGCCTGCTCCACCGAGAGCTGTGCGCTCGCGAGGTTGTTTTCCACATCCGAAATGTCGATGGTGTAAAGAATATCGCCCTTCTCGATGCTGTCGCCCAGCTCAAAATCGGCGGTGAGCACCGTGCCGGTGACGAGGGACTTGACGGTGTAGGAATCGGCGGCGTTGATGGTGCCGCTGCCGTCGTAGACGTTCACGATGTCGCGGCGTCCCAGCTTCTCCTGCGTGTAGGCAAGGTCTGCCGACGCACTGCGGCTCTTGCGCGGCACGATGACCGCCACCAGCACCGCTGCGGCTGCGACCACCGCGATGCAGCGCTTTTTGTGGGTCTTGATAAAGTGGAACACCTTATTTTCTCCGCCGGTATTCTCCTGCGGAGAGGCGTCCTGTGTCTTCTTGTTGAAACCTAGCATGAAAAGCCTGACCTCCTGTGTTTCATGAAAAAGAAAAGTTCTTTCTGCCTGTTTTCATCCGTTCTGCGCTTTCCCCCACAGCGTCCGCCAAAAATGACCTGTCTGCGAGATACTGCCCCGGGTTAGCGGCGCAAACCGTTATAATGATACCACCTAACAGAACGGACTACAAGAAATTTTTCCTGCACGATCTGCAACTTTTTTGAAAATTTTTCCATTATCTCCTTGCCATGATACGAACTGCCGCCTTTTATAAGCATTTTTAGGACAAATACGCCTTCTTCTCCTCAAAACACATCAGGGAGCAGCATAGGTCACAGCTGCTCCCTGATGTGTTTTTTGTGGTTCTTTTCAATGTGTCACAGTCACGGATCTGTTGCCTGCAATACGCAGGCACAATACCCCGGTTCCGGCTGGTAGCAATGGATCGTAAGGCATTTGTCCGCCTCCGGGCTGTAGTCGTGAAGGATGTGCTTTGTTCCGTTCAACGCCACATCCGCATACGATACAAGCC
>ERZ1034952.2134-NODE-2134-length-15125-cov-32.709356_pt1 | contig 15125 bp, 13 predicted proteins | sample MGYA00520625_ERZ1034952 | MGnify/ENA primary metagenome ERZ1034952 (study PRJEB33766, sample SAMN09781773) | gut metagenome | biome: gut microbiome | host: Homo sapiens | place: Madagascar | study: EMG produced TPA metagenomics assembly of the PRJNA485056 data... | reverse complement strand
CCTCCCCAACCATCAGCTCCAGACCGTAGCCGCCTATTGCGGTTACGACCTCACCATGCACCACAATGCCTTGGCAGATGCCGAAGCCTGTGCCTGGATAGCAAGAGAGCTGCTATAAATAACCACAAATTTCGTATGCTGCGAAGAAAATGTGGCAATATTGCCAAAAAAACTTCGTAAAGAGAATTAATAGTCTATATCTTGCCGATAAAGTATTAAAAAGCATAATTGCGGCAGAATATAAATTGGAAGGTTATAAGATGCCAAAGTCCTGGATGGAAGCGTTCTTCTTGCTTGAACAGTTGCTACAAGGCCAAGACAAGGGCGAACGGCAAGTCATATTCATTGACGAACTTCCATGGATGGATACCCCTCGTTTTAGATTTCTCCCAGCCTTCGAGAACTTCAGAAATGGCTGGTGTAGTGGTAGGGACAATATCATGCTTGTGGTTTGCGGTAGTGCTACTTCCTGGATTCTCAGTAATCTATCAAGAAGCAAAGGAGGACTCTACGGACGCTTGACTGCAGAAATCAAGCTCTCACCCTTCACCACCACTTTTTCCTTTACCTTTAGAAGCAATACTCATTCTTATTTTTCTCAACCCTTTACCCAAATCTACTCCTTGAAGAGGATTAGATTGAAGAGAATACAAAAAATTGCGGATAAAAAGGACTCAACTTTATCAAGTCATCTTCCGCATGGCTTGTCACATCTGCTATGATTGCATCGGGATATTTCTTCAAGATATTCTCCCTCTTCTTTCGCTTAGAATCTATAAGTACCATAAATCATTAAATATTTCCTTTCCAAATCGAGAGATTAACTTTTGCTTAAAATCGTATGACAAACTACAACCAGAAAATGCACCATATCCAATAGCAATCACACTATCAGGAATGACTATGTTGGACAGAGAACTACAATCAGAAAATGCACATTTTCCAATAGCAGTCACACTATCAGGAATGACTATGTTGGACAGAGAACTACAACCCGAAAAAGCTAAATCTCCAATAGCAGTCACACTATTAGGAATGACTATTTTGGACAAAGAACGACAACCCGAAAAAGCGAAATCTCCAATAGCAGTCACACTATCAGGAATGACTATTTTGGACAGAGAACTACAATATTCAAATGCATAATCTCTAATTTTAGTCACACTATTAGGAATGACTATGTTGGGCAGAGAACTACAATCAGAAAATGCACATTTTCCAATAGCAGTCACACTATCAGGAATGACTATTTTGGACAGAGAACTACAGCCCCCAAATGCATAATCTCCAATACTAGTCACACTATTAGAAATGACTATGTTGGGCAGAGAACTACAATCAGAAAATGCATAATCTCCAATACTAGTCACACTATTAGGAATGACTATGTTGGGCAGAGAACTACAACCCCGAAATGCATAATCTCCCATACTAGTCACACTATTAGGAATGACTATTTTGGACAGAGAACTACAATCCGAAAAAGCATAATCTCCAATTTTAGTCACACTATTAGGAATGACTATATTGGGCAGAGAACTACAATCCGAAAAAGCGTAATCTCCAATAGCAGTCACACTATCAGGAATGACTATATTGGACAAAGAACTACAACCCCAAAATGCGCCATCTCCAATAGCAGTCACACTATCAGAAATGACTATGTTGAACAGAGAACTACAATATTCAAATGCAGAATCTCTAATTTTAGTCACACTATCTGGGATGATATATGATTCTATTTTTTGATTTCTGAAAGAAACAATTTCACTTTTATCCTTATTGAATAAGACATCATCCTCATAAATGAAGGTGGGTGATAAACATTCTAACATGCCTCCCCAGTCTGAAAACGGATTTCCGTTTAAGCAAATTACACTTTTAGGAATGGATATATTTTCCAACAAGAGACAATGAGAAAATGCACCATTTCCAATAGCAGTCACACTATCAGGAATGGCTATATTGGACAAACAACAATGAGAAAATGCATAATCTCCAATAGCAGTCACACTATCAGAAATGGCTATATTGGACAAACTACAACCAGCAAATGCATTATTACATATTATCCTTGTACCCTCTTTGACAGAATAGCCCCTTCTTAGTTCTTGGGGAACTTTCAATAATTTTCTTACATCTTTGCTATATTTCACTCCCCGTTCATCTATAAAAGCTTCTTTCAACTCATCTTCAGTTATTTCTGTTGATAAGTCTTCAATTGTTTGAGACGGGATAGGTTTTTCACCAATAAACAATCTACAAGAACATGCAGAAAGTTCCTTTCTTGCCAATGCGAGCATGAAAAGAGAGTAAAGTGTACAGAAATTCTTATCACACATCAATTCCTGTAAGGCAGATATAGCCTTGCTATTTGAAGGGTTATGATAATCGTTTTCTAAGAAGAGAAGCCTGTCTGATGCACCATAGGTATCTAATAATTTGGAATTCATGGATATAGCTTTCAATGACAAGGCGATGCTTGCCAAAGCAAAGTCATCAATAGTTTCATCAAAATCATCGACAGTTCTCAAAGGATGAGAAAAGTCTTTAGTACCTATCGTTGGAGACTTCTGTCCCTTCATGACAGGAACAAACATACCATCATAATCTACCAAAGTCAGATTTCCATCAGGGCGAACCATGATGTTGTCTGGCTTAATGTCACCATGAGCAAAAGGCTGAGAGCGAAGCCATGCTGCCATCTTACAGAAGCGGTAATAAAGCATAGCCATAGCATAATTGTCCTGATAGTTTTCGGCTATGTAACATTCCATGGTTTCTCCATCAATCCAATCCATTAGAAGAACAGGAAATTCGTCTTCCTCACAACTGCTATCTACGAAGATTTCTTTGTCTAAGTACTTCACGAAAGTAATATAGGAGGAATCCACGAACTCCAACTCATCGGCAATCTGGCGGTAAGCTTCAGCTCTACCTTCTTGCTCTTCAGTAAAGCACTTCAAAGCATAGCATTTCCCTGTCTGTTCATCTTTCATTTTGAACACGACGGCAAAGGCACCACTACTACGATATGGTTCCCCATGATCATCTTGCACTGGTACCAAATGAGCCAACTCATCAAGATTGTTACTTGCATCTTGTATGGCTCTAACATATTCTGATATCAAAGGATACTGCATTGACTTTTTCTGTTAATTGTTTATATGTTACATCTTTTACACCTCAAGCTTATACTATATCATAAATATACAATACAAGGAACATCAGGATTGTTTTCCTTATATTCCTTTATCACAACGTTCTGTTACTATATAAATGATATGATAATGCATTGACAACCATCAGAGTATGAACTCTGTAACAGCTTTGTTGCAAGTTAGAAAGAAGTTGCTCTGCGTTTCTACGTTGAGTCACCCATCTTGCCAGCAAAGTCTTGGTCTCAATTGCATATTTCTCCAGTTGACAATACTGTTGTTTGTATTCTGATTCACTACCACAAGACTTAATCAACTCTTTGTCCTGAGTTTCGTATTTCACTGTGGCTAAAGCCTCCTGTAGCTCTTTACTCCAAACCGAAGTATCAATAACCTTCATCTTTGCAAATGACGGCTCTTGCTTATTGGCGAACAAATCATAATCATCCTTCAGGCAAGCCATTCGGATATAAGCGATGTTCATAGGTGCATCTGTTTGACAGATAATCCCCATCGTACCACCAGTATAATAATACAATCTGAAATACATGGCATCAAACTTATTAAGCGAAGCCTGCAACTTGTTCCAGCAATCAGTCTCCTGCTTAAGGCAGTCTTTTAATGTTGGCTGCAATGACAGGCTACTCAGCTTAGCAGAATAAACTGCCACATTGTTCTTGTATCGTTTCTCTTGTTGGGTACCCCACATTGCCATCCCTGAAGTTGTCTCCTCAGGATTTTCTGATGAATCAAAATACAAGTCACCAAATTTCGCAATGATTTCCTTTTGATAATCATCTTCATCTGATGGCATTGTATTGACACTGGTTGGCGCATCATCATATCTTGGTCTGTCACCCCCTGCGTAAGCTACGTTTGTCAATAGAAGCAACAGACTTGACACTGCAATTCTTGCATGATGAGATTTTGATAAAAATGATAATATCATAGTTGTAACTTTTTAAATTAATACTTTATGAGATGGCAAAGTTAGTTCTTTTTTTGCAAACAGATGTACAAACTCGGGAAAAACTTACCTCCACAAGCCTTGTGGAGCCTAAACATTTGTAGCATCTACCATCATTTATTATTTTTGCAGCCAAAATAACAATAAAAATAATAGGAATATGGAAAGACTCTTTTTTTTCGTGATTGCCGTTGCATTAGCATTCGGCGTTGGTTGCCTGGGAAGAAACAGAAAGATTGGTTTCGGATGGGCTTTTGGTATCTCACTCATCAATGTGGTGATTGGTCTCATTGTCGTATTATGCTCTAAGAAGAAAACGCCAAATGAGCTTGAAAAGAAAAACTAAGTTGAAGATTTGGGGATGGGTATGTATTCTGATTGGAGTAATTAGCTTTATCTGTATCATTATGCGTGGCAACCCAAACCTCGGACCGAGCGTTTGGGTTGCCATAGGAGTTTATTTGTTATACAGGAAGAATACCTAAGAAAATTCACTTCCACTCCACAAGCTTTCTATCCAATGGTATCTTCTTGGGTTCGCCACGATTGCCATCAATGAAATAACTCCCGGCTAGACTTTCATCAAACTGGAGAGTGAAGGCTTGGCGGATATGGGCACATTTCTCATTGATAGAATTAGACAATGGATTCGTCAGGGCTTCGATGCTCTGGCGAATCTTCTCTTCTGAAAGATGAGTCCCGTTGTTGTTCGATTTCTCGCGAATATCCACATAGATATCATATAGCTCTTCCCTATAATCCGACAGACATTTGAAAAGGATTCCCTCCTCATGACGCAAAAAGAGAATATACACCGACTTTACCAATGGCTCCATCTTAATAGTCTTATTATGATAGTCGGGCAGTATAATATCGTAATTCTCCGTGATGACCATTCTACTCAGGTTTTTGGGTGGAAAGAGATACTGCTTCAGCACCCAATCGCTTACTCCGCCAAGGCGTAAGTCCTGTACCTGTCGGTACACCTCCTTCATCTTCTGCCTGATATCATAGCAGAATGTTTCATCTGCCGGAATCGGTTTAGGATCAAATATACTGTATGGAAAATCATCGACAGAGCTGAACATCACTTTGCAATCCGGCAACTTATCATACGCAGCCTGCATCAATGGCATAAAATCCGCATCTTCCTCTATAGACAAAGAATAGGAATTGACATAATATATGCCATCCTCCTCATGATCCAAATGTAAGATGCTAGGGCGCAATTTATCCTTATTCTTTTCTTCTGCCAATTGCGATAACAGTAAATCGGAAGGAACAGAGAAGCCCAAATCCTCTTTATTCATCGCAGGATAGCTGTAGAGAGCTGTCTTCCTGATATGAGGACCTAGAAATGGAAAATAATTAAAATGGATTGACTTGCCGATAAACAAGTTGTTGATATCCACGAGATGGTTGATGATGGAAAGGTTCAACTTTTCATCATACCCATTCTCTACAAAGAACACCTCGCCATGTAGGCGTGTTGGGAAGTCGCGAAACTTCAATACCTTTTTTCTTCCAATCTTTCCTGTCATTGCTTATCACTTGTTATATGGTTGATTACAGTATTGTACATATCAGAGCTATATTATGTATTTATCGAATAGTTAAACTCTGATCACTTCATTAACCGCTCTATCCATTCATTGAACAAAGGGCATTTCTCACGAATCTTCTCCAAACCAATGTCCATAGCAACACAAATGCCAACAACTACCTTATTATAATCAGGAATAGCAGCTATCAATCGTTTGGACGGAGCTGTCTCAGGACTATTGTTGATAAGCTCTGGCGATTGGAAAGCCTCTGCCGTGGCCTGCAACTCTGCATAATCAAACTCACTCTCCTCAAAACTGTTCAAGAATGCACTCACATCACTAAACAGCAATCCCTCAAACTCATGAAGTTGTATGTATGGAATAAAGCGAAAGCGATATTGCTCAGGAATATCCTTCGCCATTCTATCTATCAAGAAATGAATACGCTCCGTCTTATCCACGATCTCCTTAGATTCTTCCCATCCAGGAAATCCGAACTGGTCTTTGATGCCATAGTAATCCACTAACATGCTGACATAGACATCGCCTTCTTGGAGATGATTCAAGATTTGCTTTTTGATGGTAGCCCAAGGCACTATACCACCATGCGAGTGCTTGATGACAGGAGCTTCCACATAAATATCATGCTTAGCAAACTCCACTCCAAGCACTTCTGTACAAAACTCTTGTTCCGTAGGACCTTCACACACTATGATTAGTCGTTTCATCGTGGCTGACCTCCTTTCATAATATTTTGTTTCCACAAATCACCAAGTGTATAATCCTCAAGCCAATGTGCCAATTCTTCGCTATTCAGCCGATTGAAGGTTGTACCATCTTCGTTCTGATTAACAGTCAAGACATCCTCTGGTTCAAAGTTACTGATTAGTTCAGCACTCTGGGTAGCAACGATAACTTGCGTACCCTTTTGTGCCGCCATCTTAATCAAACCCGAAAGTTTTTCGATAGCCACAGGATGCAAACCAAGCTCCGGCTCATCAATGATGATAACTCGTGGTAACCATGGCTGCATAAAGAGCACGGTCAAGGCAATAAAGCGAATGGTTCCATCCGACAAGTCGGTCGGTCCGTAAATCATAGAGCTATACTTATCCTGCCATTGCAAGCGCACCATATCGGCTTCGGTTGGTTGGAAATAGAAATCTGAGAAATAGGGAGCCACACTCTGAATGACACGGATAATGCGACGATAAGCCATCGGCTTCTCTCGCTGAATACGATAGAGGATAGCCGCCAGATTTTCACCATGCTCATACATACGATAAGCATCGTTCACGATATGGCTATCAGCCGTAAATGGAGAACGGCGACCTGTATCGTGGAAGTGAAACTTTCGGATTTGGGAGATATAACCTTTTATATAATCTCCCCTGCGCATTCCATCATAATCCTTTAACCCAGCTTCTTCTTGATACTTCCCTATATCTACCGTAGACAACTGTCCAAAATAAGAATATCCCAATTTCTCATGAGCTATCAATAATTTTCCATCGGATTCCATCAAAGATAAAACATAAGAATTTAACTTCTGTCCTATCTCTATTTCTATTTTCTCTGTTTGCTTCAAACCTTGATAAAAGAACTTATTGACTCCACCCATTTGGGCTACATATGAAGCCAGCCTCTTTTCATAGAGATTGCCCAACATTTCGAATAGTGACAAGAAATTACTTTTGCCAGCTCCATTTGCGCCTATCAAGAGATTGATAGGATGCAAGCAAACCGCTATTTTCTTGAATGATTTATAACCTTGTATTTTAACGAAGTCCATATTATTTTCTCCTATATTTTACATTTTTCTCTGTTTGCTTTTTGAACAACAATAGATAAATCAAATAACCTCTTGGTATCTTTTAACAATTCTTCAGACTTCATATTAATTGCCGTCAAAATCAAATTTATATCTGATACATAAGCATTTATTCTTTTATCTAAAAGAAGTATCTCACTTTTTGCCCCCATAATAGTATTTTCATATTCAATTTTTTGTTCTAAAGTCACACCAAGTTTCAAGAGAGACTCTGCATTAGATATTATCTGAGAGTTTCCATTTTTCATACTTAAATCTGATTGATTTTGAGCTATACGCATAACCAATTCCAACTGCTTATCCAAAAGGACAGACAACTCAGAAATACATTGTTCCCAACAAGCCTTATACGTTTGCTCTTCTTTTGGTCTAGGCTCATTAAGATCATAACCATAGACATATCGAAGCTGCAAATCACAAGAATATATCTCAGCTTTCTTATTCACTATTTTTTCTTTTGAAGATATTAAATCATTTTGATTGATACTTGCTGTTATTCCTTGTATTTCTGCGTAATTCAATAAATTCAGATTATTTTTCAAACACACATTTCTTTCTTCTTGTTCCTTTATCGTTTGCTGATAATTCAATATTTTATTTTGCTGCAATAATGTCTGTTCACAATTAGCATTTGTATAAAATATTGCCATCAAGCCAACAACCAAAGCAAGAACACTACCAGCATAACTTCCCCAAAAATTCAACCAATCACCATTTGAAAGAGGCATAACTGTACCTTCGCCAACTGACAATGTCAAATTGAAGATGAATGCAATAAACAAACTAACAAGCAACGCAGAGAACACTGCTATTTTTATGTTTCTTTCTTTTAACATAATTTCCATCAATTACAAATTAAACAATTGTATTAATTTATCTAATACTGGCCTAAAGCCTTCTATCCATTCCTTACCAAAAGAAAGATAGTTTTCTTCTATATAAACTTTTATTGCCTCCGGTATTGTTTTTGGACGTTTACTTCCGTTTACCTCCCATTTAACATTGCGTATTTCTTTGTGAGATACCACATGAATTTTATCCATAATAGGTTTATAAGATTCACTATCAAACAAATCTTCCAATATATAAGAATTCGGATCTTTCTCTTTAGGCTTCTGTAACCTAACCACACCATAATTGTCTTGATAAAACAACGACGTGGTTACATTGTCTGAATTGGCAGAAACTTGCTGCATCAGCTTCTCCTTTCCATTATATCCCTCCATATCATAATCAAACAAGAATACAAGATGCTCTATTTTAGAAATCATAGGATACAAAGTCTCCCTATACATCGCAACAGCATTACTTGCTCCTCCTGCATGCATAAATGCTATATTATTTAACTTTGCATATTTCATATCTTCTCGTTCAAATATATCTATAGCATACTTCAGATACATAATGTCATAAGGTCCTTCCGTCACTAAAATATTCTTCGAACTTAGGATAAAAGAACCTTCAAAGTAATCTATTGCTCCATCAGTCAAATCGCTTAGATGTTTTAGCCCATCTGCATTTTCAACTATACCATCATGCATATAATAAATATTCTCTGTATGGTATCCATGCCAACGTTTGTTCAAAAACATTGGAGAATGAGTAGTCATTATCGTTTGACCTTCAAATTCCGAAACAACTCTAAGGAGTTCTTTTTTCATCGCTATATGAGTATGCGCATCAGGTTCATCAAATAAGACAAGGGCATCTTCATCACCTAGCACTTTTGTAATGCATTCGATGAGGATGAGTTTCTTCTCACCTTCGCTCAAGTCTTCGAAATTATAGCCATTTACCTGTATGTCTATATTTTCTATCAACTTATCAGCTCGCATATCTGAATTAAGATTTCGCCCAGGCATACAAAGGAAATAAAGGTAATAAAATACCTGGGCATCTGGTGTTAAGTTGGGATACGAATTACATATCAAGTCCTCATACTTCAACACCTCCATAGGAATTCTTTCCTTTCCAAATTTCTCTTCTATACGAGCGTACCAATTAGAAGCATCATGGCTATTAGCCTTATTTTTCTCACGACGAGTGAATTGCACGGTCACTTGTTGAGCATCTACTTTTAAGATGTTCTTAACAAAGGATTTTACCTCTTCATTTTCACTAAAGAGTAAAGAAATAAAAGCAATCTTCCAACAATACCTGTTGACATAAAGACCCTGTGGCTTATATTCACCTCCACCAATGGCTGCATTAAAGAAACGAACATAATAATCCTTATAGCAGAAATTCCACAAACGGTCATCTTCTCCACTATAACATGAGATAAGCATGGAAGGCATCTTAGGCTGCGAATCTAATTCTATAGCATTTCCTGCTCGGTCTATATTGCCATAAAAGCAAGTTTCTCCATCCATCTCATACTCTATCCAGAAATTACCTATAGGAGTCTTGACTTGAAGCCCAAACATGGTATCAAGCACCAAGCTTATGGCCTCCAACAAGTTACTCTTACCAGAACCATTTAAACCTATCAATGCTATATAGCCTTGATTCCCCTCAAAAGAATATTCACCATGAATGTTCTTGTAATGCTCTATATATAATTTCTTTAATCTCATAATTATTCAAATATTGTTTGTTCAAAATTCTCCAAGGCTTTACGACGCAAATTCCAAGCTTCATTTTTACCTCGAATATTTACATTAGCCAAAGTTTGAACTTTATTGACTATCTCTCGCTGAACCTTTTTGGAAGGTACTATGATAGGAGATTGTAAATATTGTTGACTATTAATATTTGGCTGAGCCGAAATTCTCATATTGTTCTTTATCCAATCTTTATAGATAGAAGACTTTGTATATAGCAACAAATATTTTGGATCTATTTTTTCTTCATCTATTACAAACTTTATCAAATACCCAGCAAATATTGCTGGCCCATCAGACTTCTTATAAAGATAAGTTTTACCAACGGTATTGCCAGAACGAGCTATCAGAAAATCGTTTTCTTTCAGTAGATAAGTATTATTATACATATCTGCCGACACCTTATCCTCATTTAACGTTCCATCTTCGTTTATATCAGTAATCCTTATATAACGCACCGAATTATCAAATGTTTTAGAAGAATAAGGGGCACCGTACATCGGCCTTTCCTTTATCAACTTAAACATAGGAGTAGCCTCTGTACCATAAATGAATAACTTTCGCTCATTATAACAATCCCATCTTTCGATATTTGACAACTTTACAAAAGAAAGCAAAGGCGTATTTTTCTTTTCTTCTTTATGAGAAACAGATTTTACTCCCAATGTTTCCAATATAAACTTATCTATTTTATATTTATTCTCTTCTATTGTCTTTTCTTTATCTTCCGCCTTACATATAGAACTATTATAGTCTGCTAAAATTCTCTCTTGCTCTTCCAACGATGGTAAAGGAATCACTTGTTGCAGAAAAGCATCAATATCTATGCGCTTACGATTAGTCGTACCACTACTACATTTACGGGCAAATTCTACAAACTGAGGAGTTGTAGAAATCAGCACCATAAATTGAGGAAGAATCTTAGAAGAATCTACGTCAAACACTGGGAAATCGTTTGTAACTATAGCCCCTTCCAAATCATTTGGAATTACACCAAACGCACCATTACGAGCATCAATTTTGGAGACAATGAATTGACCTGCATGAACTACGGTCTGTCGCTTGGTTCCTATTTCTGAACCTCTCTTTAACTGACCATCATTTCTTGCTATCACGCCACCATTGTTTATCTTAACAGTAACCTGCTTGTATTCTGCGCCATCTTGGATTTCAATCTGATTCTTACTTTTTTTCAAGAACGAGCCAATCTTAGCCATTGGGTACCTCTTGGTAAAGCCCAATTTCTCCTCAACCACATATTGGACACTCCAATTCGGAATGTCCTTATAGTGGGCAAAATGGATATATTTAAAAGTATTTACACTCATTTCTCTTTAATATCTATAGAATGGTTCTGGTTCGCAAGCGACACCATCAATAAATCTTGTACGCAACATGGTTCCGTCTTCAGATACACTGTATTTCGTGGCCTTTACATGCTTCTCCCAAAGTTTGTTTTCCTTTCGATATTCCGCAAACTCCTTTTCAAGTGGTTCCAATTCGTTTTCAATCCTAGCTCCAGTAGTACTAATACCAGCTTTCTGAACCTCTGCTATAGGAATCACATAGTCAAATCTTTCTTTCACTAAAGCTTTAATTTCGTTCTCTATCAAAACCGTCAACTTTTTCTTACGAGACCGAAGGCTTTTCTTTTCATCTTTTGTCAAAGCCTCCTTGCCACGTTTTGCCAACTTCACATCTATATCCGTCATTTCTTCATCGTACTTAGCTTCCACCTCATGCGATACTTGAATATAGATACGATTGTATTCCTCAGCCTCATCTTCGGTGAATTTCTTGAAGAACAACAAACTAGGCTTTACTGTAGCACCTGCTGCCATAAACACATCTTGCGGAATAGACACAATCAGCAATATCTTTGCCTTGCTCTCCACAAAATCGCGCACCTTTTGAAGGTTTGTATTGTTCAATACACCTTCTGGGAGCACAATACCCATTCTGCCACCAGGCTTTAGGAGATTCAAACAACGCTCTATAAACAAGACTTCGGTAAGACCACTAAACTTTCCTATTTGAAACAGGTCAAGTATAGGTTGATCTATATGATCATTGACTTGCTTTAACGCATTGTCATAATTTTCCTTACCATATCTTTTTTCATAAGCCTTGATTTTCTCTATATCAGTAAATCTATCGGTTTCTGTAATCTTTAATTCCTTGTCTATTCTTGCCCCAAAAGGAGGATTAGTAAGGATAACATCAAAGCGGCCTTCCCAAATGCCATTGACATTCAAGAGACCATCATGATGATGAACCCCACCATGACCATCTCCGTGCATAATCATATTCATCTTGGCAGTTCGAGCCATACGAGGATTGGCATCCGTTCCATAGATACAATCGAAAGAAAGGGAGCGCAAACGCCCCATTGGATTATTGATGTCCAACTCATAGTTCATCTTGCTGAAAGCATCTATTACCTTTTGGTCGATTTTCTCTTGTTCTTTCTTTGGTAGCTTTGAATAATCGTCTGTAAACAAAGACTTTTTCACATCCTCTTTTCTTACTTCCACTTCATTCTCTATATGTTCACGAACATACTCGAAAGCACGAATCAAGAATCCACCACTACCACAACAAGGATCACAAACATACTCACCTTCTTGTGGGTCAAGCACAGATACCATAAAATCAACAATAGTACGAGGCGTGAAAAATTGTCCTAACTCTCCACGGAACGTTCTTCCCAAGAATTGCTCGAAGGCAATACCTTTCACATCATCAGAAGTAGTTGACAAGTTATACACTTGTAATTCCTTCACGATTTGTTCAAAGCTATTCTCTCGTATTTTGATAGTTTCATTTTCATCAAAAAGATGGTCTTTAGCAAAATCCTCCTTTGTCTTATTAAACAAAAACTGATAATAATCAGGTGACTCTTTAGACTTTACGGCATCATACATCTTCTTTTGTTTCAAAAATTCTTCCTTTGAGAAAATTTGAGTTCCAGAATTCGTACGTTCGTATCTAATTTTGATGAACAGAATCTTGCTTATCTCATCAAAAGCTGCTTCAGGTGATAGTTTATCATTATTACGAATGATGTTATGGCACTTAAAAAGCAATCGGGAGAACTCATCACGAGTAAACGCTTTTGTCTGCAGCAGCATAGCCTTGATTTTCTTGTCATCGTTCACCATATCGGCAGAAGGAATATCAGCAATTTCCTCCAACTTTTTGGGCATAGCATCCTCTACCACCTTAAAGATACGAGTTTCCTTCAAGTTGGTTGTGACAAAAAACTTAGCACCAGCCCAAGCTGCATAATTATATCCTTGGAAATAGTCAGCTTGGCGAATAGTAACATTTTCCGCCTTACACTCCACTACGATAAGTGCATTCTTCCCTTTTCGTTTATCCTCCTCATTTCGCCAGACAACAATATCTGCACGAGCAGCACCTTGCCCACGTTGAGAGTTTGTCACCTTTACTTCTTCTCCCATTTGTTTGATGCCATAGCCGTAGCTATCCACCAAACGACAAACATATCTTTGGCGAACTTCCTCCTCAGGCTTTAGCACAAGCCATTTATCTCTTATCGGAGAATATATCTGGTTGCTTTCTGTTTTTATTTCCATATAGGATAGCTTTTTGTTTTAACAAGGCAAAGGTACACTTTTAAAGTGTATTTACCAAATTATTTATTCAGAACTTTTGTTTTGCTCGCAAAATCAACCAAATCTTTCTATTACTAATTGAAAAACGAGGAAAATTTTCCAAAACGACAATACTCGCAACCTTCTTCTCCAAGATTCCTCAAAAGTCAAACGAAAAGGACAAAACTATCTTGTTACTACTTATGCCCATACGGATGCGGAGTAATTACTTCTACAGGGGTGCTGAGTAGTTACGAGCTATTTTACTGATGAAAGCAACGTTTTCTTTCCCCAGTTTTTTGGGGAATGTTTCCACATACTTTCCTCATTTTCCACACCATCTACTTTTGACGCACAAAACATAAACACCTGATAATCAATACATATCATTTTCATTCTTCTTTTTGGCACGCAGATTGTGACTATGAATAGCGGGTTCGATAATGAATCCACAAAAAAGAAAGAAAGTAACATTAATATAGTAACAATTAAAAAAAGATAAGATTATGAAGAAGTTTATGTTTGCAGCTATCGCAGCTATGGTAATGGTTTCAGTAAGCAACGTTTTTGCATCAAGCAGAATGGTAAGTAACGCAGAGGTAGCACCAGTTGATACCGTGGCTCCAGATGCTCCTTCAGATACAACAGAAGTTGGCACTCCTATCCAGCCACAGGCTACCACAGAGGATTCTACCCAGCAGGAAACAACTCAGCAGCAGGCTACAGAGACTGAACAGCAAACAAATGCTGAATAAGAAATCACAAGAGAGTTCTGTAGAGTTCAATAGAATTCTATTTGCAGACGACATATTAATAATAGGGGAAGCGTAGAATCCTGCTAACAGTGATGCCGGCAGGATTCTGCGTTTTTTGAATGCAGCAACATATACATGGATCTCAAAAGAATAAGCTAAAGAAAAAACTCAAAAGTTTAATTCAATTAAAAAATCCCAAAAACTTTAGAAGTTATAATAATTTGCACACATATAGTTAAAATGTAAGTAATATGAGTACAACAATAAAAACAAAATCTTCCGCCTCTATAAGAATAGATACGGATTTGCTCAATATTCTAAAGAGCAATGCTAAAAGAGACAACTGAAGCCTCAGCAATTATTTGGAGACGATTCTGTTTGAAATAATTCCTCAGCAGTCAATTGACAGAACCGAAGGAATTTGTCAAGGACTACGTGAAGTAAAAATGATAAAGGAGGGTAAATTGAAAGCAAAATCCGCAGACGAACTTTTCGTTGAGCTATAATATTGAAACAACTCCTCATTTTGAAAAGGAGTTAAAGGATGTCTTGTCCTAGAAAAAGTTGACACAGTATAAATCAACTTAAAAATAATAAATATGGACAAAGACAAAATGGATTTAGCGTTGAGCATAGCTCGCAGTTATTAT
>ERZ1034952.2129-NODE-2129-length-15147-cov-3.264644_pt1 | contig 15147 bp, 12 predicted proteins | sample MGYA00520625_ERZ1034952 | MGnify/ENA primary metagenome ERZ1034952 (study PRJEB33766, sample SAMN09781773) | gut metagenome | biome: gut microbiome | host: Homo sapiens | place: Madagascar | study: EMG produced TPA metagenomics assembly of the PRJNA485056 data... | reverse complement strand
TATTGCGAGTATGTGCGATACGGATTTCAAGCCGTTCTATTTTTTCGCGTAAAGAACCGGATTCAGAGCGGGGTCGTTGTACATTTTCATCTGTTTGTAGGTCTTCATGTACTTGCGGCCTGCCTCTATGTCGGCTATGAGTTCTTCGATGGCCGTGCTCAAATCCTGCTGCTGGTTCAGGAGCACGTCGAGTTTCTTGCGGCATGCCGTCCGGTGAGCCTCATCGACATCGGTGCGCAGGACCTCCTGCTGCATGTGGTATATTTTCAGGGCGAGAATCGACAGGCGGTCGATTGCCCAAGCAGGGGTTTCGGTGTTGATTTTCGCGTCGGGACGCACCTCCACGTTCTTGTATTTGTCAAGCAGGTAGCTGTCTATGTACTCCACCATGTCAGTACGCTCCTGATTGGAGGCGTCTATGCGGCGTTTTATTTTCAGAGCCTGCACGGGGTCGATGTTCGGGTCGCGAATTATGTCTTCCAGATGCCACTGTACGGTGTCTATCCAGTTTTTCATGTACAGCAGATGTTCGATGCTGCCGGCTTCGAACGGATTATTCACCGGCGTGTCCACGTCGTCGTGCTTATGGTAATCTTCGATTACCCGAGTGAAGATTGCGTTAGCGTTTTCTGTAAACATAGTGTTCAAAAGGTTATGATTCGTTATGCGAAGGTAACAAAATATTTTCCAATACCGACACCGGTGTGCAAATAGTCGAGGGGCGCTGTGCCGATTTTTCAAAATATTCATATCTTTGCTCTTCGAACAAACTTTTCGCAGATATGAAATCTTACGGATATGCGGCCCTCGTCGTTTGCGCCGTGCTCTTGGCGGCTCGGGTGAACGCACAGCACATGACGCGGCAGCAGTATATAGAGAAATACAAGGCCTATGCCATCGAGGATCAGGAAATTTACGGTATTCCGGCGAGCATCAAGATGGCGCAGGCGATGCTCGAATCCGACAACGGAAACAGCCGTCTGGCGCGTTTGGGCAACAACCATTTCGGCATAAAGTGCAAGAGCGACTGGACAGGCCAAACCATAAGGCACGACGACGATGCTCCGCAGGAGTGTTTCAGGAAATACGCTACGGTGGAGGAGTCGTTCCGCGACCATGCCGAGTTTTTGGACAAGTCGCCGCGCTACCAGTCCCTTTTCGAGCTCAACCCCACGGACTACAAGGGATGGGCTTACGGCCTGAGCAAGGCGGGCTATGCGACGAATCCCAAATATCCCGAACTGCTTATCAAAATCATAGAGGACAATCAGCTTTATCTGCTCGACCAAGGCAAGGAGCTGCCCGAAGTCGAAGACAGACCCGAAAAGGCGGAACCTGCCGCAGACACTGCCTCGGCGGAACCGTCGCGCAGGATAGACATAGACAACTATGTCGTGGCCATATACAATCATGAGGGGTACGACATTTATCTGAACAACGGCAGCAAGTTCATCATCGCGCAGGATGGCGATTCACTGGCGCATATTTCGGCCGTGTTCTCGATTGGGGAGCGCAAATTGCGCAAGTTCAACGACCTTGCGGCATTCGAGGACGTCAAGGCCGGCGACATCGTGTATGTCAATCCCAAAAACCGCCGCTCGGACAACGGACATGTGCTGCATACGGTGCGCCGCGGCGAGACCATGCGCGACATTTCGCAGCGCTACGGCATCAAACTCAAAAAATTGCAGGCCCTGAACCACTACTTCGCTTCCGGCGATTTGAGCGAAGGCCAGCAAATCAGACTTCTGTAAAACCAATTCGGAATAATATATGGATAGCGATACGGGGCTTAGAGCCGATATCATTCGGGCCATTACCCAAAAGTCCAACCTCGGACAAAAAGTTTTCGACAATACGTTCGCCGCACTGACGCTCGTCAAGGAGATTCTGCATGAAATGGACTCCGAACTCGACGACGAACTGGATGGCAAAATCGACGAACGGGTGCGGATAGAGTACCGCGACCGCGGCAAATTCGAGGCTCAGATTCAGATAGCCAGCGATATTCTGATTTTCTCGATGCAGACCAGCGTGTTCAATTTTCCAGCCAATCATCCGGTGCGCGGCACTTCGCATGCTTCCGAGGACAAGGACAATACCTATTGCGGAATCATCAACATATATAACTTCCTCTCCGATTCGTTCAAATACAATCGCATCAGCGACGAGGGGTATCTCATCGGCCGGATTTTCGTCAATCGCAACGGCTTCATCTTCACGGAGGGCAGTCGCAGACTGCCGTTCGGAGTGAACGACTTCGGACTCACGACACTCGGCAAGCAGACCATAGGTGCGGTCGTGGAGGCGGCCATAGAGTGCGCACTCGATTTCGACGCGCTTATTCCGCCTTACGAAATATCCAAAACCGTTACCGTGGAGCAGTTCAATACACGTTTCGAAAGCTCCAAAACCCAGACCGGAAAACGTCTCGGCTACGGTTTCGACAAGGACGAGATATGAAAAACTGATGCGTTCGGGACGGCGAAAGGGTAATTTTTGAAAAAAGATTTTGTGCAAACGATAAATTCTATTACCTTTGCCCTCGCTTAAAGGGTTATGGCGCGATAGCTCAGCTGGTCAGAGCGCATGATTCATAATCATGAGGTCGAGAGTTCAAGTCTCTCTCGCGCTACTTAAAACGGCGGACTTTGAAATAAGTCCGCCGTTTTTCGTTTCCGAAGCCCGCCGCCGAAAGACGGCAGAGGGGCGCCGCAGGTCAAATCTTTGGGATGTCTATTATCCGCGTTTGCGGGAAGTGGCGCGACATATAGTCGGTCAGATACTCTCTGGTATCGTCGCGGATAATCCTGTCGCCGTCTTCCGGAAACAGGTTGTAGGCGAGTATTTCCAGTCTTATGCCGCGGTTTTTGATTGCTTCGAGGCTGAGCAGCGTAAGGTTTATGCTTCCCAGACGGCCCGACGTTACCAGTATGAGCGGCAGGTCTTTTCGGGCGATGTAGTCGATTGTCAGCATTTCGTCCGTCAGCGGCACCATAAGGCCGCCGGCTCCCTCGACCAACACCGCATCGAAACGCTGGGCGAGCCTTTGTCCTGCGGCCTCGATTTTCGCGAAGTCTATAGGGCGTCCGTCTATGCGCGAGGCCAGATGCGGGGATGCAGGATAGGTGAAGATTTCGGGCATGGTGTCGCCGCACAGGTCTTCGGGCAGCAGGGCGGTGCCTGCGATGTGTCTGTGCCGCAAAATATCCTCCGAGACGTCGGTATTTCCGGTCTGTATGAATTTCTGGGTTATCGTTCTTCGGCCCTGTTCGTTCCATGTTTTGGCTATGTAGCCCGTGGCATAACTTTTACCTATGTCGGTGTCGATGCCGCTTACGAAATAGATTTCTCCTTTTTTCATTTTTTGCGTGCTATGAAATATATCGGTTCGTATGTCAGTCTTACGCCGCCTTCGCACGAAAATTCGGTGCGGTAGCGGCTGTCGAATTCGGCCAGCGAGCTGCGGGTCCACACTCTGACCGTAGTGCCCGTAACGCCGGTGTCTTTGAGATGATGCAGGACCTGCATGGGCGTGGAAAACCTCATCGTGAAACTGTTCCGGTCCATATGCAAGACCTCGAACCGCTCGGCAAGCATGGCCGAAAGCTCCTCTGTGGAATAATATCGCAGTGCGCTCGACGTGAGGCGTGCAATCTCCTGCATGTTGCGCTCGCCGAATGTGGAAACGGCGAGAAGTCCGCCGCAAGAGAGCGAATCTGCGCACTTGTCGAAAAAGCGCGGCAGATTTTCCAGCCACTGTATCGTAGAGCACGAAGCTATCAGGTCGAGCCCGGAAGGGAAGGAGACGGTTTCGGCGTCGCCGGCTATCTCCAAATCGGCCTTTACGTCCGGAAGCCGCGAGAGCATCTGCGGACACAAATCGTTCACGGCCAGAAACCTCGGATTGAGCAGCCTTCGCAGTTCGGTTGTAAGAAAGCCGGTTCCGCAACCGATTTCAAGAATGCGCCCTTCTGTTTTCGGGTCGAATACCGCAAGTGTCTGCGCCAGTGTCCGAGCGATTCTGTGCTGCGCCACGGCCTGCGTGTCGTAGGTCTGCGCCGCCCGCGAGAACCGTTGTTTTACGAGTGTTTTGTCCGTCATAGCAATACCTCCTCGAATATTTTTTCGCTGTAATGCGCCGCATCGACCGTCTTGACCGTACAGCCGATTTGACGCCAAGCCTCTTTCTGGTTCGCCGCGGGAAAAATAAGGTCCCTGCTTCCGACGTAGGCTTCGTCCCACAGTCCGATTGCGGGACTGTATCCTGCCGCCGCATCGGCTATTGCCGAGAGCTCCGCACGGAGACTTTCGATACTGCGATTCGGCAGGGTTTTCGAGAACCGGAGCAGGGTATCCGCATCGCCGCACATCCTTCGGCGGAACTTTCCTATTGAAGTGTCGGAGAGCGCTTCGAGCGTGCCGTAGAATATGGCCGGCGGGATTCCCCTTTTTTCGTCCAACGGCCATGGCGTGCCGTTTATCGCCGTGTATTTTGCCGGCAGCCGTATTTCGGAGGATGTCCTGTCCGCTGCCCATACGCCCATCGACCATCCTGCTATGTGCGCCGAACGGTAGCCGTCGAGAACGGTGGCGTCGAAAGACATGTCGCCGTAGTCGTAGCATATCATAAGGTCGCTGCCTTCGGAGGCGTATGCCTCGAACGGTGCGGGGTCCATGCCCCAGCCGGCGAAAAGAATCGTCAGCCGCTCTTTGCCGGCGCGTGTTATGAATTCCTGTTTCATAGTCCGATTGCGTTTATTATCGAGTCCATCTCCGTGTCGGTAACAGCAGCCGAAAGTGAAAACCGAACGCGCGAGGTCCCCTGCGGAACCGTCGGCGGACGGACCGGCAGGACGTAAAATCCCGCCTCTCTGAGTTCGGCGGCCCGTGCTACGGCCTCGTTGCTGCCGCCTATGACCATCGGAACGATGTGGCTGGTAGAAACGCTCGTGCGGCCGGCGGCACGCATCGCGTCCCTCAGCCTGCCGGCAATGCAGGCAAGATGTTCGCGTTTGTCGTTCATCGAACGTATGCGGCCGAGAATGAATCGGGTCCAGTGTATGTTTATCGGCGGCAGTGCCGTGGTGAAAATCAGCGTGCGCATTTTGTTTACGAGGTATCGTTTGACAGTAGGATTGCAAATAAGATACCCTCCTACCGAAGCGAGCGCTTTTCCCAGCGTTCCGGCAAGAAAATCTATGTCTTTTATCACGCCCAGCTGTTCGGCCATCCCTAATCCCGTGGGCCCGTACACGCCTATCGCATGTGCCTCGTCCACATATAGATAGACGTTTTCGAAGTGCCGTTTGAGTTCGACCATTTCGGCCAAAGGCGCCGCATCGCCGTCCATGCTGAATATGCTTTCGGTGGCGATGATTATTTCGTCGAATTTGTCTTTGTTCTGTTCCACGATGGCGGTCAGGTGCCGCATGTCGTTGTGCCGGTAGCGGAGCGTCTGGGCGCGGCTGAGGCGCATGCCGTCGATTATGCTGGCATGGACGAGCTTGTCGGCTACGATAAGCGTGCGGGACGTGCTTACGGCCGGCAGGATGCCGCTGTTCATGTGGTAGCCGCTGTCTAAAAGCAGGGCGCTGCGGCCTCCGAACATTTCGGACAGAAGCCTCTCGCAGCTCTCGTACACCTCGAAGTTTCCGGTGAGAAGCCGCGACGAACTCGCGCTCATCGACATTTCGGCGGCAGGGCACGCGCCGAAGAACTCGTCCCGAAGGGCCTTGTCGGTCGCAAGTCCGAGGTAGTCGTTGGACGACAGGTTGAGCAGCCTCCGGCCGTCGATTTCGATATACCGCCCGCAGTGCAGGGCCGACGGCAGTACTCTCAACTCGCCGTTGCGGTCGAGAAGTTCCAACTCCTGCGCAAGTCTACTCTCCATGCGGCAGTTCTCCCACTATTTTCACCAGCGCCGAGGTGAGTACGGTCAAGTCCTCGGGCGAGATTACGAACGGCGGCATTATGTAGACGAGTTTTCCGAACGGACGCACCCATACGCCCTCTTCCACGAATCGGCGCTGCATGTATGCCATGTCCACTTCCGATTTCGTTTCTATCACTCCGATTGCACCTAATACTCTGACATCGGCCACCTGCGGCAGGTCGGCTGCCGGTGCGAGCTGTCGTTTGAGCTGCTTTTCTATGGCCTGCACCTTGCCTTGCCAGTCGCTTTTCAGAAGCAGTTCGGTCGAGGCCTTCGCCACGGCACATGCCAGCGGGTTGCCCATGAACGTGGGTCCGTGCATGAATACGCCGGGTTCGCCGCTGCATATTGTGTCTGCCACCATGTCGCTGCACAGCACCGCCGAAAGAGTCATGTAACCGCCCGTCAGGGCCTTGCCTATGCACATTATGTCCGGCTGCACTCCCGCGTGCTCCCATGCGAAGAGTTTTCCCGTGCGCCCGAATCCGGTGGCGATTTCGTCGAAAATGAGCAGTACGTCATGCTTACGGCATAGCTCGGCAGCCTGTCTCAGGTATTCGGGATTGTAGAACCGCATGCCGCCGGCACCCTGTACTATCGGTTCCAGAATCATTGCGGCGATGTCGTCGGAGTGTTCCGCGAGCGTGCGGCGCAGGGCTGACATGTCGTCGGGATTCCACTCTCCGCCGAATTTGGAGCTCGGCGAGGGCACGAAGTATCGAATCGGCAGCGAAGAACCGAAAATAGAGTGCATGCCGGTTACCGGATCGCAGACCGACATGGCGTTCCACGTGTCGCCGTGATAGCCGCTGCGTATCGTGACGAAATTGGTTTTGTCCTTTTTGCCTCGTGCGACCTGATACTGCACCGCCATTTTCATCGCCACCTCCACGGCCACCGAACCGGAATCGGCGTAGAATATCTTGCTCATGGAGGGCGGGACGATGCTAAGCAGCAGCCGGCCTAATTCGATTGCCGGAGCGTGCGTAAGCCCTCCGAACATGACATGCGACATGCGCCGTGCCTGTTCTTTCAGCGCCTCGTTGAGTACCGGATTGTTGTATCCGTGCACCATGCACCACCACGACGACATTCCCTCGATGAGCTGTCGTCCGTCTTCCAGACGGATTCTGACGCCTTCGGCGCTTTCCACCTTGTACGTGGGCAGCGGGTTCGAAGTCGATGTGTAGGGATGCCACAGATGCTCCCTGTCGAATGCTGTGTCAGAGTTCATAGCCTGCCTGTTTTATTAGTCGTTTGTCCTGTTCGGTGCTGCTGCCAAGTGTCGTAAGCATGTCGCCCATGATTGCCGAGTTGATCCCTATGTACAGGGCCTTTGCCACTGTCCTCTGGCTCATTTGTGCGCGTCCGCCTGCGAACCGCAGATATGCGTCGGGGTTTATGAACCGGAAAAGGGCCACGCAGGTGAGAATCTGCTCTTCGGTCAGAGGTGCCGCAATTTCGAGCGGGGTGCCTTTTATAGGCTGCAAAAGGTTTATGGGTATGGATTTTACGCCCAGCTCCCGAAGTGCGAATGCGAACTCGATGCGCTGCTGCTCGCTTTCACCCATGCCTATTATGCCGCCGCAGCAAATGTCCATGCCTGCCTTTTCGGCGTCACGGAGCGTTTGCATTTTCTGCTGCTGGGTGTGGGTCGTGCATAGCTCGGGGAAGTACGAGGGTGCCGATTCGAGATTGCAGTGGTAGCGCGAGATGCCCGCCTGCCGCAATTTGACCAAATCCTCGTATGAAAGCAGTCCGAGCGAAGCGCAAAGAGAGATATGGCAGTTGTCGGCGATGTATCTTGCCGCCTTGCAGATTTTGTCTATTTGCGAAGGCGTCGGCTTGCGTCCGCTGGTAACGATGGAGAATCGGCCGATGCCCTGCTCCGCATTGTAGAGGGCTTGCCGCAGACACTCCTGTTTGTCCACCAAGTCGTAGACTTCGGCCGAGGTTTTGTAGTGCGCCGATTGGGCGCACCATTTGCAGTTTTCGGGGCAACGTCCCGATTTGGCATTGATTATCGAACAGGTGTCGAAGCGGCGGGAGGCTCTTTTTACGGTTATGGTATGTGCGGCCTCGTACAACTCCTCTTTGTCGGGCCAGTCGGCCAGAATTTTTGCCTGCTCGGGAGTTATAGGACTCCCTTCGAGCGTTTGTCTTGTCAGTTGTTCAAGCATGGAGGATATAAAATGAAAAAGGTCGGGAACGCCGCATGCGGCAGCTCCCGACCGTAAGATTAGTATAAGTTGAGTTCTTTTCGGGGCAAGACGGCTCCTCGGGCATAAATACAGCTGTCCTTTCGAGCGGGGTTTCCTTTGGGGGCGTGTCGTGCATTTCGTCTCTGCGACAGCTCTCCGCAGTGCGTTCCGAGATAATGGTGTTCCCGCTTTTAGAAAGCGATGCGTCGGCGATGTCGGCCGAGATGCGGCCGATGCTGACCGCTCGGTGCAGGCTTGCGAATACGGCATACGAGGCTCTGCTCCAACGGCGGAACCTGATGCTGCTGTATGCTGCTTTCGCTGTCACGGTTACTTGTATCTTATTTTGGCTACGCTCGTGTCGTATGTCATCGAAGCGATGCTTTGTCCCGAAGCCAGATATATTGTTTTAAGGGACGGACAGGAGGAGCAGTTGAGAGTCGAAAGATTGAGGTTTCCGCTTACGTCCAGCGTAGTGAAATCGTTGGTGTGGCAATAGAGGCATCCGAGCATCGTGTTTTTGCTCGTGTCCAGACTTTTCAATTTGTTCCGCTGGCAGTATATGGTCTGCAAACCCGTGCAGGACGTGATGTCCAACGAGGTGAGTGCGCATTGGCGGCACCATATTCCGTTGAGGGTGGTGCAGCCGCTCAGGTTTATGTCGTCCAGTGCCGTGTTGTCGTAGCACGACAGGGTGTAAAGCGACGAACAGCCGCCGAGGTCCAACTGCGTGAGTTTGTCGGCTATGCAATTCACGGTGCTCAGTGCGGTGCAGCCTTTGAGAATTATTTTTTCAGTGGCGCTGTTGTTTATGGTGATTGTTCTTACGGACAGGTTTCCGCTCAAATCGAGCGTTTTCAGGCCGCAGGCGTTGGCCGTCAGCGTTTGCAGCGACTGACAGCCGCTCAAATCGAGCGCCGGTATCGCCGTGCCGCTTATGTCGAGCGTTTGCAGCTGGGTGCATCCCGATATGTCGAGCGTTCCGAGCGAAGGCACCGAGCAGTTGAGGTCGCGGAGCTTGGTGTTTGCCGAAAGGTCGAGACTCGAAATCGAATTGCCGCTGCAATCCAGCGAGACGAGGTTTTCTGCCAGTTCGATTCCTTTCAGCGACGATATGCCCAGCGAAGCGCAGTTTATGCTGCCGACCATTTGCAGCTCGCCGGCCACAAGGAACCCGTCGTTGTTCTTGTCGAAGTTTTCGAGCATGTAGGCAAGGAATGCCGCATCCGTGAACCGAGAGTTCAGCGAAGGCAGGCGCTCCCATTTCTCGGAAACGGTGATTGGAGGCAGCTCCTTTATCGTTCCGCGTGCGATGCTTACGGACTGCGAAGAGTTGAAAGTGGCCGTACCGCCTGTCGTGGTAACGGTAACGGTCATGTTCGTTACGGGCGAGGGTGTGGGTCTTACCACCGCATAGACGGTGACGGGAGAGGCCAGCGACGGAGCATTTCCTCCGGAGAATACCACACGGACCGAATCCGCACTGCTCGTGAACGAAGCTCCGTTTTCGGGCTTTGTGACATCGAAACGGAAATCGCCGGCAAGCGGAGTGCCGCCGGTCTTTATCTGTACGAACGATATGGATTCGTTTGCGAGTTCTGCCTTGGGGCCGTCCTGCAACGTCAGCTTCACGATGCCGAACAGGTGTCCCGAGGATTTGAACCTGAAATCCAGTTCGGGGAATTTGTCGGGGTCTTCGGTGTAGGCGGCCGTCAGCGGCTCCGAGACCATGAAGTCGGCGCTACTGTCCCACGGGCCGTTTTGCACGGCCGGCAGTGTGGCGGATATTACCGTCCCGCTGGATGTGGACCGGTACGGATAGTAGGCTCGGTAGGTGGCCGAAGTGTAGCTGCTGCCGGTGAAAACGAATGCTCCGTAAAACCTGTCGCAGGAGGAGTTTATGACGAAGTGCTTGTTCTGCTGTATCTTGTCGGCGTATACGCCCAGCGCGTCGGAGGTTGTCCAGCCCAAAACTCCGTCGTCCATTACGGTGCGTGTAACGTCAGCTTGCGTGGCGCTGACGCTGACGGTGAAATTCCCGCTTCCGGCATCCGTACTCTTTTCGGAGCAGGCGGCAGCCAGTACGGCGGCTGCAAGTATTGCGATGTATCGTTTCATGACCGTGTCGTCTAAATTTCGTTATTTCCAGAATCCGTCTTTGTCCTTGTCTTGCGAGTCCTTGTCGATTGGGTCTATACCGCCCGAGGCGGTATTGGATGTCCAGCTGTTTATCTGTAAGTCCATCCAGTTCAGACGCTGCCTCAAAACGGTCTTCATTCGCGAGATGGCCGCTTCGGACGAGATGTGTTCGTCTCCGTTTTCACCCCTTTCGGCCAAATCGTACAGTTTCCAGTTCTCTTCGGCCGATAGTTCGAGGTATTTTTGTTGGGTCTCTATGTAGCTTTCGAGCACCTCGTAGAATCCGGCTTTGTGGCTGTTCCAGCGGCTTTTGACCACGGCCATGAACTCGGGGTCGGTGAACAGGAAGCGATACCAGCCGGCGTTCTTGTTCACCCAAGCAGTGGCTGTGGACTGAACGTAAGACAGAAAGTCGAAGTCCCACAGCGGACCCGCGTAAAAATGGCTGTCTCCCTTGTCCTTGTACATGTAGAAGCTGTACGGGCCGCGTGCCGGTTCCGGTGTGGCCGATATTTCGTACACCATCCAGAAGTCGGCGAACGAGTTGATGTCTATGTATTTGTCGTATGCTTCGGAAAAGTCTCCGCCGTTGTTGCAGACAGCCTCTTCGGCCTGTCTGAAATGATTCTCTATGTAGGCGAACTGCGCTGAATTGCCGTCCTCGATGCTGGGTATCTTGACGTTGATTTTGCTTTTTTTGCCGCTGGTGAGCGTTCCGGTGACGTACTGCGAATAGAACGACTTGACGTCGCTGTCGCCGTACTGGTCCCACTCCATTACGTATCCGCCCTCGATTGCCTGCGGGTCGGTGTCGGTCGGCTGCATCTCGTTTATGGCCACGCGGTTCTTGTCGATTCTGATTTGTTCGCTCAGAAGATACGTTCCGCGGTGCGTGCCGTTGAGCACGAGCTCTACCTGTACGCCGCGCGGCACCCATGCCAAATCGGTCTTTCTGCCCAATTCCATAGATACCTGATTGCGTAGCAGCGTCTTGTCGCGGTAGTTGCCGATAAGGCTCCACCTCTTGTGCTTGGGCATCCCGAGCATCTTGCTTCTTTCGGGCAGTTTGATGTTGTAGGATTGTTTCTTGGTGAATGTTCCCCAGCTCGAATTGCCCCTGCCCTTGACGTATATTTCCCCGAGCGGATATCCGTCGAAGTCGGGGCCGCCTTCTATACGGAGCGTTGCACCCTCCCAGTTGCTCTTGCTGGCGACGGGGTTGCCGGTGGCGGTGTTTATGTACAGAATGGGCAGTCCGGTGAAATGGATGAGCGATATTTCGTACCGCGTGCTGTCGCCGCTTTCGGAGGTGACCGTGTAGGTGACTTTCCCGGTGAAATCCAGAGCCGTAACGCCGCTTGTCTGCTCCTTGCCGTTTACCGTGACGCGGCTCATGGTGCTGGACGAGAAAGTCGGTATCAGGTTCTTCACGTCGGTTATGTAGGGAATGCGCCCGCTGAATCCGTCACCGTCGGATGAAAGGACGATGTCCTCTTTGAGTGCAGGGTTGTTTTTCTTCGAGAACCCGAAACTCAGCATCTTGTGCCCCGTATGGAAAGGCCGTCCCATCTGGCTTATTTTCAGCGTGTCGGTGCAGGTTTCGTCCGTAGTGGTGAAGTATACTTCCGCGCTGCGGACAGTGCCTGAATTCTGCGTGAAGCCGAGGGTTACCGATACGTTGTCGCCTGCCGCAACGGTGCCTTGCGGAACCGTAATCCACTGCTCCGACGCCCGGACGGTGAAGTCCCTGTCTGCGCGAACAGTTGCGACGTACCTGTCCACCGTATTGTCCACCGTTATGCTGTCCTTGTCCAGAACCAGCGTCGAGACGTTTTCGGCGAAAGTGTATATTCCGATGTTGTCCACCGAGGCGGAGGTGCTTTGCGCGGCGAGTTTGAGCCATAGCTGCGAGCCGCTCCATGCCGGCAGGGTCACCTCGGTCGATGTCCAGTCCGTGTGCGGCGTGAGCGTTCCGGCGTCCTTCCACGAAATGCCGTCGCCGCTTACCGATATTTTTATCTCCGAACCCTTGTGGTCCAAGCAGAGGGCCGCCGTTCCGATACCTTTCACGTTTATCTTTTCGAGCGAGAGCGCATCGCCCGCATCTATTCTCGCAAATGCACCTTCGCCCGTCTTGTCCGCCATTATCCGAGCCGCTCCCGAAGAGTACTCGACGTCCGCTCCCGATGTCCCGATGCGGGAGAAGGCATTGTAATCATCCATGTAGACCGGCGTCTGTAAATCCGTTACACCGAAATCCTCGAACAGAATGTATCGTTTCATGCGCGAAAGCGTGAGCGTGTCGGCGTATATGCCTCCGGCTTTCGGGGCGAACCCGACTGCGCTGGCCGTGGCAACGCCCGTTTGCGTTACTGCGCGAATCGTGTACCCGTCTCCCTCGTCGGCCTGCGTGCTCGGGGCGAGGACTATCCATGCATTCTTTCCGCCGCTCGGCATATTAGCCTTAATGGCCGGCGAACCCATATAGAAGTCCGCGGCCGTAACCGGAGCGTTGTCGTCGAAGCGCTCGCTATCGGTTATGTCGGTGGCGAACTTGCCGGCCATCACCCTGCCGCTCTTGGAGCTTACGGTGACGTATTCGAGTTTTTCCCCGTCCGGAATATTGTCGAGGGTTATGTTCCACAGCGCGAAAGCCCTGCTGAACGACAGTTCGATGCTGCTGCTGCCCGAAGCGTCGCTGCCTATGGCAGAAACTTCGGCCGTCGAAACGGGCCGTGCCGTCATGAAGTTGGCGGCAGGGTCGGGACCGTCGGACTGTGCGTTTTGGATATATCCGAGAGACGCGATTATCTCATGCGGGTCTGCGTTGCCTTCCGAAGCGGGGTAGTATGCGTAGTATGCGAATATGTCGGCGGTGTCCTTGACTGCGGCCGTGAACCGTCCGCGCTGTGTGGTCTGACCCTGCCGCAGATTGTCTATCGTGAAGACTGTGTTGTTTTCCACGATTCTCCACATATTGTTTACGAATACTCCGATGCGGTCCGCATACTGCCATACCGAAGAGTAGCCGTCCTCTTTCTGTTCGATGCCCGCTCTGGTCTGCTGTTGTACGGCATACAGCCAGATGTCGGTTTTCTGTGCCGGCTGCGGAGGCGTCACCGGATCAGTGTCCGCATCTTTGGTACAGGAGGCCAGTGCGGCGAGCAGAATCGGAAGGAAAAAGTATAGCGATGTCTTTTTCATGTAGGAGTAGCGTTTTAGGTTGTAAAGATAGTGTTTCCGTCGTAAATTTCATTATCTCTGCGCCATTTTTAATCGGCGCACCGGCTGCGGGCATACGAATTGCATGTGTTACGGCTCGGATATAACCAATAATCTATTGACTATGAAAAAATGTTTGTTTGTTTTCGCGGCGGCATTGACGACCATGCTCGTCGCGTGGGCGCCTGCGCAGGCTGTTTCCAGACGTGTCGCCATTCTGCCCGAGAGAGCGCAGAAGTTCGTGACCGAGCATTTCTCGACACGCACGGTGGCCTATGTCATAGGCGAGAAAGACTTCGGTTCTCCGGTGGAGTACGAAGTCATGTTTACGGACAAGAGTTATGTGACTTTCGAAAGAGGCGGCCGTTGGACGGAGGTCGATTGCGGGCTTTCGCCGGTTCCGGAGGCGGTGATTCCGCAAGGCATACGGCAGTATGTCGGCCGCAAGTATCCGAAGGGGACTTTCGTAACACAAATCGAGCGGTCGAAACGCGGATACAGTGTCGAGCTGAGCAACGAAGCGGTGCTGAAATTCGACCGTAAAGGCGAGTTCCGCAAAGCAAAGCATTGACCCTTCTTGGACGCGCTACCGGTTTTTATTGATGCGAGCGGTTTAATAGAAAACGGGCTGTCGAATCAGACAGCCCGTTTTTATTCCGGTTCGGTTCTGCCTTACTGCATCGAATCGTAAATGGCTTTGTACTTGTCGTATTTGGCCTGCATGCCGTCCATGTCGCGCAGACGGAACGTCAGGCTTTTGAGAATCTCGACGGTTACTTTCTCGGCCGGATTGATTTCGTATGCCTTTTCCAGATAGGGGAGTGCTTTCGCATACTCGTCGTTCACCTTTTTGAGATAAGCGTTGTATTCCGCGCTGCCCGACCATTGTCCGCGCTGGTTCATCTGCGCGTTCAGGGCGTCGCCTTTCTTGGAGTAGAACAGACCGAGGTTTACCAGAATGTAGAAATCGTTCGGTTTGAGGGTCTGGGCCTTGTGCATCTCGGCGATAGCGGAATCGAGGTCGCCCAGCTTGTCGTAGATAAGTCCCAGTCCGTAGTACAGCAGCGGATTACTCGGGTCTTTCTCTATACCGGCTTTAACGAGCGGAATAATCTCGTTGGGGTTCTTGTCCACCGACGCATAGAGCTTGATGAGGCCTTCGATGATGTTCGTGTTGCCCGGATATTTTGCTATACCCTCTTTGATGGTCTTTTCAGCCTTGTCTATCTCGTTGTTCTGGAATTCGCACAGGAAAGCGTAGTAGTAAACGTCGCCTTTGTCCTCCTTGCCGTATTCGAGCGCTTTTTCGAAGCATTCGGCACCCTTTGCATACTGGCTGCCTACAAGATAGCAGTAACCTGCGTTGTAGAGGGCGTTGGTGTCCTTGGCTGCGACGGCGGGGAATTCTCCGACCTTGTATGCGTTATAATAGTTGTCGGCAGCGTTGGCGTAGTCGCCCATCGTCAGGTAGTTGTTGCCTCTTTCGAAATAGGCGTTCATCAGGTTTCTTATTCCTGTGACGACCTTCTTCTCGGTTTTGGGGTCGATTTCATAGGCTTTTTCGTATGCCTGTGCGGCTTTCCCGAGTGCATCGGGAGTCACTTCGGTCGTAACGAAGAAACTCTTTACGCGGCCGTCCTTGGCATAGGC
>ERZ1034952.2127-NODE-2127-length-15153-cov-4.549874_pt1 | contig 15153 bp, 15 predicted proteins | sample MGYA00520625_ERZ1034952 | MGnify/ENA primary metagenome ERZ1034952 (study PRJEB33766, sample SAMN09781773) | gut metagenome | biome: gut microbiome | host: Homo sapiens | place: Madagascar | study: EMG produced TPA metagenomics assembly of the PRJNA485056 data... | reverse complement strand
ATCATTATTAAAGAAGTTTATACCGGCAGTACGCAGGCCCGGCCGGAATGGAATCGGGTGATTCCTAAAATTCAGAAGGGATCACTGATAGTATTTGATAGTGTCTCCAGAATGGCCAGAAATGCGGATGAAGGAGTAGCTGCGTATTTTGAGTTGTTTGATCGGGGAATAGAGCTTGAGTTTCTGGTGGAGCACTATATAGATACTTGCGTGTATCGTGAAAATATAAAAGACAAGATAGCTCTTACAGGAACGGATGAGGATGAAATCATCAAAGGAATTAATAATTATTTTCGAAAAATTGCTGAGAAGCAGATAAGAATAGCTTTTGAACAGGCAGAAAAAGAGTTAGAAGATCTTCATCAGCGCACCAGGGAAGGTATAGAAACTGCCAGACTGGCCGGAAAGCAGATCGGACAACGGCCTGGAGCAAGGCTGAATGTAAAGAAAGCAGCGGCTGCAAAAGAAATTATAAAACTCCACAGCCGGGAATATGGGGGAACTCTTCGGGATACGGAAGTGCAGAAGTTGGCTGGCATATCCAGAAATACGTTATATAAGTACAAAAAGGAGCTCCGCGAGGAACAACTAACAGATAAAACTGGTGGCAAAGAGGAATACGAGAGGGAGGACATCAAATGAAAAATTTTCGGAGATTATGGAGACTGACAGCAGTAGTCACAGCACTTGGTATGCTGGGAAGCAGTGGTAACTGTGTTTATGCACAGGGAAATACCTCAGTACAGTCGGAAGATGCAGAAGTGACATATACGGATAATCTGTCCAGTAATGCTTACGGACGGAGCAGAAACGACTACTGCTCTACCACGATAAAATCATACCTGATTCCAAATGCGGACGGGACATTATCAAGGCTGGAATACGAAAACGGAACCATTCTGTTAGAGAACTATGATACAAATCTGAAACTGATTCGCAGTAGCAGCATTCCTATGGAACTGGATCTGTTTGGTGGATTCTTCCAAGGAGAACAGTATAACTGGATTGTATTTGGCAGAGAAAATGATGCTGCCAGTGAGGACGTGGAAGTATTCCGGATTGTAAAATATTCTAAAAACTGGAAGCGTCTGGAGGATTGTCGGCTGACAGGACAGAATACCATAGTACCATTTTCTGGAGGAAACTGTCGCATGGCGGAATATGCAGGAAATTTGTATGTCAGGACATGCCACGTGATGTTCAATGGTCATCAGGCGAATATAATGTTTGAAATCAATGAACAGACCATGATTCTGACAGATGTTACAGATGGTTGGGTAAGCCATTCTTTTGATCAGTTTGTGGATACAACGGATGGAAAGCTTACTGCTGTGGATCTGGGAGATGGATATCCGAGAGCACTCGTCTGGTTCCAGTATCCGCAGGGAGCTGATGAGGAAAAAGCATTACAGGGAAGTGTTTCCTATAGCATGGTATTGCCGATTGCGGAAGCTGACAACAGCAAGGATCCCTTTGCTTATAATGCAACAGGAGTTTCTATTGGCGGATATCGTGTCAGCAAAGACCACTATATGGTGGCATACAGTTCTGTGGATCAGTCCTCAAATGCGAACCAGATCAGCTATCAGGCACCGCGTAACATTTTCATAGCATCCATGCCGCGAAGCGGACAGAAGGATGTGTGGAATACGGTACAGATTACAAATTATACAGAGGGACAGGCATTTACACCACAGTTTGTAAAGGTGGCGGATGATAAATACCTGCTTTTGTGGGAGTATACGGCAGACAATACTAATGGAGATTTTTTTTATCTATCAAATACCAGATATTCTGTGAATTATTGCCTGATAGATGGAGCAGGTCAGATGCTGACACCAGTATACATATGGAATACGGCGGATGGTGCCAGAATCTCTGATTGTGTTCCAGTGATCTGGAATGATAAGGTAGTATGGTATACTTGCGATAAGGACAGGGGCTTGCGCGTATATACTATTGACTGCAATGATGTCGAGCCAGTTGCACGGATGCGGACGGTTGCGGAACCGCATCATCATGTGTATCCTGATGAGTGGAGCTATGACGCACAGTATCATTGGAGAAAATGCACTGCACCAGGATGTGATGGAACTGTAGTAAACAAGGGTGAACATTTCAGAGGTTATTGGGTAACAGACCGTTATGCAACAACAGAGGAACCTGGCAGCAAGCATGAAGAATGTTGGGAGTGTGGTTATATCATTCAGACCTTAGAGATTCCGCAGTTGACACCGGCACCGACAGAAACATCAACACCAGCACCTACAGCAACACCGGCGCCCACATTCAGTCCAGAAATTACACCTGAACCGGGAAATACTTCGACTTCCAAGCCTGGAGAATCGACGCAGATTGACATGGATGTAGACACCGCAAAATACTATAACATTAATGCAAATGGCGGCACCTGGGATGGTACACATTATTATCTTTCCAGTGGCCAAATGGTGAGAAATTCCTTCTTCAGTGATGGAATTTCTACCTACTATTTGCAGGCGGATGGCACCCCGATGAAAGAACGACTGACCTATCATCCGGACGGAAAGCATGTGATTTATTTTGATTCGGATGGTCATGAGGTATTCAGTGATTTCGCTAATGTGACCATGAGTATCGCCGGAACAGCAGTAGATGATATGTGTTTCTTTGATACCTTTGGTTATATGTATGTAGACACCCTGACCTATGATAAGACCGGAACGAAGCTGTACTATGTGAATCCCTATGGCGTATTGGAACGCACCGGTTGGTTTCAGTTCTCCGGTAATGAGTTTGATGCCGGGCTTGGTTTCTCTGGAAAGTCGGGCGGATACGGCTATGCCAACAGCGACTGCAGCCTGATGACGAATACCTATACATATGACTGGAATGGTAACTATGCGTATATCCAGGGCGATGGTCATATGAAATAAGTATTGTTTAAAAATGGTAGAGTGTCAGAAATGTCACAATAACCCAAAGAGTTTATAGTTATGGAAATAGGGAATAATTGAAATGGCTATCTGAATATGCTATAATAGGGATAGCTAAAAGGATATAGTACCCACGGGTACACAAAGCGAAAACCCCGGAGAGCCACCTCCGGGGTTTTCTTTCTTTAGGCTAGTCTTCTTTATCTATACATCTTAAAGATTCTTCAGTTGGGTATCTTGATTCATAGCTGCATTTTTCTAAAAGCGATAATTGCATAAAAAGTTTTCTTTTCAGTGTAGTGGTATAGGCCAGGTACATCATGGTGTTTGCGATATTTTTATGGCCAAGCCAAAATTGCACATCATCCAGATCCAGGTCCAATTCGGACAGATCTATTGCTCGTGTATGCTTCAGGACATGCATATGCCGTTTTTCCACAGGAATGTCTGTGGTGGCAGCATATTTTTTTATCAGGGCATCCATTCTTTGACGGGATATAGGATTACCTTTTTGAGATATGAACAGATAAGACGACTCAATACCGCGTTCAGCACGTTCTTCCAGGTAGTCTTCCAGGGCTTTTACGACATGTAGATCTACTATCTTTATTGTGTTTGCCCTGGATCCCTTTAGCCGGTAGCAGAAGAGTGTTTTCCGGTTTGAGTCATAGCAATTCACTTTTAATCCTTTTATTTCAGACACACGTAAGGCACAGTAAAGCCCTACCTCAAATATTGCAATGTTCCTCTTTCGGTGTTTTCCTTTTTCGGAATAGACAGCCCTTAATAGTTTCTCCTTTTCGCTGGGTGTTAAATACTGCATTTTCAGCCTCCTTAAAATAAATTATCCCCCTATTTTACTGGCAAATAAAAACGAGACAAAGTAACTATTTTGACTCGTTTTTTGTCGATATTAATAGTTTTTTGCAAGTAGGATAACCAATAATTACATGACACTACATGATCTTATTCTTACGAGGAGAAGAGGAGAAAAATGGAAAAAAAACATGGCACATTTGACTAATCGCTATCAGAGTAGCATAAAAAAAACCCGTCTTTCAGTTTCTTAAAGCTGATTTTTAAGACAAAGGAGAAGAAAGGCTTTGAAGCGAAGCTGGGCGGAGATATCGTTGCACTCAAAACCGCAAAAGACCTTTCGGGCGTTGTGTTCGGTAAGCAGGGCGGCAAATATGCCACCATGCCCGAAACCACAGACGGACACATTCTGATTGTCGGCGACGCAGGAAGCGGAAAAACGGCGGCGGTTGCAATCCCTACACTGATGAGTTGGAAAGAGCGTGTCTTTGCAATCGATATTGAAGGCGAATTATACGCAAAGACCAAGAAAGCAAGGGGAGAAGCACAGATTAAGGTATTCAATCCGACAGACACCACGGCATACGGATATGACCCGTTCTATCTGCTGAAAAATGCTGATGATATATCTAGTGCCGCCGACCAGCTTGCAATGTCAATCGTTCCTTTGCCAGCAGACGTAAAAGACCCGTTTTGGATAAAGGGTGCACAGAATATGCTTACGGGCTTTTTAATCTATTTTCAAGGGCTAGGAGAGAGTTTTTCAAGCACCATGAAATACATTAAGAGCATACCGACAAAGGAATTGATAGAGCAGATTGTAGCAGACACCAACGAAAAGGCGAAAATGGAAATCATGCAGTTTAGCGGCATGGACGATAAGACACTTTCGGGCGTGTATGCGGAGTTATCGAACCATATCACGGTATTTGCGACAAGCGATGATTTACAGAGGGCATTATCGGGCAAGGGGTCGTGTATCACGCCAGCAGACCTTGAAAGCGGCTATGACATTTACTGCTGTATTCCCAAATATAAGCTGGACGAGTGGAAAGCCCTTTTAGGAATGATGTGCAATCAGTTCTTGAAGTCGTTTGAGCGCAGAGCAGAGGGCAATACAACGCCTATCCTGTTCCTTATAGACGAGTTTCCACGTTTGGAAAAAATCGAAGCTATCAGTAACGGGCTTGCAACCTTGCGTAGCAAGAAAATGCATATTTCCCTTATCGTTCAGAGCAAGAGCCAGCTTAACGCCATTTACGGAAAGGACGTTGCGGAAGTCATAGCGGACAACTGTTCATACAAGGTTATTCTGAAAGCCAGCGAACCGACCACGCAGGAATTGTGTTCAAAGCTGGTTGGAACATACGTCAAGCCCGAAGAATTTGCTTATTTGCAGGACGTTGTATGTGTGTTCCCGAATGGATATAAGAGGTTGCAGAAAGCCAACTACTACGAGGATAGCACCTTTACAAGCAAGCTGTAATCAGCACGAATAATTTATGAATGGGGGAGCCAGGAAGGAAGAAATGAACAAGAAAGTAAAGGTGTTTATTTTTGCAGAAATTACCTATGGACTTATAGGCAACTATATATTGCTAATAGTGTATTTCATTTTGACATCTTTGAAATCAGGAAGATTGCATAAATTATCACCTGACATATTGAATCCATTTGTATATATAGGCAGTTGTAACATAGACCTTTTTTTCTGGCAATTTTTTATTCTGGGAAATATTTTGATACTTGCTTTTCCGGTTTACCTTGCTTTTGTATATGAACCGAAAGGAAAAATCATGCAAACGGGATTAATAAAGGTCACAGATCAAATAAGTATACCTGTCCCGGCTGGGTCTGGCCAGTTTGGACGACAAAGATTCATGACGTATGACGACTTGGATAATACAAAAGAAATAAAAGAATTTGTTTATCAAAAGGGTCAAAAAAAAGTTCCGGACAAAGGAGGCATAGTAATAGGAATACATGCTATTGGAGATATGCCATCAAAATCTGGGGCGGAGCATATTATGTGTATTTGTGAAGACCGGCATATATTACTTGTCGGAGCTACCAGATCTGGTAAGTCCAGACGCATTATATTGGAGAGCATCTGGCTCACTTTGAAAGCTGGTGAAAATATGCTGATTAATGATCCAAAAGGAGAACTGTATGCATATACCAGTCCTTTTGCGAAAGACAACGGTTATCAGGTAGTAGCTATTGATTTTAGAAATCCAAATAAAGGGACCCATTACAATTATATGGAAGAAATCATAAGTGCAATAGATAGTGGCAATGTTGCTGAGGCAGTGGACTTGACCTGGGATCTGGTATCCGTATTTGTGGGAGATCTAAAAGGAGAGCCGATTTGGCATAACGGAGAGTGTGCAACGATTGCTGCATCCATATTAATTGTGGCCATGGAGGCACCTAAAGAATATAGAAATCTTACAAACGTGTATTATTTTCTAGCCAATATGGCAAAGCCGGATCCCTTCGGAGAAATGCCAATAACAAGATATTTGAGTGGCCTGGATGATACACATCCGGCAAAAGCTGTGTTTGCAATGGCCGAAATTGCTCACCCGAAAACAAGAGGATCCTTTTTTTCATCTGCGCTGGGTACTTTGAAGCATTTTACGAATCCCAAAATAGCAGAGATGACCGGTTGTACAGATTATTCATTTGAGCAAATGGCACATAAAAAAACGATTGTGTATATCATTTTACCGGATGAAAAAAAGACTCTATACAGTTTAGCCAGCATCTATATCATGCAGCAAGTTATTTATAACACAAAAGTGGCAAATGAGAATGGTGGAAGATGTCCGATTGATTGGTGGTACATATTAGATGAATTTGGACAAATGCCATATATACCGCCGTTTCCACAATTCACATCGGTGGGAGCTGGACGAGGCATGAGATTTCTGATTGCACTCCAGGATTTTCAACAGCTGCATAAGGTGTATAAAGACGATGACAATACCATTAAAAATAACTGTGATGCCTGGATATATCTTAAATGTTCCACGGAAGAGACTTTAAAAGCATTTTCGACTCGTTGCGGCAACTATACTGTGCAACTTAATAGTACAAATTTTAATGAGAAAAATAGCAGCAACGGAAATGGATACGGTGCATCATTAACGGGAAGACCCTTACTTATGCCAGATGAAGTAGGATTGATTGAATCCCCACACTGTTTGATCAGCATGGCAGGAAAACATCCGCTGATGCTTATAACCCCGGATTTGAGTTATTATTTCGCCAACAGTGAACTTGGATTAGGAGATCCTTCTTATAACCGAAAAGTGATGTCAGAGAGACTGTCAAACAGAGAAGAGCGCGAAATAGGAAATATTCTCTTATGGGGTATTTGGAAAGATTTCCAGGAAATATCTGAGGACGAATATGAGACAGATGATTATGGTTATGGAGGTGATGAATCAGAAAAAGTAAGCTTTTTAGATTAACTGGAAATTAATTATTAAAATCACAAAGGAGTACAGAAAGATAAACATGAGAAATTTAATGATTGTAGCAGCAGAAACATCAACACCAGCACCTGCAACACCTGTATTTGTCACAGGAACACAGAATCTTATGAATGATGCAATGACCTGGGTCTTGGTTCTTATTCCAATAGCCACCGCACTTTTTGGTGCCTGGAAGGCATTATGCTATCAGGCGGCAGACGAGAATGAACGTAGCATGATTAAAAAATCAGTCAAAGGAGCATTAATAATTGCTGTCCTGGGGGAATGTGCCAGCGCAATTATTAAAGTGATCTTATCTTACTATGCATCGTAGGGAAAAGGAAAATCAGGATGAGTTTTGGGACAGGATTACTTTATGACATTTTATCAGATATTATGCGGTCTGTAGTTGATCATATTGGTTTTTTAATATCTGATATATATTCATATGCCGTAGAAATAAATAATACAGCGCAAGTCTCAGCAGTATGTACATTTACAATGCTGCTGGGAGCAGCATTGTGTACACTGGCAGTTATATTACAGCTGACGGGCACATATGGCCTGGGAACGACAGGAGATCCGGACCAGGATCCTGTGGAGATTTTATTTCGTCTTTGCAAGGCCCTGGGAATCATGGGGGCTAATGTATGGATTTTTAATCAAGCGAATGCATTTACCAACGCAGCAGCGAGAGATCTGACCAAGGTGCTTGCATCGACGGTGACAAGTAATACGGTCAATGACATGATGGGGAAAGTCAATGACTTTTTTACATTAATATGTGCCGGAGTATGTGTGGGCTGTATGATTCTCTTCTTTGTGTCTGCGGTACTAAGAGGTGCAGAAGTAACTCTTAACAAAGTCCTTTTGCCTATATTCGCAGTCGATATGCTGAAAGCGAACCCAGAGAGATGGAATATGTTTATATTTCAGTATTTTATATCATTTATTTCCTATCTCGTACAAATGTTTTGCTTTCAAATGTATGCGATTTTATATGCGCATTTGGATTTTACAGATTTCAGGCAATATTTGGTGATGGTAGGCTGGCTGATCTTATGCATAAAGGCTCCTAAGACTCTGGAAAAATATATATATGCTACCGGGACAGGAAGAGCGGTCAGTCAGGGAGCATCCAGATTAGGGCAAGTAGTTATGTATGCAGGAATGAAATTGTAGAGGAACGTTTGTGACAATGGGATATGAAACCTTGGGACTGATATCAATCTACATACAGTGGGCTCTTGGGATAGCCATTGCGGTAATTACGTTAAGGGTAGCTTATATAGCATACACGTATTACATCACTGTGGAGGATGTGTCCTTTAAGTCCGTCATTGAAAAGATTAAGAAATACATTATAGCGGTTGTAATATGCACCTGTGCTTCCGGAATCGTTGAATTTATAAAGTCATATTATTTTTGATTGGGAAATGGAGAATGGCTATGGATATGGAAAATAAGAAGTTGGAATTAAAAATCCCTGAAAAGGTATCTGACCATCAATATGTCATCCAGGGAATAGGTAAGCATGAAATGACTATATTGGTCATTCAATTTCTGGCAGCAATAGGACTGCTCCTGATATGCGCCATCTTCGGAAATATTACAATCGGGTTATTTATTGGAGCTGCAATCGTGATAATCACGTTCTTTTTGTTAATAAGAGACAATGCAAATGAAAATCTTATAGATAAAGTACGTATTATGATGAATTACTCCAAAATGCAGAAAAAATATTATTACGAGTATTTCAATGTGTATGATCCGAAGAAAGAAAATACGATGGAGACAAAAGAATGATAGAACAGATCACAGCAAATGATTTTGTGGATGTGAAAGATATAAAAGGCATGTTTTTGTATACCAAAAGCAATAAAATATTCAGTTATTTACGCATATATCCGTTCAACCTGGATCTATTAACGACTGAGGATCGGAGAAATCTTACCAACAGACTGGCGGCTGCATTTGATGGCGATCGCAAAAATTTTATGTATTGTACATTGCCACGAGAGCTTGATCTGGATGGGTACAAGATTTTTTTAAAAGAAAAACGGCAGGCAGCGGAAACACTTGGAAAAAAAAGAATAATTGATGAACTCATCAAAAAAGCTACGGATCTGACTTCCAGTACGGAAAACTATGAACATCAGCATTTTTACAAATTCTGGGTAAACGTCAATGATGCGACAACATCACAGGCAGAAATTGAATTAAGAGATCGGACTATGAGATTCCGGGATATGTACAGAGATGTTCAGATTCCATGTGAAATACTGGAAGAAAGAGAAATTATTAAAATGTGTAATTTATACAGTAACCGAAGAAGTAACAGTTATGATGTGAATTTGACTGATTCATTGGAGATTCCATTCATCAGAGGATAAAAAGCACATGAAAAAAAATCAAAAAAACGAACAGAATAAAGACATGTATGTGAATCAGAACCTTCTTAACATTATCTCCCCGTCAGGCATATCATTTGACAACAATTATGCGGATATCGGAGAAGGAGTAGGTAAGATATTTTGTATCTCACGTTATCCGTCTGAATTGGATTATGGCTGGTTGTCAGATATTGTAAATCTGCCCGGAGCAGCGGCCACGGTAGAATACCGTTATAGCCCGGAAGACATTATGATAGCACAGTTTAACAGGCGTATTTCAGAATTAAAAAGTGCCAGGGAAACAGAAAGAAAAGAATCTGAAATACAAAGATATGAGCATCAGATCGAAGATTTAAAAAATCTGATTAATCGAATCTCTGTAAAAAGAGAGCCGGTAGGATTTTTTAACGTACTGTTACATATACAGGATGCGAACGAAGAGCTTCTGGCGAAGCGCATCAGAAATATAAACTCTAGGGTCCGAATACATGAATGTGATATGCATTTTTTAAAATTCAAGCAGAGACAAGCTCTGGAATCCATGTCTCCCTGGGGAATCCCTAATGCGATGGTGTATAACGTCGGAGAGCGTAATATGCCAATGTCCACTTTTGTAGGAGGATTTCCCATGGCAGCTGCGGGCCTGAATGATAAAGATGGTTATGTCATCGGGGAGGCCAGAAACAGAATGGTAGTTATGTGGAACATGTGGCTGCGCGGAAAGGATCGTACCAATAGTAACGTATATATCCAGGGAATCCCAGGAACCGGTAAATCCACATTGATCAAATTTTTCCAACTCCTGGAATATGCCATTAATGATACCACACAAATCGTATGGGATGCGGAGCGGGAATTTATTGATATGGCCAGACATCCATGGCTGAATGCAGATGTCATTGATTGTGCATCCGGAAACAGAGGAAGAGTAAACCCATTACAGATAAGATACACTCCACATGTTACAGAAGAAGACTTGAATCCAGGAGAGAGCATTGTAGATTACACGTTGGATGACAGCCTTGGATTTTCAGATATGGCTTTACATATTCAAAATTTGAGACAGTTTTTCGGGATTTATTTTGGAATGGAGAACTTTAAAGATCCTGGAGTAAGAATGGCATTTGAAAAGGCATTAATCGAAACATATCGTCAAGCCGGTATCTCCTGGGACACCGACATAAGCAAATTAAAAAATGAGGATTTTCCGACTTGTAGTGATTTTTACGATGTAACTATGGATATGTCGAAAGAGGATGGAATCAGCAGTCGTGAAAAAGAAAATTTTGAGAGACTTGGAGAAATGCTCTTTTCCATGGGACAGGGAGCAGACAGCTTTTTGTGGAATGGTATAACAACCTTAACTTCCAAGAGCAAATATATAGTTCTGGATACCTCTAAATTATTGGAAATGGATGATAACATCCGGAATGCACAATTTTTTAATTTGTGTATGTGGCAATGGCATCGTATGTCCCAGAACCGGTCTGAAAAAGTGCTAGCGCATATGGACGAAGGTTATTTATATGCGGATCCTGACTTTCCGCAACTGATGAAAAATATCAGAAACATATCCAAGAGAGGAAGAAAATACGAGGCAGGTCTTTGCTTTATAACGCATTCACCTGTCGATGTATTGGATCCACAGGTGAAAAGATTTTCAGAAGCAGTGATTGACAATTCCTGTTATAAATTTCTGTTTGGATCGGATGGAAAAGGACTTGCGGAGACAATAGAACTATTTAAGTTATCGGAGAAAGAAATCAAACTGCTGGAAAGCAAGACCAGAGGTAAATGCTTATTTTGTGCAGGAAACATTAGACTGGAGCTCAGGGTAGATGTACCGGATATGCTGATAGAGATGATGGGTAAAGCCGGAGGAAGATAACATATGTCTGTAAATATGCTGCTGATTTCGGGAGCTGTAAAGGCAGGTACGAGTAAAACCGGAAAGAAAATAATTACAGCGATTGCTTCCAGCTTTGCCATAATTGTTTTTTTATTGATTGCATTTACTACAAATGTGCTCAGTATTTTTCTTAATGTTGGACATGTTGATCTAAATAATTTTGATGCTAAGGGAACTCCAATCTATCAAGAAATACGTTCTATGTATGATGATTTTGTGGATGACCAAAAAGAAGAAATCAAGGACCTCAAGCAGCAAATTCATGATGACAACATGGTTTACACAACAGAGCTTGTATATAATCCGGTGACAAAAAAATATGAGGAAAAGGAGCGTGAATACTGCAAAGCGGAAATAACTACGGACTACAGGTATTTGCAGACGGCCTATGTAATGGCATATCTGTCAATTAAAACAGTAAAGACTACATAAATAATAAAACCCAAATAGCAGTAGATGAAGATGAACTTTTTGGTTTTTGGAATCAAGTAAGTACGATTGTAGTAGATGCAAACGAAGAGGATGAAAATGCTCCAACGTATCACATCTATAATAAGCTGCTATCGTTTGATGAAATAGTAAATACGCTCTTTGTCTCGGATAATGACCGTGAAAATTACAAACAGTCTGTTTATTTGATAAGCCAGTATATAGGGAATGAATCTTTTGGAGAAGCTTTCGGGATAGATGGCGAGAGAATGGCAATACCTCTTTATTACCAATATGCATCTCCCTGGGGAAACAAAAAATATGGATCTGGAAATATAGCGAAGAACGGTTGTGGTCCCACCTGTATAGCGATGGTATTTTCTTATTTGCGCAATGAAAATATATATCCAAATGACATCGTCGATTTTACAAAGGATAAATATTACATCAATGGATCCGGAAGCAGCTGGAGCATATTTGCGGCTTGTGCCAGCCAATGGAACATAGGATGCAGATATATTGGTTTGTCTGCCGGAAACATAGCAAACGAACTGTCAGCAGGACATCCTGTTATCCTGTCCATGGGGCCTGGTACATTTACAAAAAGCGGTCATTTTATAGTACTTACCGGGATCAATGAGGATGGAACGGTAACAGTTAATGATCCTAATGATAATTCGAAAAAAAATCATGTAAATAAGCAGTTCGACCTGAAACAAATTTTAAAAGAATCAAAGGGAGGTTGGAGTTTTGGCTAGAAAGATAGCAATACCGGAAGAAATCGAGAATAAGTGTCGTCAGTACTGTAAATCCAGAAAATTTAAAGAAGGAACATTTTTGCGATTGCTGATCCTGAATAAAGTTCCGTCTTTACACGATGCAGCGACATTAAACAAAATCGTGGAGCGGACACATATCGGGACTGAATCTAATATGAAATGTACGTATCGTAACCTTTTTTTCTCAGAGGAAACCATGGAGGAAATTGATAAATATAGTGCATTTTTTAAGCTTGGAAGAAAAAAATGTAACTTTCTCTATTATCTCATTGAGGATGACCTAAAGAAAATACTGGAGGAATCGTAATGAGCAATCAGATCGGATATGTTCTGGTCATTGCATCGGCAAATTATAAACAACCTATATTTTCAGTTTTGAGACAAGAAGACATTGCATATCAGGATCCACTTTCGGAAAATGAAAATTTTCTGGAGTACATCAAAAAAAATAATGCCAGAATCAGTGATTATGATGCTGTGATCATTGATTTGGGTGCGGTCAGTGATTCGGATGCAGACATTATGACGGCACTGGAAACGATACGGTTTGTGGATGATCACATCAGGCTGATTATTCTGTCTGGAGCACGGCCATCGGGATATGCGATCTTGCATCAATGCTTTTTAAATGGAATCTACAACCTGATTGAAAGCACCAGTGATTATATAGATCTAAAAAATGATATCCGGAAATGTATAACAGATGATGGAATGTCCTATAAGGATGCCAGTGTATATAGAAGTGAACAGAAAAAGCAAATCAAGGAAGTCGAGTCTGTAAGAAGACAAAAAATAAAAATAAGGGCAACACAGCACAGAATCGGAGCAACCCACTGTGCCATAATGACTGCATATACGCTGCGGAAATCGGGATACCTTGTAGCATTGGCAGATCTGTCTGGATCCAGAGACTATCAGAGTATTATGCGAAGCTATGACAGGGATGATTCCCAGGGATTTTTCACACTATTTGACATAGATATTTACCTGTCTATGGATACATTAGTGGAGCAGGATTATCAATTTATAGTATACGACTGCGGAGTACATGTAAATGATATCGCTGCTGACAAGAATATCATTATTACGGGTAGTAAACCATGGGAATTAATTCCATTGCAGAGGACATTGCAGGCGATTAAGGACATCGATACGTACCTATTTCTCTTTAATTATACTGATCCGGAATTAGAAGAGGATGTTAAGAACATGATGAAGGATGTTGGGGTCAGTGATGACAAAGTATTTTTTTTGGAGATGCAGGGATATCTGAAAGAATCCAATGTTATGAGGAAAATAATCGATGTATCTGACTCTGAAAAAAAACCGAAGAAAAAGACCTGGATATTTGGAAAAGGAAGATAAGGAATTTATGAAATGTGAAGAATGCAGCTTTTGCAAATACGATGATTCAATCAAAGAATTCGTTTGTTCAATAGAACTCGATTTGCCAGTAGTTTTTAAAGATGCTGAAAATAATTGCGAAAAGGCAAATCCAATTATCAAAAGCAAATAATAAGGGTTAGGAAGGTGCAGAATGGGAAAAGTACTGGTCATTGCAGAAAAACCGGATGCCGGAAGAAATATGGCAAAAGTATTGAAATGTGACAACTGTAAGGACGGATATATTGAAAATGAAAAATACATCGTCACATGGGCAGTTGGACATCTTATTGGGTTAAAAATGCCGGAGGAGCATAATCCCGCGCTGAAGGAATGGAAGATGTCAACATTACCGTTGATCTTTGATATTGATGACAGCCTGAAAGTTTTACCAGATACAAAAAAACAGTTTGAAATTGTAAAAAAGCTGATACATCGGCCGGATGTCGATTATCTGATTAATGCCGGTGATGCAGGGCGTGAAGGATATCTTATACAGTCCTGGATCTACAGATATGCCGGAAACAGGAAGCCTGTGAAAATTTTATGGGCAAATTCCCTGACAGATGAGGCATTAAGACATGCTTTTGCAAATTTGAAGGAAGAGGATATTTATTTTAAAAATCTTCTTCAGGAGGCAGAGGCCAGAGCAGAAGCAGATTACCTGCTTGGAATGAATTACAGCAGGGTCCTGACGTTGACGAAGAGCAGAGATATTACATTAAGCTATGGAAGATGCCAGACACCACTACTGTATCTCATAGTGAAAAGGGACCAGGAGATAGAACAGTTTGTTCCGGAAAATTTTTATCAGCTGAAAATAGAATATGCCGCCGGATTTTCCGGAAGCTGTGTAAGCGAGGATGGAAAGGTCTTTAATATATCTGATCCAAAGGAGGCGGAACACTACTGCCAGCAGTGCAGTGGAAAAAATGCACAGGTAGTATCTTTTGAGCGAGAAGACAAGAAAAAGAAAGCTCCATTATTGTTTTCCCTGGCAGATCTTCAAAAGGAAATGGGAAAAAAATATAAATACTCACCGGATCATAC
>ERZ1034952.2119-NODE-2119-length-15195-cov-20.729524_pt1 | contig 15195 bp, 12 predicted proteins | sample MGYA00520625_ERZ1034952 | MGnify/ENA primary metagenome ERZ1034952 (study PRJEB33766, sample SAMN09781773) | gut metagenome | biome: gut microbiome | host: Homo sapiens | place: Madagascar | study: EMG produced TPA metagenomics assembly of the PRJNA485056 data... | reverse complement strand
GCAAGTGGTATCATTTGAGTGATACAGGTGGTATCATTTGAGTGATATTATCATCATACAGACCATCTTCATAAGATTAATACTAACGTGAATGTATTGAAAGGTTCAGTCATTTACGGTGCAAATGGTGCAGGCAAATCAAATATGATTAAAGCGGCAAATTTGCTGCGTGACATTGTTTTAAAAGGTAGAGTTCCTTCTGACATCAGATATATCAGAAATAAATTTTCTGATGAAGGTACTCCTGTCTCACAATCAGTAGAGTTCAGCTATAAAAATAAAATATATAACTATGGAGTTACTTATGTGTCAAAGCTCTGCTTGGAGGAATGGCTTTACGAAACAGGTGTAGAAAAAGATGAAATGGTCTTTGAACGTACCTACTCTAAAGAGGCCAGAAAACCTGTTGTCAAAATGGGCAGAAAATATGTCGATGGTGATGAAAAAAAGGCTCTATTGGTTAGTTTGCTGGAAGACAACATTTTGAAAAATGATGAATTACTTATCAAACATGAGGATATTATCAAGGAGCCAAGAATTAACAGAGTCAGGGAATGGTTCAAGGACAATCTGAAAATCTTCTTCCCTGAGACCAAGTCTGCATCTATTTTTGATACTCAATATGAAAATCTGAAATTCAAGAATTTTTCTGAAAAGCTCTTAAGAAGTTTTGATGTAGGCATTCAAGACATAGAGTTGCATGAAGATGATTTGGATAAATTCGTCTCACAGACAGGTATGCCTTTGGATAAATTTTTCGAGGACATCAAGACTAATCTCAAAAAAGAAGAGTCTGGTGTGATTGAAACGCAGTATTTTACTATTGGCGTTACAAAAGAAGAAGATGATAAATATATTATCCGAAGAATAACAACCAGACATGTTGTAAACAACAATGCTGTGAGTTTCGAGTTGAAAGAGGAGTCGGATGGTACACAACGATTGTTTGATTTTGCGCCAGTTCTGTATGATCTGATGCAGTCTGACAAGACTATCATTGTCGATGAGATTGACAGGAGTATTCATGCCAATCTTTTGAAGATGTTTGTAGAAAAAGTAATGGGATTGCCTATCCTTGGACAAATTATCTTCTCATCCCACGAATCATGCCTTCTTGATTGCTCTATCTTCAGGAATGATGAGATTTGGTTTGTTGAGAAAGACAGAAAGAACCAAAGTTCTCGTTTCTATACGCTTAATGATTTTAAGCCACGAAATGATTTGGACATTCAAAAAGGATACTTGAAAGGACGCTTTGGAGCTATTCCTTTCTTAGCTCATTTAGAGGATTTAAAATGGGAGGACTGACGTATGCCATATAAAAAACGCAGCTACTATAAACATGAGGAAGCCAAGGCAAGAGACTAGGTTCAAGCTATCATTAACGCAAAAGTCAAGGATTCTCAACCTGGAGAACAACATTATTTCCCTGCACTTAAAGAAACCAAAGTGTATGAACTTGGTGAGGCATTAATGGAAAGGATTGGCAAAAATAGATGGCAGGAATTTATTAGCAAGAGTGTCGCAGTTCGTACCAAGACATAGTGGAGAGGTTCCTACTATACAGAACATACCAGCGACTCAATGCTTGCATGAGCAATATTAAAGCGGATTTACAAGCAGCCGCATTCTAACGGTTGTACTTCATAAAAATAAAATGAACTCTTGAGCCTCGGGTGCGTGATGCATCCGAGGCTTTTATTCACCATCGTAGCCAACTTAACGTGACTTGCACCCACTAGACAACATACATGCTAGACAAACAATAGAGTAGATGTGGGGAGTTACATTGGCTTCCTTCATGCTTGGCATTATTCATCAAGCATCCGTTTTGCAAATCGCCTACTTCATTTTCCACCCTTCAATGGTTCCCGTCTTCGATGAGAAGTTGCAACCTATCTGATAAATCTTTCTGCCATCTGCTGCATATTCCCTGGCATAGCCCATATCTTCTATCTGCTTCAGGGCTTCCTCTGCCGAACCATCACGCTTGAACTCGAAGATTCCGTAGATTCTGAAGGTTTCAAATAACTTGTTGCCAACATGGTTAAAAAGCCATGTTTTACCTCATCATTCGGGAAATCCAGAAGATAGGAATTAGTTTCCATATCCCAATCCTTGATGGTAAGATAACCGCTCTGATAAATCATTGGCAGAGGTGCCTCTTTGTCTGCCTTATAGTCTATGAAGCTGTTTACAGGATAATATTTATTGACTATTTCATTGATATTTTCATCGAAATGCGTCAACAAACGAACCAGATAAGTGGGCGAACCTGTGCGGAACCAATAATCATCCAGCCTGTTCTTGCCAAAGGCATTCAAGATGCTGAAAGGATTATAGATATCAAGCATATTGGGACTGAAGTGGTAACCATCAAACTTCCTCTTCAGCTTGTATTTCATTCCTTCCTCTGTGGTCTTATATCTCACAGCCATTGCTTTAATCTGTTCCTCGAAAGTAGAATACAACTCCTCTTCCGTAATGCCACAAAGTGCCTCATAATGCTCATCCATACTGATGTCGTTAGGCTGGTTGAAACCACTAAACACGCTCACCTGCGAAAACTTGGTGACACCAGTTAGTAAAACAAACTGTAGGTCATCATCCGCTTCCTTGAACACAGAATAAACGCCTTTGAGCAGATTACGATTATAATCCTCCAAAGTCATCTTTCCATATTCATTCTGCACAGAAATATCCATATCCATCACATCAAGCAAAGGCTTGTCATACTCATCAATGAGTACGACAGCTCTCATTCCTGTCTTCTGATGAGCTTTCCCCAACACTGCCTTAAAGCGACTACCTAAAGTCTCGGCCAACTCCTCACGCCCATAGATACGTTCTGCCATGGCAACAAACTCCTCCAACACTTTGTCTAACGCATAAGGCTCTACAAAGTTTTGACCACCAAAAGAGAGATGGAACACAGGATATTGCTTCCATTCCTTCTCCAGCTTGTCGATGGCAAGCCCCTTGAACAGTTCCTTCTTACCCTCGAAATAGCATTTCAAGGTAGATACGAGCAACGACTTTCCAAATCGTCGTGGACGACTCAGAAAGTATATTTTACCATTAGTCACTAAGTCATAGACCAATGCCGTCTTATCGAGATAAACATAATCATCTTCTATGATTTGTTCGAAGTCCTGTATTCCTATAGGATATTTCATATTGCTGCCATTTTATGTCGAGTAAGTAGAGGGAATTTCACCCTCCCTTCTCTCGGAACCGTGCTTGACAGTCTCCCATCACACGGCTCTTCGTACTTAACTCTTTTGTTTATTAGTTTATATTCTTTATTAACCTAGACGTGGATAGGGTACAAATCCCTTCACCTTCTGTCTCAGGACACACAATCTGAGGGCAAAGATCATGGCGAATATCATCCATAGCTTCCTCTATTCCAGTTTTTTTCTGATGATCTGGAACAATTACGACACCTTTCATAGCCTCAAGAACCTTCTTAAGTCCAGCCATAACACTTTTATCCTCCACTTGTATAGTTAATGTTGGCATAATCTCTATTTTAAACGTTTAACTTTTGACGCAAAATTACGCTTTTTTCTCTAAACCACCAAAAAAAATCACAAGAAATCTGCAACTCATCAGCAAATTACCCCTAAAGCCAGCCATGTGATGCTCCACTAACCAAAATTCTGAATCATCTCCATGCCTAAAACCAACAAAGAAATCTGTGATAATCCGTGTTATGCAGGATTGCTCATCAAACAAAAAACTCATGGTAGGCGACGACTATCTCCTTAATCTGAGTGTTTGCTGTTTTTCTCGCCTCACAAGCCAATAGTTTCACTACCCAAATCATAATACCATAAACCAGAATACACCATACGAACAACACAGAACCCTCAAACAGATATGCAGCAACAAGCTCAGCACAAAAAGAAGACAGCAAACTTTGGCATGGCAGCCAAAAAGAATGCCATATAGGAAATTCTAAGAAAGAAAAGGAAACAGAAAAGACAACAATGGGAGTAATCATTCCTTCATAGATTGCTCTCATCACCAAAAGATGATTAACATAATGGAAACGATTTTGGCACGCATACGCTCTATCAAATTCATCAGGCTTTTCATGACAAACTTTGTTTTCTCCTTTACAAGATCTTCCAGATTGGTCTAGCATCATCCACATATGAGTAAACGCTGCTTCCTTATTAATCGCAAACAATTTGGAAATAGGTACATTTTCCCAAGAAAAAGAAGCTACGATTTCATCGAAATGACAACAAAAATCCTGGTCATTCGACAAGTTACTCTCGCAAGAATACAAAACAACATTGCGCACATGTTTTCCTACAACCCAACTAATTATCCCTAATACGTAAGACAGCAACAGACAAAGAATTGCTGTCAAGAAAATGTGGTTGGCATGAAACACCATCTTTCTGAAACCACAAGGGATATAAGTTAACACACATAACATTGCTCCACCAGATATCAAATACGACATATCAAAGAAATTGAGCGAGCTAGTTAGCACATCAAATTGTTTCTGAAGACTAACCATATTAAAAAGTTTTAGATTTTCCATATACTATCGACTTCTATAAAAATAATTAGACTTAGCTACAAAAAAAGAGAGGCATCGCAAGATGCCTCTCCCCTTTTATCGTTTAACTTTATATATCACATCTCACTGTTCTTATGAACAATGGTTACTAGATGGTTCATTACTTCTTAACAACCTTAGTTGCCTTACCGTCCTTAACGACGATGTTAACACCCTTAACGAGCTTGTTAACCTTCAAGCCACTGACTGTGTAGATACCGTCAGCCTTAGCTGCGAAGTCAGACTCGATACCGTTGATACCAGTTGCTGTACCGCTCTTTGTTACCTTAACAGTAAGATCCTTTGCATAATACTGATCAACCTTACCGTCGATAGCCTTTGTAGTTGCAAGGAAATCATAGAACTTAATAGTAGCATCACCATTGAAAGTATTGTCAGCAATAACATCGAATGAAATGATAGAACCACTAGTACCCTTGAAATCCAATTCCTCAGATCTACCACTAGGAATGATACCAATACGGCCGCTCTTCTTAATATGTACCTCATGATAAGGAGCTCTTTCCTTAAGAGCCTCATAAGACTCTGGATCAATTGTCAAACCTGCAGGCATTTCTACATTGTAAGACAAGAGAGAAATAAGATGCTTCTCATCCTGCAAATCCAAAGTAATAGTCTTCTTCTCACCTGGAGCAATAGAGAAGTCTGCTACACTAGGAACACACAATTCATCATTGTTGTAAACCTTAGTTGTATAAGAGTCTAATGTATAAGTTTTCTGAGAGAATGTGGCATCGTCATTTACAATTGTATAAACACCTAACCCCTCATCCAAAGTGATATTACCATAGATACCAAAATCTTTTGCTACATTTACATCGAATGTAATCAAATCTCCCTCACCTGGCTGGAACTTATTACCACCTTTGGCAATAGAGAAGTGAGCTACATTAGATTTAGTTGTGCAGCTCAATACTGTAGCCTTCTTTGATAACTCTGTAGTTCCCATTACAGGAACATAAGAACCATCTTCCAAAGTTTCACCCTTTACAAAGGTAATACCTTCTGGCAAGTTGATAGTTGCACCAACAGTACCAATAACAACAGTATTATTCAATTTAATAGTCAATGTTGCTGTTTCACCAGGAGTAAGATAAGCTTTTTCTATACTCAAAGAAACCTCATTTCCTGCAAAAGCGCCCAAGCTTACAAAGAAGCAAAGGATAAACATTGATAATCTTGAAAAAAGTCCAATATGTCTCATAATTTTATTCTTTAATATTAATATCTAAAAGTGAGTCCTTTCGGACTCACTTATAAATTTATTACTTCTTGATAGCCTTAAGATAAGTAGACATGAAGATAGAGTATTCATCATCTGCCATCTTCTCGCTGTCATACAGAGACTTACCTGCATCAAGGTCGTTCTCGTTAACGATACCATCGCCATTGAGATCACCCTCAACAACCTTATCCTTGTCCTGAGCAGCCTTGATAGAATCAGCAAGCTTGAGAGCAGTAAGACGATTAATAAGCTCATCCTTCTTCTCAGCAGTCTTCTTGTCAGCCTTAGCAGCAGTAAAGTCAGCCTCGACAGCAGCAATTACATTTTCAGCGTTAGTAATTGCATTAGTCAAGATTTGCTTAGCAGCTTCCTTACTCAACTTAGCAAGCTCAGCCTTAGCTGTTGTAACATCACCCTTGACAGTAGTCAAAGTTTTGTTAATATCATCCTCAGCATCACGATTAGCCTCGAAAACATCGAAGTGAGTTACGTCATAGAGTTCATTCTCATAGCCCGCATACTTCTTGTCGTAATCAGCCTGAACAGCATTAAGCTTGTCGGTCTTCTCAAGTGTAGTCTGATCAGCATCCAAAAGCTTATGGAATGCCTCCAACTTATCCTGCAATGCTTTATTTGACTTATCAGCAGCAGCCTTAGCAACAGACCACTCTACCTGATAATGAGCAATCTTCTTCTTCATGCCATCATACTTCTTCACATCAGCCAAGACAGCATCTGCAGCAGCCTTAGAATTAGTCAAAATAGCATCAACAGTCTTCTCACCAACAACATCCAATGCCAAAGTCAAGTTCTTTTTGAGGTTCTCAATCTTAACAGAAGCATTCTTCAAATCATTATCTGCGATAATCAAATTGCCCTTCTTATCATTAGCACCATTCTTGATTACATTGAAGCGAGTTGTAGCATCACCTACTGCAGCATCTTCAGAAATCTTATTATCTACAGCATACTTAGAAGTTGTAGTCTCAGCAGTCTCAACATACTTCTTTGTTACGTCACAAGCACCAGTTGTTGCTGTCTTATAATAATTGTAAGCAATGTCATTAGCCTCCTGCTTAGAAGCCTTCAGTGCATTCTCAATACTAGAGATACTATTTGCAATGGTCTTGTCATAAGATGTGAAATCTACCAACTTAGCAGTAGGTTTACCATCGACAACTCCAGTATTGCTAGCATCACGAAGAGCCTTTGCATCCTTAAGAGCATTCTCCATCTGCAAAGAATAATCATAGAGAGTCTTGATATCATCTGCGAACTGAGTTACAGCTAACTTACCAGGATCTGTTGTAGTAGACTTCTTTGCGAAGAAATCAGCCTTTCTATACTTATCAACTTCAGCAACAGCATTCTGATAATAAGTACGAGCATCCTCAACCTTCTTATCAAGTGCCTTTATAGCATCATCATTCTTTGCAATGATAGCAGCGTTCTCAGCATTTTGGGTTTCACCCCACAACTTATTAAGCTGTGTATCAACATTGCTCAAATTCTTATCATTAGTCTTCCAACCCTTAGCTACATTGTATGCCTTTGCAGGAGTTGAAACATCACTAATAGCCGCCTTCACAGCATCAATCTGATTCTGCAATTTTGCAAACTCTGCCTGATACTTCTTTAATGTCTCGACATCATTCTGATACTGTGATGTTACCTTATAGCTATAGTCATCCAACTTAGCCTGCTTAGCCTTGATGGTAGCATCCAAATCTGCCTGAGCATTTGTACCCCAAGCAGTTTTCTTGCTATCAAACAAAGCACTCAAAGTTCCAGCAGGAGTTTTGAACTCACCAGTCAAATCAGAAATAGTATGCTTGTTATCAGCCTTCTTAATCTTTGCAGAAAGAGCCTCAGCTTCAGCCTTCTTATCAGCAAGACCAGCGTTATCGAACAACTTACTATTATCGGCAGAAAGCTTTACCAAAGCATCAGCAACAGAACCCAAACCACCGATAAAAGCAAGGTTAGTATCTTTCTGTCCAGAAACTATAGTCTTCTCATTCTCAAATTCATAACGTGCAACAACGTTCTTAGAATGAGTTACTACGTCTTTATATTTAGCTGCATATGCAACGAAATCATGCTTTGGATACTTGCCTAACTCATCAAGAGCACCCTTCTTCAATGCATCATATTCATCCTCAACATAAGTCTTATATGTCGCATCAACTCCTGTCCATTTTGGAGTCCAAGAAGTAATATTGCCCTTGCTATCCTTTACGGCCTTAAAGATGCTATATGCATTGCCATCTTCCTTTTTCTTGCGGTCAGAAATCTCCTTCTTTGCAGCAGCAACATCAGCAGCTTTAGCATTGACAACATCGTCATAAGCAGCCTTAGCCTTCTGTGCATCAACCAAGATAGAACCCTTCTCCGCATCTGTAGATGTCTCACCTAACTTTGTCTGAGTACCAATAGAATTCTTAATAATATTCAAAGCAGCAATCAACTGAGCCTGTCCTGTCTCACTCTTACCAGTGACATTATTAGCGACTTCATTCTTTGCAACAAGCTCCTTCAAGCTAGCTACAACTTTCTCCAATTCTTCACCTTGATCATTATACTCTTTCTTAACGCCCAAGTAGAAGTCTGAGCTAACATTAACATAAGGAGCTACATCATTAACACGACGATTCAAAATTTCACGTGTATCATCAATAGCCTTAGTTACAGCACGATATGCTTCAGACTGAGCTGCAATAGCTGTAATAGTAATACCCTCAGAAGCCCAAACCTGTACTTCACCTTCACTTGGAACAGTAACATCCAAAGAAGTCTTCTCAGAAATCTTAGCCTCATAAGTAGAAGTACCTACCTTAACATAAAAACTACCAGTGCTACCAGCAGCCTTTACTGTCACGATATCCTTCTCCTGAGCAGTAAATTTCACATAATTATCAGAGCCTTGAGCGAACTTAAGACCATCCTTAGTTACATTAACAGTGCCTGCCTTTGCAAGGTCTTTCAAACCATTCTGACCAATTACAAGCTTAGAATCATTAAAGTTCCAGTTGTAATCATGCGCAAATGCTGAACCAGCAACCATCGACAATGCCGATACTAAAGTTAAAACTTTTTTCATAATCGTAAAAATTTAGTTTATAAAAAAATATTATTATTACCTGTTCTTAGAAAGAATCCTCAAATGTCATGGTGAATCTGTTTCCAGGGTTTCATCATTTATTTGTTCTTAGAGAATTGTAGCTTCTAGTTAGCGGCCTCTTGTTAGGAGAGAGTCGGCTAATATTTCGTATTACCATCTTCAGTTCTTACATCTTACATCGTTTATCATCTACATCGTTCGTTAGAAATCTACAGTTCTTTTTTAGGTCGAGAGGACAAACTCTTTTTAGGAGTCTTATACCCTCATTAGGTTCTTTCGGTTGCAAATGTAGGCAAAATTTCTGAAACGAGCAAAACTTTTAGGTTAAAAAGTGTAAATCTTAATAATTTTAACGCAATTCCATAGCTTTTTTTTCTAATTTTTCTGTGTTTGCGCAAACAAAAATAAACGCAAAACTACGAAATCAGAAAAAAGAGAAAAGAAGAACCGCAGCCTTCATCCAAGTAAAGACTGCGGTTTTTCATCACTTATCGCCATAATGGGAGTCTAAATCCAAGACCAGAACCCTTATACTTTCCTCATATATATCATAGATAATCCTTCTGTGAGCAGAAATATGACGAGAATATGTTATCCCATCACCACCCACTAAAGGTTCAGGATGCCCGATTCCTGTTTTCGGATGCTGCTGTATATCTTGCAATATTTTATCCAATTTCTTAAAAAGATTAGGATTCGACTTTTTATATTTAGCTATAGTTTTGCTTACAGCAGGGACAAAATCCAATCTATAACTCATAGTGAATTCAAATAATGTCGAAGATCATCAGCAGTAGAACAGCTGACAAAATTCCCTTTTCGATATTCTTCTCTTGCACTATCAATCTTAGCCTGAAGCTCTGGAGTAATCACATTATCACTCTTTTTGTTCAAGCCAACAACATCTTTGAGCAAAGCTTCAACATAGCTATTCAAGCTTTTGTTACTTGCCTTTGCCTTAGCTTTTAATATTTCCAACAACGGCATTTCAAAATCAAAAGAAGCCGTACCACGCAATGTTACAGTATTCATACTCAAACAGTTTTAATTATTATATAACGCTGCAAAGATAACATTTTTCTTAAACATAATGATATAAAATGCAGAAAAGTCCTACTATTATACATTAATTAACTATATTCGCCGATTCTTCCACCAACCCATTATCTACATAACGAGATATTGAGTCGCCTTTAAATATAGTCTCTATAAAACACTTCACGCACCACTTCGTTCGGAATAATGAACCGGGTGTAGCCCTGATAAGAGCCATCTATCGTTACTAAACCAAAATAGAAGAGCAAACTCAGGAAGTTATCCGGGTCGTTGATACGCTCCGCCGGGAAATTCTCTACGAGATTACCCATAACATAGCCCTTGGTAACCAGTTCCTGGATGATGCTGGCATCATGGTCGAAGTTCTTGTCATGGCGAATCAGCATGCGAATCTTATCATAGTCAATACGGATATTGGTCTCTATCATGGATTTTGGAATCTGATAGCCCGAACGGATATACCTATCCAGGAAGTTGAGTACCATCACAGAATTATACATGGTGGTCTTGCCATACTCTTCCACAGAGAAACAATAGTTGTCAAACCATGGCTTCATGTTACGAACCAACTCTTCTACCGTATGATTGAACGGGCAAACAGCCGCATAATCAGTAAGCAGCGCCCGCACTTCTTCCTCTGTAAATCCGACCAGTTCATTAAACTCATGGCTGAGAGAATAATTGGTTCCTATATTGAAGCCACTCGTCAGATCATCCATCGTTACAGGACTCACACCTGTGACAAAGACACGTGCCAACGAAGAAGAAGTGGCATCCTTCACGGCATCGAAGAACATTCGAAGGTATCCTTCACCATGAGTCTGCTCACGATACCTGACCATGTGCTTCGGTTCGGCAAGAATCTTGTTGGTAAAATGGTCATACTCATCAATGAAAAGATAGATATGCTGGTTCACATTCTCACATTCTGCAGCCAGAAACTTCAACTGATCTACGCATCCCTGGCACTCCTCTTTCATCCTAACGACAATATCATCGGGCAGATACGCTTTATATCTGTCACAGAAATTCATGATACCTATATTGACACAGGAATCCAGACCAGCCCGATAGTTATCAAGTCCGGCATCCACTGTGGCAAAGTTGAGGGGAAGAACCAGATAGGAGTTGCGCTCGGGCGTAGGATTCTCACCGATGTACAGTCCGCCAAAAAGCTTATCAAACTGTTCTTTCTTATTGACATCATAATAATTCTGGAGCATAGAGATGGTAAGGCTCTTGCCGAATCGGCGAGGGCGAATGAAGAAGAAGAACATATTGGCTTCCTCTATAGATTCGATAAAGCGGGTTTTGTCCACATAGTAACAGTCCCTTTCCCTTAAAGTCATGAAATTCATCAAGCCATAAGGAATGCGTTTTCTTTTGGCTGCCGTAGGCATACCATCATGTCTGTTCATCTGTTCCATATCACTATCTCCTTATTAATAAAGTTGCACTCATACCATCTTCCAATCCAAGATACCCTTACCTAAATCATCGAGTTCCAAAGCCAAGCCTATCACTTGGCGGGAATCAGCCTTAAATGGCTCCAGATAGTTGTTGCTCTTGATTTGGCTGGCAGCAGCATCCTTACCGCCATTGTTCTTCAACTTCAACTCTAATACATAAATGTATCGGGAAGTCTTCACTACCATATCAATCCTTCCAGTAGCAAGCATGTGCTCAACTTCCACGCTAAAGCCTATGGCATGGAATATCGTGCTCATCAAAAGACGATAACGCTCCTCCATATCCATCGAAGCCATCTTCTTGTTACTATACGGCACATCAGCAACCAAAGCCTGAAGGCACTTCATCGCCTCATCAACATTTCCTATATTCATATAGCGAGTCAGCATATTCTGCGTAGAAATCACCTGCTCTCCATTTCGCAAGGTAAGTGCTGGCATCACTATCCTATTCAGTGCCTGCTTCACTTCCTCATTTGGAAAGCCAAGGTGATACATGCCATCCTCATAACCCTTCATCGTCAGGTAGCCCGACTGATAAAGGAAGAGCTCGGCACCGCCGCCTACTACATCAGAAGTCTCTAAAGTGAAGGAATCGATATAGCAATCATTAAAGTAATCTAAGCGCATCTCCAAGTTGGTTACAAACTTCGGTAGCAGCGAGGTGGCACCCGAAGAAGCCCAGAAATTACGAATCTGCTGTGCTCCCAAGGCATTCACAAGACTATATGGATTGTAAATATCCACAGAATTTCGCTTGCAGAAATGATAACCATCATAGAAATCCTTTAAGCGAGCATGCGTTTCCTCTACCGTCCAACCATTCACATCCGCCATTTTCTTTACTTCATATCCAAAATTGGCAGCAATTTCCTCTTCCGTTATACCACAAATGGCGGCATATTCAGGTTCAAAACTGATGTTAGTTAAGTTGTTGAGTACAGAAAATAGGGAGATTTGCGTAAACTTGGTGATGCCGGTGATGAACACGAAACGCTCATATTCATCATCTGCCTTTAAGATAGCAAACACCTCACGATAGGCTTCCGTGCAGCCATCGTGATCATCGGTTTTCCAGGAATGTTGAAGGGGAGCATCATACTCATCAATAAGCACAGCCACCGGCTGGCCGGTCTGCTTATATGCTGACACGATGATAGCATCAAAACGATCGGCAAGCTGGGCTGTTGGATCCACATCTATTCCATACTTCTCCTCATAATACTTGAATCGTATATTGAGGTAAGAACGGATGGTCTCAGCCGTAGCCCCACCCCTGCTCATGTCAAGACGAATCACGGGATGATGCTTCCATTCCTTCTCCAACTCCATGATTTTCAACCCCTCGAAGAGCTCTTTATTGCCTTCGAGATAGTGCTGGAGGGTATCTACAAGCACAGATTTGCCGAATCGACGAGGACGACTCAAGTAGTTGTACTGGTCACCATAGTTCACCAAATACCACACCAAGTCGCTCTTGTCAACATACACGAAGTTACCCTCCCTGATTTTCTTAAACGACTGAATGCCTACAGGCAATCGTCTTCTATTCAAGTCCAACATATCTTGTTCCTCCATTTTTTTAAAAGAATAATGCAAAATAGTCTCCTATCTCATCTTCCACTCGCCCTTCACCTCCACCATCGGAACCACGATCTGCTCCTTGGTGCTGTCGCCGAAGGCTAGTTGCAGGAAGACGTCGGCTACGTGGTGGGCAGTGTCTGCCTTGGCATTCAGCACGTTCACCTTCGCTATGCCCTGGTGCTCCAGCTGTTGCTGCTCCACATACATCCGGGCATTGAGCAGCAGCTGGTCGCGATAGCCCTTCGGGATGCGGTAGGGCTGGTTGAAACCGGAAACATACTCCTCGTACTTGCCCTCAAGGAGCAAGTCATAGTAACCCTTTGCGGCGATACCCGCAAAGTAAGAAGGGTCAGGACGCTCCTCCTTGCAGGAAGAAAGTCCCAACCCCATACTTATTATCATAAAAATCAAAAGTTTCTTCATCTTTATACATTTTGATTCTTCACTCTTCGTTCTTCACTCTTCACTTCCCCTTACTTCTGACGAATGAAGACGTTGATTGGACAACCATGCAACGACCAGTTCTCACGAATCTTGTTCTCCAGGAAGCGGCGATAGTTCTCCTTTACATACTGAGGCAAGTTGGCATAGAACACGAACGATGGAATCGTGGTGTTTGGCAACTGGGTACAGTACTTGATCTTGATATACTTACCCTTCACGCTCTGTGGTGGATAAGCCTCGATGATAGGCAACATCACCTCATTGAGCTTGGAAGTACCGATATGAGCCTTGCGGTTCTGGTAAACCTCCTTGGCTGTCTCCAGTACACGGAAGATACGCTGCTTGGTCAATGCAGAAGCAAAGATGATAGGGAAATCCACGAATGGAGCCATACGGTTGCGGATGGCATTCTCGAAGGTGTCGATCACCTTCTGGTTCTTCTCCTCTACCAGGTCCCACTTGTTGACTACCACCACCAGACTCTTGTTGTTCTTCTGGATCAGCTGGAAGATGTTCATATCCTGGGTCTCGATACCACGGGTGGCATCCAGCATCAGGATGCAGACATCACTGTTCTCGATGGCACGGATAGAGCGCATCACGGAATAGAATTCCAGATCCTCGCTCACCTTGTTCTTTCTGCGAATACCGGCAGTATCTACCAGGTAGAAGTCGAAGCCGAACTTATCGTAACGGGTATAGATACTGTCACGGGTAGTACCAGCAATCTCGGTAACGATGTTTCTGTCTTCACCGATGAAGGCATTGATGATACTGCTCTTGCCGGCGTTAGGACGACCTACCACGGCGAAACGAGGGATGTCCTCCTCGATGGCTTCCTCAGGATTATCCTGAAGCTTGTCTAATATGATGTCGAGCAAGTCACCCGTACCACCACCTGTTGCGGCACTGATACACTGAGGGTCGCCCAAGCCCAACTTATAGAACTCGGCAGCCTGATAGTATTCAGCACTGTTGTCCACCTTGTTTGCCACAAGGATTACAGGCAGTTTGGCACGACGCAAAATCAGGGCCACGTCCTCATCCCAGTCGGTCAAACCTGTGTTCACGTCTACCAGGAAGAGAACCAGGTCGGCCTCCTCTGTAGCCACCAGCACCTGCTTGCGGATAGCATCCTCGAAAATGTCATCTGATTTAACGACCCAACCACCGGTATCCACCACAGAGAATTCTCTTCCGTTCCAGCTGCACTTGCCATACTGACGGTCGCGGGTAGTACCAGCCGTATCACTAACGATAGCGCGACGAGATTGAGTCAAACGATTGAATAAAGTAGATTTACCCACGTTAGGGCGACCTACGATTGCTACTAAATTTGCCATAATAAGTCATTCAGCCTCCTTCCTTTGAGGAGGTATTCAAGGATGTGGTCTCTGCATCCAAGTTAATAATTTGCCGAAGCTGACCTTGCTCCGGCCCTCGCCCCTCTGGCGAGAGTCACTCCCTCGATTACATTCAGGGAGGGGAAGTTATTATTCCGGATTATATCCGAAGGCATCGAGTTCACGCTGCGAACTGCGCCAGTCTTTGTCAACCTTCACGAAGGTTTCCAGGAAAATCTTCTTTCCGAAGAACTTCTCAAGTGCCTTTCTACTCTCGGTGTTCACCTTCTTGAGCGCCACGCCCTGGTGACCGATGATGATGCCCTTCTGGGAATCACGCTCCACGTAGATGACGG
>ERZ1034952.2116-NODE-2116-length-15201-cov-6.492209_pt1 | contig 15201 bp, 12 predicted proteins | sample MGYA00520625_ERZ1034952 | MGnify/ENA primary metagenome ERZ1034952 (study PRJEB33766, sample SAMN09781773) | gut metagenome | biome: gut microbiome | host: Homo sapiens | place: Madagascar | study: EMG produced TPA metagenomics assembly of the PRJNA485056 data... | reverse complement strand
TAATGATCGCCTGAAATCTGATTATCCGACAGGTTCAGGTAATCGAAGCGTACAATCCCTTCCTCAGTTCCGTCCCAGGTGACATCACAGTGGACGGGAATCCCGTTGATCCATGCAATCATCCAACAATGCCAGCCGTCCGTTTTGGTTCTGCCATAAACTTTGATACAGGGGATGCCGATACGACGGAAGCACAGAAGCAATAACGCGTTCTGTCCTTCACACACGCCCTCAGAGAGCAAGACCGGCCCCACAATACTGTGGTCTCTCACATCTCCGTTGTTTGTGTATGCAATGCTTTTGGCGATACGCTCGTAAACAAGCGTTTCTCGTTCAAACACGGAAAGACTGGCAGTTCCGCGAATGATGCGGTATATTCTTTTCCGCACCTGCTGCCTGATTCTATCAATGATTTCAGGGGCATACAGGATTGGGTACTCTAGAGTGCCGGTCCGACCTCTATGGGTGAATTCGCTCTGATATCCCAGAAAGAAGAAATCCGGGCGATCGTCTCTGATCGCTTTGTATGCTGCAAAGCAATCAGATGCAGATGTTTCTGGATTACTTATGGAGAATGTCGTCTTACCTGAGTAATCCCCCCGGAGAAGCTGGGCATTGATGCGGTCATAGAACGCCCGGCCCTGACGAGTGAGGAATCCTCTATAGTATTCAGAACCCAGCTTCTCCGGTATCTTCGCCATTATGATTCACTCCCTTCTGCCCTTGGGAATCACCAGCTTGATCTTCAAGCAGCCTCTACCATCAATACGGGTGCGCAGTCTGATATCTCCAGCATAACCGCGTGTGCGAAGGCACTGACTGGCAAGACGAACGATTTCATCGGTAGGAGGAATCAGGCGCTTGTCTTCGCTAAGATCCTCCTGAGGAGCCGTGCCACGCGAAAACACAATGATTTCCGCCTCGGCAAAGTCCTTCCCGATGCTGCCCAGCATCTTCTTCCGAATCGGGTCGCACACGAAGATACAGACGGGAGACGATGCCGCGCGTGCAGCGCCACTCACCTTGTCGGTTCCGCTGTAAAATACACCGAGATCGGGGTGAGTATGCCCTTCCAAAACGAACTCCGAAGGACCGCAGAGCTTGAGGAAAGGATCAACCTGGTAGCCGAAGGCATCCGTGTTGAATTTGGCTTCATTCCTCAGAAACTCCACACGATGGTATTCCAGAAAATCGAGCCCCGGATTGTATTCCCCGTTGGGACCAAGGTTTGATGCTCCGACCGGGTTACGATTCATAGTCTGGATCTCGATGATATGGCTGATAATCGTAATCACGTTACCGTCATCATCGATCAGAAAATGCCCCATCCCGTAGAGTTTTTGCTCATAGACATTCATCGGGGATCGTCTTCCATATGAGATGATCGAGTTAAGCTCCTGTTCGGGTTCGGGAAGGATGATAACCTTGTTGCGTCCTTTGCCATGCCTTTCCTTGACATACACATCACCGCACTTGCTTTTGATGATGTCCAGAGCTTTCTTAAGGCTGCATACAGGATAAGTTTTGGGCTGCGGAGGACGCCTGGTAGGCATAGGGGTATAATCGGTCACGATACTTCATCTCCTCTCAGTGGTGTCTGCCGGGAAGGGGTGGAGGTGCGGTCACAGACTTGGCTGCCTCCTTGCGAGGTGGCAGAGCTGTCAGTTCAGGGGCATAAAGCAACTTGGAAGAGATGGTAGGAAAACGTCCGGCAGCAACACCATCCTTATGCCATTGGGCCATGCTACTGTTTGCCATACTGTCGTATCGAGTAACTGCAGGGTCGTGCACCATGTCTCGAATAAGCTTGTCCACCACAGTCGTCAGAGAGCTGGTGAAGGGAATCCAGGTGTCAATGCAGGCATTCCCAGAGCGAAAAACGTTAGGACTCGCAAGATAATGATCCGAGGCATACGAGGCCGATACGGACTTCAGCGGATAACCGGGATAGCAAATGATATCAGCCGTCATAGATTCACAAGCTTTAGGCGTAGAGTCATCGTTTGCGGTAAGATAATGCGAAGGCGCCTTAACCGTCACCTTAAGGTGCATCGCCTCGCCTGCTTTCGCCTGAACCCTCTGGATCGTCACATACTTGGGGTTGTATTTCCGGACGATTTCCTGGCAATCGTTCTTCAAAGCCTCGGCAGAGTCTTCTTCGGTGATGGAGACTTCTCTCGTGTGACCGTATTCATCGGTATAGTTGGTTGAGTAACTCATGTTGAACCTCCTTTTAGAGCTTATGGATTTCGTGCATTTTCAGGTGATCCTCATCGAGCGCAAAGACTGTCCTAGTGATCTTCTCGGTATCCAAAAAGTCAAGAGCTCCGTTACGCTGAATCACCTCGATATGAGCACCAAGCGGATACCCCAGGTCGTACAGTGTCATGTTCTGGATTTCTTCACTGCAACCGAGGTCAAAAGCATGCAAGATCTCGCCATGAGAGAAAGTTGCACTGTTATGAGCGCGTTTCCCCTGGGTGCTACACTTATCGCACAGAAGATCGTCAAGAAAGACACGGCCCTCATGCTTCATCACCTTGATGGCGGTCCCACACGAATGGCACACATCATCCACGATAAAGCCGGCATGGACAATCTTCCTGTAATTCAGGCGATGAACGGACATCTCAAAATCCGTCGTACCGAGGATAGCAGCAATCTGATCCATTGCCTCCTTCAGAGTGACATCCGTAACGTTTCCATGAAGCCATTCGATACTTGCAGGCGGATGGATTGCGCATCCGGGACAATTACGTTTCCGCAAGGGATGAGAGGAACTCAATTCCAGATGGGGATAAGCTGTATAGGTCAGTCTGCGATTCATAACATCATCAAAACCAAGAACGCTTCCTCTGAGTTGTTCAGTACTCAGATAAGCTGCCATCGAACTAGCCCGGTTAGTGGTGCGAACTACTTCACTAACACCGTTGTACTGCCTGATTTGTGGTCCTGTGCATGACGTTCTGATACTGCTGTCCTTCATCCAACTTTCGTCAATCAAACAGCGAAGGCAAAATTCGGTATTGTCAAGGATCACGCTTTGAGCCATTTCATCGTATGTTCCTGACATAAGCACGATAGGACGTCGGTCTTCAGGAATCTGGCGAATCAGTTCGTTCAGAAGTATCTTGGCGTCGAAATTATCAACAGCTGCAATTACATATTTATAGTCAGTGAACGCTTCTGGTCCAAGCGAGCAAAGATCTCCATCAATGCCGTTTGACGTGCATCCTTCGTCCAAAAGAGGCTGCACACGCTCTGCGACACATTCAGCCTTGTTTCGTCCTGCATCATCGGGCGTACGAACCAAGCAGCTATGTTTTGCAGCATTTTCAAGAGTTAATCGGTCAAAATCCACTTCGTCAGGGGAAAGCCCCATTTTGGCACAGAACTCTGTCTCGTAACTTCCTACGGCACCAGCACCGATAATCAGTACGCGCAGGGCATGGAACAAAGGGCGATATTCCGAGAGTTTCAAAGCGTTATAAATGACTTTGTTCATATTAGATCATCCTTCCTTTCTGGGCTGTCATAGCAGCTTCCCGTTGCTCTTAAACCGGTGACCTCTGGAACAGCGGTAACAGTTTTCTCCACTGTCCCAGAAGATCACCTGCCGTTCACCGGGGATGTTCCGCAGCTTATCAAAGGGGCAGCATGGGAAGTGGCCCGGCGTCACGCCCCGCGGCCCATAACCGGCCCCTGCCGTCCTTCGGGCTGCATTAGCGATTGCCGACGCGGAAGAACGACGGGGCGGCAGCGCCCTTGCAACGGAAGATCTGCTTGTTCTGGTTCGAGCATGGCTGACTGTTGGTGAGGGTATGCCTACATTGACCCGAGGCGGGAGCGGCGGAGGTGCGTTGACTGGTTTTTCTTTGCACCCCCTTTTCGTAACACACGCGATTATGATTCCGCAAGCAGCCAAACCCAAGCCGACAAGGATGCATATTGTCACCATCATGTCAGCTCCCTTGCATTTACGCTACACCGGCATTGTCGCTGATTGCCAGGACGTCACCCTCCTGCAGATCAAGTCCTCCTACCGTTTCATTGGTGTCGCTGGTAGATGCCCCGGTGCGTTTGTTCTCGAAGAGAATTTTACTGTCACTGGGATTCACACCAATGTCAACAGCATACTCCTGGAGAACCTGTCCGAGAGTATTCGTGCCATACACGGCAGCCTGATGGTAAGTAGTGCCAGTCACCTTGTTGAGTAGATCAATCTCAAAGGCGCATTCGGTGGCGGCGAGAGCGCCGTCAATAGGATAGTTCGTCATAGCTATAATCTCCTTTATTCAGTATTGGTGGTTTCCCACGACTACAGCAGCAACTGCTGCCGCTGTAGTTTCGGCCGGTTACCATCCGGCGCTCATTCGGGCGGGATAAGATAAGCAAGCATCATTCGTTGATTGCAACAGCAAGAGATTTCAGCTTTCCGAGGACTTCGACCTTTTCATCCCTGCTAAGTGCGCCAGTAGCGTACTTGACAATTTTTTTGTAGTTGATATCAGGGGTAATAAGGCAACAGTCAAGATAGTTGTCAAACATTTTGCTGTTGAATTTCTGACCAGCGATAGAGTACGTAAGTCGATAGGTGATTTCCCCATCGTCTTCGTCGAGCCTAAAAGCTCCATAGCGAAGAGTCTCGTTGATCCGACTGAGTTTGTTGTCCATCAGGAAACGATACTCGGACAAACACGAGATAGGGAGTGTCGCGTTAATGGTTGCGCTCTCCGCCTCTGCATCGACACGAACCAGCACCTTAAAAGCAGCGTTTTTCATGGAAAAGCCCATCACGATTGCTCGGTTCTCCTTATCGACCACAGACGTATGCCACTCACGTTCGTCGACAAAGGATTTAATGCCTTCAAAATAGGTGTCAGCCTGCTTAACCTTCTCTTCGTCGATATCCTCATCACTGAAGAGCCTACGAATGAGATCGCTTCCGGCCCCGCGAAGTTTTTCCAACAGCTCGGGTGGAACATTTTCATCCTTCTCAAGCATTTCCATGAATCCTTTTGCTCTGGGATCGAGATCAGCACCTGTAACCTGTTCAGACAGTGCACCATTAGGCGTATCAGTCATTTTGTTCACGCTCACTTTCTTTGTTATTTGACGATTATCTCGTCTGTGATTCTATTGTCTCACATCTCATTTGCATCTTCAGTTACACACTAGCAACATGAAATCAGTATCGTGTAACATTCTACGAAGATCTGTGTTACAACAGGCTTCTCGCGACCAGCTTTCGCTGGTTTCGGCCAATTGCCATTTGGCTCTCATCAGGCGAGCAGTAATGTAGATACATAGACACCATCCAACTGGATACCTTTCATAGTTTTTCATACTATCCCCCTTTTCTAATCATCCTGTCAGGAACTTTACGCCAAAAGAGTTTACTCATCCTCTTTCTTTGACCATCAATATTCACTCAACAACTCATAACCACATGATCAAGCCGGCCTTATCAGGTTCGCGACTTCTGATATGATGCGCCTTGCCCAGGGGTCAAAGCTGTGCAGAAACCTCTGCAACACTCACTGATATTATTAAAAAGCCTCCAACTACAACAATTACAATTAATAATGGATATCGATGATTTGTTTGCCTTTTAGCAAGTGAGCCAATCAGTCTGTTATACCTACAGCAGCTTTCTGTAGTTCAAGGCAAAAAGTTTGTGGTATCATCAACTGTATCAATTACCACGTTGATATCAGTGACGAGTTCTCCCAGACTGATTGCAGTTTTTGATGGGGCGGGATTAATTCCTTTCGTTTGATGTAATTAGAGGCATTCCTATTTGTCTGACCTCTGAGTACATTGTACCGTCGTACCCTTTTACTTGCCGTAATATCAACCGGACATAAAATAGTGCACAAGTAACAAAACTGCATAAAAAAGTGACGCACAGAAAACCGTGCGTCACAAGGAGCAATTCTATTATATGTATTGTTTTAGCTCCTCAAGTGGCTTATGAGGAATGTCATTAACTAGTCCCAGCTCCACTAACCATGCAAGCACAATATAGCCCTCTGGGTCTCCCGACTTAGCAAGTTCGTCCCACCATGAATACACGCTGTAGATCTGACTCTGTGTTGCTCCAGCTATCCGATTAATAATTGACATTCCATGTTCATAGTCATAATTCGACTTGCGCTTTGATTCATTCAGAGCATAATTAACAACGGAAAACGGTTCGTTTTCGGAGACACCTTCGGCAAGCAATTCTGAAACGCTATGTGCTTTTCCTTCAATTCTCACCTCACTTATTTCGCCTCTGCGAAGCATATATGCCAAGTTGTTCTTAACTGCAGTGGTGCCTTTCCTGTAAGCAAGAATGAACGCGGCTTTTGCAGAGCTATACTCCTTGATACTATAGTAGTACATTCCTGCAGAAAACGGATCGGACAAATCAGAAATCTGTTTCCGTAATATTGAAAGCCTTTTTCTTGCTTCATCATTCGAATCCTTCTTGTTCCGCTCATAGTAACCCTCTAAGTCTGTAAACTCATTGAGCAGTTCATCGGAGGCAACATCCCAACACCCCAGCAATGCGCAAACTGCAAATAGAAACACTGTTTCCTCAGCTTTTTTCGGATCACGGAAACATACTCTATACTTCTCGAGATATTCGGTTTTTAGGTCTTCAACATCATTGTTACCAGCGAATGAAAGTGTTAAGAAGCTGATCGGAAAAACCGAAAGCACCTTTTCTGCGGAATTTCGTATTTTTTCATTAGGGTCGGTAAGATAGCAGATCGAACTCTTAAAAATGTCCTCATCAAATTGCTTATAGTCCACGATGTATTCTGCCAAAATGATATCTTTAATCACCGTCGCTACATCATTATAACAATCAGATTTTACCTTCAAGAGTTGTGTAATTTTCCCAAGAAAAGCATCCGAGAGAATTATATCCTGGCCCAAAAAATCGCTTTTGATATTGCAGTATTTACACCAGCCCAAGACAGTAAAAACATATAGATTTGCAACAAAATCGGTACCATTTTGGGCAAGCACCTGTTTCTCCGCCTCTTCAAGTGGGTTCTTATTATTCTTCAGATACTCATATGCCTTAATTGTTGCTAAAGCGAACGAGTAGTTACTATCACCCAATGCAAGGCTCTGCTCGAACATTTCCGTAACATAACTGACAAAATCCTCAGATTGAATATCCTCTAAAAATTTGCATATACTATTAATTTGATTGTCAGTGATGTGTTCTTTGAACAACAGGTCATATATTGCGTGCCTTTTCTCTAACTTGTTGATTACTCCGTTTGTAATTAATTCAAACAGAAGATTGGTTGCATAGTAATTATCATCGGTCGTTTTGGCCTCGTGTATTAGATAATCAATCAATTGATTTCGTTCTGAACGATTCACAAGCATTATTGTAAGAACAATTACTTCGTGCCATGAGTTCTTGTTATAGTATTTCGCAACCAGTTCTCGCGGGGTGTTCAAATCTTCAGAGCAACATTTAGCTATTGCGTATGCAGTCAAGTATTCCTGAAATTGAAGATGAGTAAACTGGTAATAGTCTTCTCCAAGTAGTTTTCGAATACTCTTTAGCAGGCACGTTCTCTCCTCCAGTTCATTGATAAATGTATCAACATTGTTTTCGTCCAGCGGTGTACGGAATTCCCCGTCCAGATCAGCCGAGCATTTTAATAATGCTTGGATTAACATACCTCTAGAAAAGCGAATTAGCCGACGCTTCATCATATAATAAGCGACGTAAGCAAGCTGAGTTTTGATTTCATCAGCTTCGAGATTTCCCGTCGCATGCCAGTTCAAAGAAACGCTTATGTATTCTTCGTACAATTGGACCTTGTTGGTCGGTATTCTGTTCGTTACTCGTGCAACAAAAAGAATATTTGAAAGGTGTAGTGGCACAGATGTCATCGGCCTGAGATATGCATAAGCCGGCAATTTCAACTGGTCAATTATACTGTCAGCCGTCTTTTTCTTCTCGGGATCATACGGAAATAATGCCAAATGCCATTTTTTAATAAACTCTTCTCTGCTTTCTTCATCTAGTGGTTTAATTTCAGCACACTTAATTCCGGGAACCGACAAAATGTAATTAATGCTTTCTCTTTCAGCGAGTCCATCTTTTACAAACGAAACAAGTCTAGATGTCAGTATGAGATGAACATTTTCATTAGCTATTAGATATTCGAGAAGGAGTTTAGAAAACACCTTTTGATTATCTCTGGAAAAGAGTTCATCGTAGCCGTCAATAATTAACAGCATATCTCCCAAGGCAGCATGCGAGTCAAGCATCGTTTTGAATGCTTCGTCCTCATCTGATATGCTATCAAATTGCTTCATTGCCATCTTTAGTGCAATAGAGGCGAACGAGTCATTTTCACTAATTACATAGTCATTTAAAGATCTGCAATAAAGGAGTACAGGGAACAAATTGCCAGGCCAGAAGTCTCTCAATGCAACTTCATCTTTAGCAGCGTATGCTAAGGCTATCCTTTTGGCATATGTTGTCTTGCCGTATCCCGGATCCGATAGGATGATTTTTCGAGATGGATACCCATCAAAAATCGGGCCAATCGGTTTATCGTCGTATTTTCTTGTTTCTATATCCTCAAGGATTTTTTGCTCAATATTTTCGTATCGCTCTCTTTTGAAGGATGGTTTATTAACTAGTATTGTGTCACTATTTTCAATAGCTGAGACTAACCCCGCGGGGCTTTTTGATTCAATAATATCGTTTTGCTGTGATGTCGACACTATATAGACAGACAAAGCAGCTATTTGTTCATAAAGAAGCCAAATGAATGACGAAAGTTCATTTTTATCGGGAGCTGGTTTGCTGATTTGTGCATCAATAAATGATATTAAGCTTCCAAATGAGGCATCAGCCTCGTCAAGCGAATCAGAAGTTGGAAAGAGGCTGTCGTTTTGGGCTATGGAGATTTCATTAGTTTTCTCTATCGAATCCGCACTTGACAAACTGGAGAACTCTGCCCCCTTTTTTAAGTCCTCTTTAGTCTCACGATCACCCTTCAGTTTTAAACCGGTATAAATATCTTCAAGAGTTATTTTTTGATAAAATGCTTCTCCGGCGGATGGTAACCCATCAGGTCGAAAATGCGAACAATGTGCAATTAGTTCCTGGATATATCTATTTTCCGTAACGCTGAACACAGCATTCCCCCCCTTATTGGCTTAGAGCAATGGCAAATTGCTTGATTTTTCTAAACCAATTCTTCTTTTCTTCATCGCTGAATTTTCCGTTTGCTATTCTGCTGAGTTCCCTATAATTTCTATCAGTTGTAATTGTACATGCATCAATGTATCCCTCGAAAGCATCTGCGCTAAATGGCATATCTTTATAGGAGACCGAATAACGATAGGAAACTTCTCCAGTTTCCTTGTCGATATGGAATGCTCCGTAACGAAGGGGATGGTTTAATTCTGTGATATATTCGCTCATTGCAAGGCGATATTCTTCGAGACAAGAAAAAAGTTGAATGTTAAACCTGATACACTCAGCATCTTCCTCAACAATAACTTGAAGGCGAACAGTTGAATTTCTCATTTTGAAACCCAGCAACATAACGCGTCCCTTTAAATCCAACGCAGTATAATGCCATCCCTTTTTTTCAAAGAAAGCGTGAATGTTCTCGGCGTATTCATTTGCAATAGCTTCTTTTCGCGCCGTTTCTTCTTCGTTATCTCTTACGAGGGCCTCCAGATCTGGGTCTTCAGACATCTTTTTTAGCATTTCCAAGAGACCCTCTGGGGCGTCATCGTCTCCGGAAACTTGTTCAATAAGCTGTTTTAATCTGTCTGCTGGGGTCTCGCTCAAAAGGTCATCATTTTTCTCAAACTCGTTACTCATTGGTGTAAACCTCCGATAGTTATAATTCTGTTATCCTTTATAAACTTATAGGCATCGATGAATTCAGGGCTTGTCTTCCATGAATCGCCTATAATATGAGAATAATTATAGAGAAACTTTACAATCTGTCTCCGGACTTGCCTTCCACTCTCATAGGCATCGTTTGTGATGTGATTCTTACCAAACGTGTTCCTGACGACATTTATAAACACATTTCCAATTACCGCTATTTCCTTAACGTTCATTGTTTCGGCTGCCTTTAATAGCAAGTACTTTAGTAAAGCCGGGATCAACTTATCAAGTCGACCTCTGATATAATTCTTGTCGGGAGAGAACATCATGATTAGGATATCTTCCCAGCATGCATCATCGATGGTATCACAAATAACGTCCTGTAATTTGTGCAGGACAAAGAACTCTGAGTTATGTTCTTGGCTCCAACTATTGCTGTAGTTTGATACTATCCATTCGGATGCCAGGTAATGCTCAATCACTTCATTTTGAAAAACATAATCTATATCCTCTAATACAATTAAGCCGGACCGCGCGGTCATTTCTTTTACAACCTGATTCCAGGTATTACGTTCAATTTCTTTCTCATCAATCTCTTCAGAGGCTCTGCAAAACCACGAGATGATACTGTTTGATGGAATAACATGCTCTTTTTCATATGCCATGTTCCAGGCAATATAAGCCAAGACCTCCCGCATGTACTTCGGTGTAATACCAAGTTCCTCATACTTATCTGCTGGCCACCTCTTTATGATTAAATTATCAATGACATGAGATATTATCTCTTGAGGTGTTGCATTAACATGATAGGCCTGATAGCGCAGCACATGACTAAGCATATACGGGTTGGGAGCTAGTCTGGACAAATACTCGTTTTCGAGAAATAATCGATATTTTTTCTCTATATCGGAATCTTTAGCTAATGATATGTCGCATTGCATCCATTTTGAAATTAGTTCTTGTATTTCCTCTTCACCAAATTGACCCAAAGAAATCCGAATATGATTATCATAGAAGCGGCATCCGTGAAAGTCCCTAAAGTCAATAGATCTACTTGTAAGGATGATGTTCACATCCTGATAGTCACTTGTGAACCTTTCAATCATTTTCCCAAAAAGATCCTTGCGACTACTGCCATCTATTTCATCTAATGCATCAACTAAAAGTAACACTTTTCCGTCGCACTGTTGACTAAGGAGGTGTGCAATCCATTCTGCAAAAAGATTACATTGAGAACCGATAGCGAAGTCAAGGAGATTTTTTGCTCGTAGTTCATCAACCTCAATATCGTTTATACAGTCTGCTTTTACTAGAATAGGGAAGTAGTCCCCTGTAAATCCCAACCTCTCCTTTATTAATTGATATCTGTTTATCGCATCCTCAGTCAGAGATGCAATTTGTAAGGCGACTACTTTCTCATAAATATTTGATGTAACAATTGCTTGGAGAAAAGTGCTTTTACCGCATCCAGTATTTGCTACGACCAAGTAAGAAAATCGTGAACTATCATCAACAGGATGATCAACAGCCACGCCATCCCTTAAAAACGGAGGAATAATATATAAATTTGATATTTGCGCATTTTTGCTGATGCTTGAAAGCTGGGCACCGCTAACCATATCTCTAATATCAAGTGTTTTGCTGGCATTCCAAAGAGTGGAATAGTATTCTTTCTGAAACTCTAATATTTTTGTATCGTTTGAGATGCGAATACAAGAGTTAAAATGACTATCCAACCAAAATGATATGTCAAAACCAGGTTTTTTTCCATCAGTTTGCCATTTTCGGCAATAGAATAAGGTGGAAAGTAAAAAGGGAAGTAAGTACTGCACTTCAGTTTTAACTTTCTCAATATAAAAGGCATTGCTGTAATTCGTGGCTTCACAAAGCCAAGCAATCAACTCATTATTATCGAAAGACTTGTTTTCAAATCGCTCATCTGTTTCCGCAAAAGCATCTTGCGCTGTTGATATTAAGCACAAGACTATAATTGTGCCAATGAGCATGTTTTCTTTAATCGTGGGTGTCCCGTCAATATGCCCCATTCTTCTATATCTATACCATCCTTGGCGGGCACCATCAGGGTTGTTCTCATACCGACTAGTTTTGTTCAAACCCGGAAAATCAGGATCTAAGGCTCCAGTGATTCCAAGCGATAGCGCTAACCCGCTGCTCATAATATCTCTTGCACTATTGATTAGCCCTTGCACTGCATTTCCAATTTTACTCTTGGGTTTGGAATGAAAAACATCAAAGCAAAATTCAAAAAAATCGTTATTACTCACGCCTAAAAAAGCGCAGCAAGAGTTCAGCATTATTTCAAAAAATTCACCAAATGGTTTCATGGCCCTTACTCCTTTCGTGATTTTGCTTTGGTAGATGAATCAGTAAAGTCTAGAATATCATTTATACTGCAATCCAACGCCTCACATATTCTTTCAAGAATATCTACCGTCACATTTTCACCACGATTCAATTTGCTGATCGTGTAATTACTAATTCCAGCTAATGACTGTAAGTCTTTCTTTTTCAAATCTTTATCAATCAGAAGTTCCCAAAGTTTCTTGTAGTTTGCTGACATTGTAAAGCAACTCCTCCTGTACACAGCTTTTTTAAGTATAGCACATTATTTTTGCGTTTTCAAATAATTCCATAGCGATCGCATTATTACCGTTCACACTTCATAAGTTTTATTTAAAAGCTCAGGCGTTAAAGCTCAGACGTTAATGTTCAATATGGTGAAATGCTATACTCGGGGGGGCGTTCATAGCCTATGGGGGACAGAGCTTAATAAACAAGGAATGATCAAGCATTTTTTATTATCTTTAGTCCTTTTGAACTCGCGTAGTTCACAGTGTTGGCTGTTCCACCGGTGCCTTTGTTCAAGTAGCAGACGCACACACTGCTATAATCAATTAGTAGATGACGATTGTGCTTGAACATACATCCTTTTGCGTATTCCTCGGAAGTATACACTACCTTATCGGCGTGTTCTTTTATGTACTCATACTTGCATGCCCACTTTTTAGAGCTCCTGTGGTATTTTATTTGTGGTTTTGCAGGTCCACTTTTATTCTAGCACAGGAGCTCTTACTTTTGTCTTAAGATATTCCCTTCCCCATGCAGCAGGGGGATACTCTGACGCAAAAAGCACGGCACCAAGCCACATCTGTAGTTTGGTACCGTGCTGTCCTCTAATACGCCGGTACTCCGTAGCCGAGGATCTCGTAGTAGCCTACCACATGGTGGTTTCCACGACAACTATCGCCAGAGTTTCCTTATTTGCTTTGGTCGCAAAATTTCTGAATGTTTTTGAGATTTCTTTGCAGCCTACACATAACGGGCCAATACAGCGTCCTCTTGCAACAATCTTGTCTCTGGTAAGCCCTGAACAAAGCGAATCGCTGCTTTTGCAAAAACATTGGACTTTACCGTGTCTCAATCTGCCAGCTTTACGATCTCCGCCGTACCGTTTTCAAAATCAAACCGCAGCTTGCCCCACTCGCCGTCGTTGTCCACCAGATATTCGTAGACAGCAGCGGTGATCGTTTGACCTGTTTTCTGGCACTCCGTCTGCCGCAGAGAGATCGTGTGTGAGGAATTGCCCTTCAATGCTTTTGCCGCGCTCACTTGAAGAACTGGTTTTTCCGGAACACCCATCTCAAACGGCACGACCACAGATTTCAGCAGCCTCGCTTCCGGTAAGCTCTGAACAAACCGGATTGCCGTCTTTGCAAAGATGTTGCTTTTCACCGCGTCCCAATCTGCCAGCCTGACGATCTCCGCTGTGCCATTCTCAAAGTCAAACCGCAGCTCGCCCCATTCGCCGTCGTTGTCCGCCTGATACAGGTAGACAGCGGCGGCTATTTTTTTGTCCTTTTTGCGGCACTCGGTCTGCTTCAGCGTCACGGTATGGACAAGACCGCTTTCCAGCAGCTTCAGGCGCAGCTTGTCCAATGTTCGCCGGTAGAATCGTTCTGCGCCGCTGGCTGTCGTACCCTCGAAATCTACCGCCAAGTCCTCAAAGGTGGACTGCGTGGACAAAGGGCTGACGCGCCCGCAGGTCATGCAGATGGCGTTCCGCTTTTCCAGATACCATTGCTCTTTGTAGGAAAGCTGCTCAAATGCTGCCGTGACCGCCTTTGCCTGTATTCCGTTCCAGAGGATTTCGGCATAGTTCCAGCTATCGTCGCGTGTCACATCCTCGCCGGTTTCTTCGCCGTCCTCGTCCTGCTCCGTGCGGTAGAGGGAAACGATACTGCGGTTGCGCTGGGCAATGGTCAGCAGCTCATCCGCAGATACGCTTTCGTCCATGTATCCGCTTTGGACAGCAAACTCGGAAACGACCTCCGCGCGGCTTTTGCCCGAATTGTTATAGATTGCACCAATCTGCCGCACACGCCGGTACTCCGCAAGGCTGGCAAAGGAACCAGCTTCGCCTATCATGCGGCAGAACAGCAGTCCGTCCCAGATATAGTGCTTCGCATATTTCAAAAACTCCGTTTCCTGTTCCGGGTCGAACTTTGGCAGACAGTATAGCAGCATTTGCAAAACTTCCAGCTTGTAGTCCAGAAACCGCGCCGGGTCATAGCGGTCATATCCGTTGCGGATAAGGAAACGATAGATCACCCCATTCAACCGCTTTTCAAAGTGGTGCAGGAAGAAGGAAAAATACGATAAATCTCGTTTCCGGACAGCTTCGCATATGTAGTCTTTCAGCTCCATTTGCGGCGGTTCCGGGTCAAGCTGAAAGACGCTCTGGACTTCGCGCATGGTCAGATCGTCGGCGTTATAGAACGGCACTTTTGCCGCATAGCCGTTCAAATCCCATGTCCAGCCTGCAAGCTGCGCCATCTGCTTGTCACGATTATCCTTCATATCCGCACCTCCTTCCGCCGTGGATTTTGATTACCGCTTCCTATTCGCTTTCGCTTCTGCCAACAAAGCCGCCTGCTCCATTTCGGCGGCATAGCTGCCCTGTGCGTAGTCGTTGTCTTGCAGCGCCTTTTCCAGCTTGCTTTTTGCCAGTGCTTTCATTGCGGCGGCGGTCTGCTCGTCCAGCGTACCGCGGCCAAGATACTGCGTGATCGTGTTGAACCGCTTCGTATAGATTTTCTTGATGGGATGATCTGCGGCAAGCTCCCGCTGCTCCCGTCCACGAAGATTCCCGACTTGACGGCAGGTGCGCCCGCGTTTGTCTCCGGGAGCCAGACCGTCACAGTACTTGGCATATCTTGCGTCAGTGGTCAGAAACCATTTTCCGCAGACGGCGCATTTCCTCGGCGCGTGTCCGACGCATAGACCCTCGTACAGATCGGAGCGGA
>ERZ1034952.2110-NODE-2110-length-15230-cov-6.298583_pt1 | contig 15230 bp, 13 predicted proteins | sample MGYA00520625_ERZ1034952 | MGnify/ENA primary metagenome ERZ1034952 (study PRJEB33766, sample SAMN09781773) | gut metagenome | biome: gut microbiome | host: Homo sapiens | place: Madagascar | study: EMG produced TPA metagenomics assembly of the PRJNA485056 data... | reverse complement strand
TTATAATACAATGCTTATTTTAAGAAACCGAGATCACGTATAATTGCAGGTTCTTTTGCCTTTCCGCCGCAAATCTGGAAAAAACAAATTATCTTAATCACAAATAAAACAAGATACATAACGCCGCATGCTATCGGAACAATAACCGTCCAGCAGAAAACAAGTGCCAATACTGCAAGGATTATATTTACAACCACAAATTTAAGTGCCTGACGAACATGAAACGCAGTATACGCAGATTTTGTTCCGGCAAGCAATGCAATTATTATACCTATGGTACCCATTATGTATGCAAGCATTGACAGAACCTTATTTTCAGAAATATCCTTTGCATCAAATTCAGATGTATGATCATACGGATCAACCGGCGGCCGGTATGTATATGAGTAAGTATTTTCGTTGTTTGTCGGCGGAACGTATCCACCGTTTCCGGCTTCGGACTGACTCTGCTGTGTCTGTGCGCCGTCACTTGCGACATCAAATCTGACTCCGCAGCCTGTGCAGAATACTGCGTCATCACTAATCTGCGTTTGACATTTTGGACAAGTTTTCATTATAACTCCTCACTTTCACTTATTCTGATAATACAATTCTACAACTAAAAGTGAATTTTGTCAATAAGTTTAAAAGCCGCAGCATTTTGCTGCGGCTTTTGAATACTTATTTTATTTATTTCTGTTTCTTAAAAACACCGGAACATCAATTCCGTCATCCTCACCGAATTTACTGAATAAATTTGTTGAGGAAGGAACCTTCTCGACCGGTCGGCTCTGCGAAGCAGTATTCGCCGTCGGGGCAGCTGTTGCGCCGCCATGACTTACATTTCCGCCATTACCAAAACGATTTAAAAAAGCAAAGGGATTGTCATCCTGAGCCTGTCCGTGAGGAGGATTGCCCTTAAATCCGGTTGCAATAACAGTAACCTGGATTTCATCACCCATCTCATCATCTATGATAGCACCGATAATGATGTTTGCATCCTTATCTGCCGCTTCTTCAACAAGCTCAGCGGCTGCTTTGACTTCAAGTATACCCAAATCACTGCCGCCGGTAACATTAAGTATAACACCTTTTGCACCCTCAATAGAGGTTTCAAGCAACGGGCTATGTATAGCTTTTTTAGCAGCTTCCTCGGCACGGGTTTCGCCGCTGGCGTTTCCGATACCCATATGAGCAAAGCCGGTATCCTTCATAATTGTTTTAATATCCGCAAAGTCAAGACTGATAAGTCCCGGTCTTGAAATCAAGTCGGATATACCCTGAACGCCCTGTCTTAAAATATCATCCGCCATACGGAATGACTCCTTTAAGGGAGTGCGGTTTTCCGCAACCTCAAGCAGCTTATCATTCGGAATAACCACCAGAGTATCAACAGCGCCCATAAGGTTTTTGATGCCCTCGTCGCTGTTTGCCGCGCGAACCTTACCCTCAAACCAGAACGGTTTTGTTACGATACCTACTGTCAAAACTCCCATTTCCTTAGCAACCTCTGCCACTATAGGAGCTGCACCCGTACCTGTTCCGCCGCCCATTCCGGCAGTAACAAACACCATATCCGCGCCCTTTATCGCCTGTGCAATTTCATCTCTGCTTTCTTCCGCAGCCTTTTGTCCGATTTCGGGGTTTGCACCTGCGCCCAAACCTTTTGTAATCTTTTCACCTATCTGTATTTTCTGAGAAGCAGCAGACAGTGTTAAATCCTGCTTGTCCGTATTAACCGCAACAAATTCAACACATTTAACCTGTGCCTCTATCATTCTGTTTACTGCATTATTTCCGCCGCCGCCGACACCTATAACCTTAATCTGCGCGGGGTTTACATTCTCTGTATCAAACTGAAACACGCTTTTTCCTCCTCACTGCTCGCGTCTGTCTATATCATTATCTATTCTATATTATACCATGAATTTTTATTTTGTAAAGACAATTTTTCAAATTTTTTAAATGAATATTACATTTTGGTTACAAGCACCAAACATTTACTTATCAGAATATTTCATTTTATATCATAAATATTCCTGCTCGCTGTTTGTATTTGTATTTGACGATGGCTTGTCCGTTTGCGATTCGCTCTCAGAACTTTGCGGATCATCTGATGAATCAGGCTTTGCCGTTGATGTTGCCTTTGGCACCATTCTTGCCTTGCCGTCATCAGGCTGCCGTACATATATATCATCTGTCCTGTAATCCATCACAACATGCTCTGTAGCTGAAATCTTTTCGTTTATAACCTTTGAAAGAAACGCACATCTGTATTCTATATTATTCAGATTTCCAAGCTGTATTTCAAGTCGATTCTCTATAATAAGAGTAACATCACTCAAATCGGTTATATCAATATATGTTGCTCTGCTCAGCAATCCTGTTTTATCAAGATTACTGAATAAATTTAACGCTGTATTCAGCTTTTCCTTTGTTTGGCTTTCAACCTGCCTGCCCGGCTCTGCCTTGCTCAGTTCCAGTCCGGCAACAAGCGGAATACCATACGGATTATTTTCCTCAGTACTTACTGTATTATCGGTATTTTCTGCATTATTGTCCGCGTTGTTATTATCAGCCTCAGCTTGTCCGCCGCTGTTTTCTTTGTTATTTTCCGGATTTTCGGAATTATTGCTATCCGGATTTTCTGCACCGCTGTTATTATTACTTCCTGAATTATCTGAATTGTTATTATCTGAATTTTCGCTGTTTTCTTCCGTGTTTTTCTTCTGCGGTGTATTTGCTGAAGTTATCTTTTCCACTCTGTCATCGGCTATTATCTCAAGAATCCTTCCGCCCGTATCTGTAACCGCTAATGCACCGCCTGTACTTATGTATGCCGCCGGGGTTCTTTCATTTACCGTTATTTTTATCTTATCCGGCAGTACACGCTTTACACTTACGCTCTCAATCATCGGCATATTTGCTATGCTTCTCCGCGCCTTTCCCGTTCCCTGCATGAGTATATTTTTACCATATACTATCCCTGACGACTGAATTATTGCATCAGCCGTCAGTCTGTTGTTTCCCTCACATATTACCTCATTAACATTAAAAAATGGCGAAACCAGCATTACTGCCACAACCCCTATAATGACTACTGAAAAAAATACAACTATCGCTCTTGTTTTAAGCCTTAGTTTTTTGTTTGTATCCATTCTTGTTTAACCCCTATATAATATTTATATAACAGCCTAAGCTTTTAAACATTGTGTCTATATGCTCATAACCGCGCTGTATGTATTCGATATTACTTATCCGTGTGCATCCCTCCGCACACATTCCGGCTATCGCAAGTGCCGCACCGCCGCGTAAATCCGCCGCGCATACATCTGCGCCGTGCAGCTGCGAAACGCCTTTTATTACCGCATTTCTGTCCTCAACTCTTATATCGGCTCCCATTCGCATAAGCTCGCCGATATGCTTAAATCTGTTTTCAAAAATTGTTTCGCTGAACACGGAGATACCGTTGCTTTTAAGCAGCGCTGCCATAAGCAGCGGCTGCATATCTGTGGGAAAGCCCGGATACGGCATTGTCCTTATATGCGGCACAGCCGAAACCTCTCTGTTCATACACAGCCTTATTGAGCTATCCTCAGTTTCAATTTCAGCGCCCATATCTTTAAGTATCGAAAGCAGCATACTTAAATGGCGCGGCTCTGTATCAGTCAATGTTATTTCTCCGCCGCATGCCGTCACTGCACAGGCATATGTCGCAGCAGCAATTCTGTCGGGTATAACGGAATACGTGCAGCCATGAAGCCGCGGTACGCCGCGGATTCTGATAAAGTCAGTGCCGGCGCCCGTTATATCAGCACCCATACAGTTTAAAAAGTTCTGTAAGTCTACAATTTCAGGTTCGCGCGCAGGGTTTACCAATACGGTTTCTCCTTTGGAAACAGCGCACAAAAGCAACATATTCTCTGTTGCGCCTACGCTCGGAAACATAAATGTTACCGTATCGGGAACTAACCTTTTGAGTTCTGCCTTTATATATCCATCCTCCTCGGCAAATTTTACACCCAGTCTTTCCATTGAGTCCAAATGAATATCAATAGGTCTGAGTCCTAATGCACATCCTCCCGGATAACTGATGCATGCACAGCCGAATCGGCTAAGCAATGTGCCGAGAAATAACACAGACGACCGCATTCTTCGCATAAGCGCCTCAGAAATCACTGTACCGTCCGCGTTGCCGGCACGAATAACGGCGGTGTGACCGTCAAACTCCGCCTCTGCGCCTAAGCTTTTTATGATTTCAAGAGCAGCGGATATATCACTCAAATCGGGACAGTTTTCTATTACACACATCTCATCTGTCAGCATTGCCGCCGCTATTATCGGCAGAGCCGAGTTTTTAGAGCCTTGCACCCTGACCTGTCCTTTCAGCGGTCTGCCGCCGTATATCATAAGCTTACTCAAGATTTGCACCTCCCAATTACATCATAAAATATCTTCACATTTTATTGTATGTAATCGGAAAAAACCTGTGCATATTTCAAAATACACTGCTTACTATTTTAAAGATGTATTTATATATCAGCCTGCAAGTCTTTTTATTTCTCTGCACAAAACCTCAAGAGCATCTATGTGTCCCATTTTTTTTGACGCCTGTTTCATTCCGACAAGCTTATTCTTATCAAGAGCAAGCTCATCTATTGCCTTTTGTAATGCTCCTGCGGTAAAGTCACTTTCCAATATAACTTCAGCTCCGCCGCCGCGCTGCAGAGCGCGTGCATTATGCTCCTGATGATTGCCGGTAACATACGGCGACGGCACAAGTATTGCCGCCTTGCCGAGTGCCGTAAGCTCGCACAAGGTACTTGCTCCCGCTCTGCTTACCACTATATCCGCGGCAGCCATGACAACATTCATATCATAAATGTATTCACAAACCTTTATGTTATCATATGCTTCTATATCAACATTATTTTCTTTAAAGCGATTTATAACATCATTATACCTGTTAAACTTTCCTGTTCCCATAAGTATCTGATATTTTCCGCTTATACCATCTTTGCAAATCCAGTCAACGACCGTTTTGTTAAACGCAACAGCGCCAAGACTTCCTCCGAAAATCACAATATACGGACGCTCATCAAGCTTTAATATCCGTCTTGCCTCAAATTCGTCAACCTTCAGCAAATCGCCGCGTACCGGTGTACCGGTAACAATCAAATGCTTTGGCTTTTTCAAATAGTTTTTCGCATCCTCTACACCGAGCGCAACCGTATCGACATATTCCGCAAGTATGCGCGTTGTAACGCCCGGAAACGCATTCGACTCATGAACAAGAGTCGGTATTTTTCTCTTTGCCGCCGCATACAAAACCGGACCCGATACATAACCGCCCGTACCTATAACAATGTCCGGCTTAAACTCCTTTATTATTTTTGCCGCTGAATGTATGGCAAGCGGAAGCTCGCAAATATTTTTCAGATTCTGCAGTGAAACACTCCTGTCAAAACCATGAATTTTAATAAAATTAAGTTTATATCCGGCTCTCGGTACAAGATTTGTTTCCAAACCTTCTTCAGTACCGACAAACTGCACCTCGCTGCTCGGATATTCCTCCATTATCTTATCGGCGACCGCCAATCCGGGATTTATATGTCCTGCCGTACCTCCGGCAGCTATAAGCAACCGCATAATTGACCCCCTTTTCTATATAGACGAGCGCGCCTGCCGCGATATATTAAGCACAATTCCCATCTCACCCATCGTTATCGTAAGAGCCGTACCTCCATAGCTGAAAAACGGAAGCGGCATACCGGTAACCGGAACGGATGAAGTAACAACAGCTATATTTATCAGCGCCTGAAAGCCTATTATTCCTACAATTCCGATTGCAAGCAGCGTTCCGTATAAATCAGGAGCCTTTGCCGCAATCTTTATACCGCGTATAATCAAAAACGCAAACAAAGCCGCAAGTATTATTGCACCCATAAGTCCGAGCTCCTCGGACAAAACAGAATAGATAAAGTCGTTCTGCGGCTCCGGCAGTGATTGATATTTTTGACGGCTTTGTCCAAGACCAACACCGAATAATCCGCCCGAACCTATCGCATAAAGCGACTGAACTATCTGCCAGCCGTCACCCTTTGCATCAGCAAACGGGTTTAAAAATGACACAACTCTTGCCAATCTGTACGGCGAAAGCGCAATGGCAATAACACCACCGCATAAAACCGGAGCGCCGAGAATAAGAAAATGCTTTATCTTTGCTCCGCCGACAAACATTATAAGACACGCAGTCAAACCTATAAGTATTACACATGAAAAATGCGGTTCAAGCATAAGCAATACTGCAAATACGCCCAACACACCTATAAGCGGCAAAAATCCGTAAACAAAGCTGTTAAGCCTGTTTGGATTGGAGGATATTTTATATGAAAAATATACTATTATTGCAATCTTTGCAGCCTCTGACGGCTGAAAGCCGAACAGCCATCTCGTTGCACCATTGGTTGTTGTGCCGACGCCTGGGATTATAACCAGTATCAAAAGCCCAATACTGACATACAGCAGCGGCTTAACCGGAATTTTATGATAATCGTACTTTGACGCAACATACATAGCCACAACACCCAAAAGAGCAAACATAAACTGCTTTTTTACATACCACAGGCTATCTCCGAAGTTTGCAAAGGCTCTGGCACTGCCTGCGCTGAAAAGCATGATAAGTCCAAAAGCTATCAAAAGTCCGACAACAATCAAAAACGGATAATCTATATCCGAACGCGGCTGTCTTAGCCAAGCTACAAAGTCCTTGCCTTTATTATTTTCGCGGCGTGTGCCTCTTGCCGTGCGTGAAGCGCCGTAATACGGCGTACGTCTTTCCGAGCTTCTTCTGTTTTGATAATTTCCTCTGTCTGCCAAGCCGCATCCTCCTTTATTTCAACGATAAATCCGTCTATCCGAAAAAGTACATAAGTGCACAGAGTGCTGCCGTAACCAAAGCGAATACCGCAACTATCTTTTGTTCACTCCATCCGCACATCTCAAAGTGATGATGGATAGGACTCATTTTAAATATACGCTTTCCCGTCAGCTTATATGATGTAACCTGCATTATAACCGATAATGTTTCCATCACATAAACAAATCCCACTATTAAAAGCGCAAGAGGTTCCTCAAGTAAAATTGCCATAGCGCATACGGCTCCGCCAAGACAAAGTGAACCCGTGTCACCCATAAACACCTTTGCCGGGTATTTATTATAAATAAGAAATCCCAAAAGTCCGCCTATAAGAACTGCTGCAAAAAATGCCACTGCAGTATTTTCCGTTACGCCCGACTTGGAAATAAGCAAAAAGAATACTGCAACCACAACAGTCACGCTTGCAGCAAGCCCGTCCAAGCCGTCAGTCAGGTTTACACTGTTTACCGCCGCAAGAATTACGAGAACCACAAACGGTATAAACACCCAACCCATATTCCATACAATACTTGTAAACGGTATTCTTATTTCTGTACCTATATGTCCGCCTAAAACTGCCCAGCTGACAAATGCCACGGCAACAATAAGCTGCAGTCCGAATTTCTGTGATGCAGTCAGACCGAGATTGCGTTTAAGTATTACCTTTATATAATCATCCACAAATCCGATTGCGGCATATGCAAGCATCATAGCTATCATCATTCCAAGACTGACAGAGTCCGGCATATTATAACCCATAACGGCAGAGAGCAGCCAAAGCACAACAAGCCCTGCAAGGCTTCCTGCAATAAATATAAATCCTCCCATTGTAGGGGTTCCGCTCTTTTTTTCATGCCACCGCGGTCCGTCGTCTCGAATCTCCTGTCCGAACTTCAAGCGTCTTAATATAGGTATAAATATACGTCCGAATATAACCGCCGCAACAAAAGCGGCAGCTATACCTATCAATAACTGCTGCATAGCATATACTCCCCGTTTCTTTTAATCAGATTTTTATAATTCCGCAATAGCATCAGCAATTTCTTCAAGGCGCATCCCTCTTGAGCCCTTTACCAAAATTACATCACCCTTGCTGAGCAGTACAGAAAGCTTTTTCTTTGCTTCTTCATTATTTTCAAATTCAAATATATTTGCAGGATTCATTCCTGCCTCCTCTGCTCCGCGCGCAATGTTATGAGCTTCTTTTCCGATAGTTATAAGCTTATCGGTTTCATACTCATTAACCAGTATTCCAACAGTTTTATGCGCTTCTTCCGAAATCTCGCCCAACTCAAGCATATCCGCAAGGCATGCCACGCGGCTGCCCTTTTCTCCGGTCAGAGCAAGAACCTCAAGCCCGGACTTCATGGAGGTCGGACTTGCGTTATAGCAGTCCCTTATGATCGTATAATTGGGAAGCTCTATAACAGTCTGCCTTAAACCGCTTGGCGCAAAAGATCGGATTCCCTCTTTTATATCATCAGTTTCAACATTATATTTTAAGCCAACAAGTATTGCGGCAAGAGCGTTATATATATGATGCTCACCCGGAACACTCAGCACAAAACGGTGTTCTTCACCGTCAATTTTACAGCTAAATTCACTGCCGTCCGAATATGAGCGTATATTATACGCTGTCAAATCGCTGTTCTTATTCCGTATTCCGTAATACAGAGTTTCATAATTGATGTTTCCTCTGTAGTTCCACAGCATATCGTCATCGGCGTTAAGTATTACCGTGCCTTCAGGCTGTAAGCCTTCAAGAATTTCAAACTTTGCCTTTCTGATGCCCTCACGGCTGCCAAGATGCTCTATATGCGACAAACCTATATTGGTAATCACAGCCGTATCGGGTTTGGCAACGGCAGTCAGCCTTGAAATTTCGCCGAAGGCGCTCATTCCCATCTCCAGCACCATTATGTCGTCCTCACGCATTAAATCAAACACCGTCAGCGGCAAACCGATCATATTATTAAAATTGCCCTTTGTCATATGCGTTTTATAGCTTTGCGAAAGAACAGAGGCTATCATTTCTTTGGTAGATGTCTTTCCCACACTTCCGGTCACACCTATTACCGGAATATCAAACTTGCTTCGATAGCAGGCTGCCAGATCCATAAGCGCCTGACCTGTATCCTCCACCTCAATAACGGGAAACGAACCGAAATCTCCGGCATCACGATTTACTATGCAGCACACAGCGCCGCTTTCAACCGCAGCCGCAACAAATCTATGTCCGTCAAAGCGTTCTCCTTTAAGCGCCACAAACACCGCACCATCGGTAATTGTTCTTGTGTCGGTGGAAATCGAATGAATCAGCTCATCTCCATCACAATTCTTTATATCACCCTTTATCGCCGCAGCAGCAGCATTTAAGTTAAGCAGCCATTCCACAACAAATCACTCCAATAACATCAATAATTATCCGTTGATTTTTACGTCACTCACAGATACATTAAGCAGCTTATGAACTATCTCACGCTCGTCAAACATGATTGTTCTGTCTGCCAGAATCTGATATGTTTCATGACCTTTTCCGGCAAGTAATATTATATCATCTTTTTTCGCGTGGTCAAGTGCATATTCTATTGCAGCAAATCTGTTCGGTACAACGACATATTCTCCGCCGCCTTCTTTCACGCCTACAAGAACATCCTCAATTATTGCCTCCGGATCTTCGCTTCTGGGGTTATCACTTGTCACAACAGCCAAATCTGCCATTTCGGAAACTATTTTTCCCATTTTGGGACGTTTTGTCTTATCTCTGTCACCGCCGCAGCCAAACACCGTTATTATTCTGCCTTTAGCAAAACCCTTTATTGTGCGTATCACATTATACAGACCATCCGGAGTATGTGCATAATCTATGATTACCCCAAAATCCCTGCCTGTTTCAACGACTTCAACTCTGCCCTTTACGCCTAAGGCATTTTTCAGTTTTTCTACTGCATCCTTCATAGAAATTCCCGCTGCAGCCAGACACGAAAGCGCAGTCAGTGCATTATAAACCGAGAACATCCCCGGAATCTTCAGCGCTGAGTCATAGCTTTCGCCGTCATAAGTGAGTATAAATGATACCCCGTTCTTATGCAGCTTTATATCAGACGCTCTGAGGTCACAATCATTTTCTATACCATATGTCAGCATAGTTTTACATTTTGCGTTTTCCAAAATATACTTTGCTCCGTCATCATCAATGTTTACCGCTCCTGCATCACAAAGGGTAAACAAAATCGACTTCGCCTTTAAATATTCCTCCATTGTCTTGTGAAAATCCAAATGATCCTGTGTTATATTTGTAAACGCTCCTACATCAAATCTGCATGCCGTAACCCTGTCAAGAGCAAGTGAATGTGACGAAACCTCCATAACTACATAATCTGCCTTTTTTTCCGCCATGAGCGCAAACAGCTGCATAAGTTCAAGAGAATCCGGGGTTGTATGCTTTGACGGTATAATCTCATTGCCGATCATGTTTTGGTTTGTACCGATAAGTCCAACCTTTTTACCCATAGCCTCAAGAACTGATTTTACGAGATAGGTTGTTGTAGTCTTTCCGTTTGTACCGGTAATACCGATAAGCTTAAAACGTTCATCCGGATGTCCGTAAAACTCCGCAGCCGCGACAGCCATAGCCTTTCGGCTGTTTTTTACAACAACACAGGTCACTCCGAGAGCGCTTAAATCCTTTTCCGCTATAATAGCCGCAGCACCGGATGCCACCGCACTTTCAGCATATGCGTGCCCGTCTGTTTTAAAGCCCGTTATACACACAAATAAATTTCCGGGTTTTACCGCTCTGGAGTCAAAGGCTATTCCGCTGATTTCAATTTTGTCGCTTCCAAAAACCTTTTCAATCTCCAAATCCTTTATAATTTCATTTAATCTCATGGTCAATCTCCTCCAATCGGTTCTATTCCGTTGCACCCTGGTATTTAAAATCTATCGTCACGACCGTTCCGGGTTCTACTATTGTCCCTGCCTCCGGCGACTGTGACGAGCACACCGCGCTGCCCTCGCCCGGGACGCCGCGTATTCTGGCATTTAAGCCCTTGCTGCTTAGTATTGATGCCGCAGCGGCAGCGCTTTCACCTATAACCTTAGGCACTGTGACACTTCTTTCCGCTTTGGAATCATTCATATACGCAACAATATTAGAGCCTGCGCCAAGCCATGTATGCGCCTTCGGAATCTGATCCGTAACGGTATCGCCGCTCCCCTTTATACGGATTCCAAACCCTGCGTCTTTGAGAATCTTCTCCGCCTCGGCTGCGGTCTTTCCGGATATATCCGGAACCTCTGTATCTATATATTCCTTTTCATCCTCATTATACCGTGGCTCAACGCCGATATACTGGAGGGTTTCCTCCATTATACTCTTTACAACCGGAGCTGCAATAACACCGCCGTAATATGAACCTTTGGTCGGCTCGTCAAGTATAACAAGGCATGCTACTTTGGGATCATCCGCCGGAGCAAACGCTAAAAATGATGCAACATATTTGCCCTGTCCGCGCGGATATTTCTCTGATGTACCGGTCTTTCCGGCAATTCTGTAGCCTGCAAGATATGCGTTTTTACCGCCGCCCTTTGATACAACCGATTCAAGTATTTTGCACATTTCGGCGCTGGTTTCCTTTGATATTACTTGTCTGACTGCCTCAGGCTCATTCTTCTTTATTACTATATTATCCGAATTTACGATTTCCTTAACCAAATGCGGCTTATACAGCGTTCCGCCGTTTGCCACCGCGCTGATTGCGGTAATCATCTGAAGCGGCGTTACTGTAATGGACTGTCCGAATGAAGATGTCGCAAGATCGACATCACTGAAGCTGTCCTCGGTAAAACCAATACCGGCTGTTTCGCCGGGAAGCTCTATTCCTGTTTCCTGGAAAAATCCAAAAGCACGCGTGCCCTCCAAAAACTTTGTTTTTCCTATTTTCTGACCTATCTGTATAAACGCCGGGTTACATGAGTTCTGCACCGCCTCCGGAAATGTCTGCAAACCATGTCCGTTTCTGTTTGCACAGTGAATTTTTTCGGTAAGCACCTGCTGCACACCGCTGCACGTAAACTTATCGTCAAGCTTTACCGCTCCTGTTTCCAAAGCCAATGATGCCACAACCGATTTGAATGTAGAACCCGGCTCATACGAATCAACAACTGCTTTATTTCTGCGAACAAGCTGAATTACCTCGTTCAGCTTTTCCGTATATTCGGTTCCGTCAAGGCTCTTTAATTCATCATCAATTCCTTTATATTCATTGCGAATTGCATCCGTTATCGCAAAGGGTTCGTTCAGATTATAATCCGGCTTTGAGCTCATCGCAAGAATATTTCCCGTATTTACATCCATTACGATTGCCGCAGCACCCTTTTTAAGCCCATTGCTTACACGCGCATTTTCCAGATGCTTTTCTACATATCCCTGTATTACTTCATCTATTGTCAGAACAACTCCGCTGCCGTCCTGCGCCTCGATATAGCTTTCATAATTTGTTCCGGAATCAAGACCTGTAGACTTCTGGGTGGTTACCACCCTGCCCGGAACACCGCTTAACTCGTCATCATAAATACTTTCTATTCCTTCAAGGCCTTGATTGTCATTGCCGACAAATCCGATTATATGCGAAGCAAGATTATCATACGGATAAAGCCTTTTTACATCTTCGACAAAACTGATTCCGCTCAGTTTATTATCGCTTATATATTTACGCAGTTCATCCGCAGCGTCCTTTTCCACCTTTTTCTTTAAGTATTCAAAGCTGCTTTTTTTATTTATCTTATCCTCAACGGTTTTTGCATCAAGTCCAAGCTTTTCAGCTATTCCCTCAGCAGCCCTGCCGACTGTCATATTATTGTTTTCTATACTCTTTCTCAAAGCCTCCGGCGCAATACTGACCGTTTCAACCGACACATTGCTTGCAAGCACCTTATAATTGCGGTCAAATATTTTGCCGCGCTTTGCGCTTACTGTGTTGTCGCTTGTCTGCTGCTCCAGCGCGGCACGCGAAAGCTGTTCGCCGTCAACAATCTGAATCCATGCAGTCCTCAGTATCAATAATACAAGAACTGTCAAAAATAATGTCAGAACAATCATTATTCTTTTATTTTGTTTCATTCTGCTTTTTTTAATCATTCTGCACCTCCGAGTTTTATGTAAAACGCAGATCTCACTGCAGTTATATGCGAAAAGCGGAGCTTTCTTTCAGAAACTCCGCTGTATGTATCACGCGTCTAATTAAGTTTATTCAAGTAAACACTATTTTAAAACTTGAATTGCATGAACCAACGCCCCCGGCGTTCCCTTTAAAGCCAACTCAGTCTTTTTCTGTTCCTCCTGAGCGTCTGTCTGCGCTCCGTCGCCAAGCTGCATATCTATATAAAGAATTTGCGAATTATCAGGATAAACCATTCCGAGATTTGTCTTTGCATAGTTTTCCAGTTTTCCAAGTTCCAAGCCCTTATCAATTTTAGCCTGTACTGCTTGCTTGCTTGATTCCGCCGCCGCAAGTTCGCTTTTCAGCTTTGTTATCTTGTCATTTGATTCAAGTATAATGGCATTCCGATAAAGCAAAACACAACACATTGCAAAGATGCATGCCACGCGGCTGAATACTTTAAATGTCAGTTTTCTTCCCTTTGCCTTACCCACAGTTTTCACTGCTGCCTTTTCAACCGGCTTTGGTTTTTGTATTTCCGGTCTTTGAACACTATGCCTCGGATACGACAACGGGTAATCATATTTTCTTGCAGCCGACGAAGCCGTTCTGTTATAGTTTCCAGTATACACTGATCTGTAATTGCGGGGTTCAGTTCTTCTCTGCGGTGTTGTCGTAGGCACAGTTCTCATCCTTTCTATAATTTTTCTATCACCCTCAGCTTTGCGCTGTGGGCTCTGTAATTATCAGTCAATTCCTTTTCATTTGCGATTATCGGCTTGCGTGTCACAAGCTTGACCTGTGGCTTTTTTCCGCATACACACACCGGAAAATCCTTTGGACATACGCATCCCTTTGCCAGCTCGGCAAAGGTATTTTTTACTATTCTGTCCTCCAGTGAGTGAAATGTTATGACAGCAAGTCTGCCGCCCTTTTTCAGCACATCCGTAAAATCACCGATTGCACGGTCAAGCCCGTCAAGTTCGCCGTTTACTTCTATTCTGATTGCCTGAAACGTCCTCTTTGCCGGATGCTTGTCCCCGTATCCGGCAGAACGCGGAAACGCTTTTTTTACAATTTCCGCAAGCTGAGTTGTCGTTTCTATTGCATTTTTCTGTCTTTCTCTTGCTATTGCTGCAGCTATTCTTCCGCCATAGCGTTCTTCTCCGTACTTATAAATCAACTCGGCAAGCCTTGATTCTTCATAAGTATTTACAACCTTATATGCATCAAGCTCCGCATCACGGTTCATTCTCATGTCAAGGCGCGACTCCTTGCTGTAGCTAAAGCCGCGTTCCGCATTATCAAGCTGAGGTGATGACACACCCAAATCAAGAACAGCGCCGTCTATCTTATCAATTCCGTTCTCTTTAAGAATAGATTTGATATCAAAAAAATTCCCATGCACAAGGATTTTTTTACAGTCAAATCCTTCAAGCCGCTCACCTGCCGCCGCAAGAGCCGTTTTATCACGGTCTATTCCCAAAAGCACTCCGCTGCCGTTTAACATTTGGCATATCAGCGCAGAATGCCCTCCTCCGCCCAAGGTTCCGTCAGCGTATATACCGCCGGGTTTTACTTCAAGGGCGTCCACACTTTCGCCGAGCAAAACCGATATATGATGAAACTCCATTTTAAGCCTCCCGGATTATATGCCCAGTTCTTCCATTATCTCAGCAACCGCTTCTGAATTAAATTCATCGGAGTTCATATATTCCTCCCACTTATCGCGGTTCCAGATTTCAACCTTGTCGGAAACACCCACAACAACTATCTCCTTGACAAGACCGGCATATTCGCGGATTCTCGGTGGGATAACAACACGCCCTTGTGCGTCAATCGTACATTCCTCCGCTCCGCTGAAGAAAAATCTCTGCAGACTGCGGCGCTTGCTTGACGGAACAGCGTAAAGTTCCTGCTTGAATCTCTCCCATTCCTGTTTGGGATATATATTGGCACAGTTGTCAAGACCTTTGGACACAACAAAAGCGCTGCCCAAGTCATCTCTGAACTTGGCAGGAATATTTATTCTTCCTTTGGCGTCAAGATTTTGATTATATTCGCCAATCAGCACAACTGTCATCTCCTTGCATTATCATTGTCAGACAGCGCAGTTTCAATCCATGTTAATCCACTTCAATCCACTTCGCACCACCTACGTTATATTC
>ERZ1034952.2109-NODE-2109-length-15239-cov-7.662210_pt1 | contig 15239 bp, 8 predicted proteins | sample MGYA00520625_ERZ1034952 | MGnify/ENA primary metagenome ERZ1034952 (study PRJEB33766, sample SAMN09781773) | gut metagenome | biome: gut microbiome | host: Homo sapiens | place: Madagascar | study: EMG produced TPA metagenomics assembly of the PRJNA485056 data... | reverse complement strand
TATAATCCAGAATCTCTTTCATGATTTTAATATATCTTCCCGGAAGATTTTCAGATGATTTTACAATATTGTTGCGTACAAATTCGCCCATAATCGCATACACATCCGAATAAACCCGAAACTCAAACCCCGGCTGCTTTTCAACCATTTCCGCATATATGCTTTCAATTCGTTTGCTCATAAAGTCGTTTTTAAGGCTTCCTTTAAACTTATACCATTGTGCATTATTGCTGTTTATAAAAGCCTGTAAATACTTTTCGGAATCAAAAAATGTTTTACTGTATAAATCGAAAAGCGAAAACTGCAATATAAAAACCACCGTGCTTTTATCAAATGTTTCGGTCTCATGAGCCACCATGGAATTTATAAACAGTACATCTCCCTTATTGACCTCAATATTTTCGGAATAAGACATATTATATGTAATTGAACCATCTGCAACATATATAAGTTCAATCTCTTTATGGTTATGCATAAGTGTGCTTATACTACCGTTGCGTTCTATCCCTTGTATAATGTTAATATTAAGTTCAGGCATATTGGGCTGTATTTTCTCAAAAGAAAACGATTTCAAAAGAATCACTCCTCAGACACAACATGTTTATAAAGACCTTCACAGCCCTTTAAAACATCATTCCATGTTTTTTTAAAATCACCGCTGTACCAGGGATCAGCGACATCGCCGGGATTTGATGTATAATCAAGCAGCAAAGATACTTTGTTTTCGGGATCGTCTCCCACAAATCTTTTCATATTCATAAGATTAAATCTGTCCATGGCAACAATATAGTCATAGTATTCATAATCCTTGCAAGTCATTTGTACTGCTCTTTTCCCTTCGCATGAAAGTCCGTGGACCGCCAGTTCCGCACGTGCCGGCGGATAAACCGGATTCCCGATTTCCTCAGTGCTTGTCGCAGCGGAAGCTATTTCAAATTCCGGGCTTTTGCCGTGCTGCTTTACTATATCTTTCATCACAAACTCTGCCATCGGACTTCTGCAAATGTTGCCGTGGCAAACAAAAAGTACTTTAATCATAAAAACCCTCCTGCATATATTTTAACATATGCAGGAGGGTTTTGCAATATAAAACTACCAATACATTTTCCAATTGCGCGAGGCTCTGACTAATGCCTCAAGATAAAAATAATCGCCGTAAGCAGAGCAAAGGTCATATTCGTTTCTCGGCTTGTCCGGTGTTGTATGCGCCAAAAGCCCTTCTTCATTTGCACTAAAACGAATCGCATATTTATCGCTTATAAGACTTTCCATTGTCTTTTTAAGCACTTGAAGATATTCGTTCATTTTTCCTTCATGAGGCAAATGTCTTGCCATTTCCATGACACCGCATGCCCAAATTGCGGCAGCCGAACTATCTTTGGGCTCTCCGTCATCATCATCAAATATAAAATCCCAATACGGTATATAATCTTTTGGCAACCGTGAAATATAAAAATCACATGTGCGGAAAAATGCATCTTTTAAATAATCTTCTTTAACATAGCTGTATGCAATCGCAAAACCGTATACCACCCAGGCTTGAGCTCTGCTCCAGTATGACTCATCACCCGCACCCTGCAGCGTAAGCCCGTGCAACGGCTCACCGTCTACATTGTTAAAAAGAAAATGATGATACACACCGCCGTTTTCACGCAATAAATACTTTATTGTCGTTTTTGCATGTTTTTCGGCATATTCACGGTATTTCGGGACATTAGCTTCTTCTGCCGCCCAAAAGAGAAGCGGAAGATTCATCATAGTATCCGCAATAGCTCTGTAATACTCTTTGCAAAGCTCACATCCCATAGACTGAATAAATTCCCCTTTGGCTCTAAATCTTCGCGAAAGAACAAAGGCAGCTTCAAGAGCGGTTTTTCTGGCAAATTCATCACCCGTAATTTTATAAGGCGCCACCGCGGAAGGGGTATACAGAAAACCGATATCATGCGTCCAGTCAACATTAATGTTACGGTCTAGTCTGCGATAAAAATCTTTTAAATTTTTTTCCGCCAGATCACGAAAGGCATCTTCTCCCGTTTCTTCATAGCAAAGCCAAAGCCTTCCGGGCCAAAAACCCTCCGTCCACATATCGCTGCCTTCTCCGCCGTTTCTAATCTTAGCATAATTCTCACCATAATAATTTGTAGACGGATATACATCGCCGCTTGCAAATTTCGGAATATTTCTCCTTGTTATATCTATGGCATCTTTAAGCGCTGTCCGGATTTTGCCGGCAAATGTACTGTCGTTTTTAGCTAAATAATAATTTTCAAGAATATTATCCATACTTACACTCCGTTATTTTTCCAAAGCCTCATAGTCAACCTTAACAGCTTGACCAGATTTTGCCGATTCAACAACAGCGCAACATACGGCAACAGTTTTGGCTCCTTCTTTCCCCGTCATAAGCAGAGGTGCATTTTCCAAAATTGTTGCACGGAAGCCTTCATGTTCTCCGCGAACATTATGATTGTTTATAGATACCTCTATGTCATGTCCCACCGTGTGATCATATAAGTTCGGATCAATTTCTGCTGAATTTTCATTTTCACGTTCCAGATAAAGCTTTAAAACAGGATCTGTATTATTTACAACAATTGTTCCTTTATCACCGTAAAGAACAGTTCTCATTGTATAATTTCTTTTACATCCTATTGATGTAAATACTTTACCGATTACATCATTCGGGAATTTGAAAAGAGAAACCGTACAGTCGTTTACAGGCCAGTCGCGCAAAACTTTATGATTGCTATATGCCGTCACCTCGGTTGGATCTCCGGCAATCCAGCGAAGAAGGTCAATGGCATGACATGCACCGCCTATTATCGGATCCCTGTCTGCATCGGCTCTCCAGCCATCTACACCGGGTATCTTAGCATAGTCATGCGCGTACTCGGACTCGACATAAAAAAGTTCACCGATAACTCCGTTGTCAACAAGCTCCTTTGCTTTTACAAAGCCGGGAGCAAATCGACATATTTGTCCAACCATTAAAACCTTACCTGTTTCCTCAGCTGTTTTTATCATCTCTTTGCATTCATCTATAAAGAGTGACATTGGTTTTTCACAGAGAACATGTTTGCCTGCACGAAGTGCTGCAACCGTAGCATCCTTATGCGCCTTATCTGCCGTAACAACAGCAACACAATCTATATCATCACGTTCGAGCATTTTATTATAGTCATCATACACATTCGCAACACCGTACTTTGCCGCAAGTTCCTTTGCACTTTCTATATGTTTATCGCAAATAGCCATAACTTTTGTATTCGGCATAACCGAAAGCTGACTCATATGTATTCCTGCAAATACTCCTGCACCTATAACTCCATACCTTAATGTTTTTTCCATAATTATTTCTTCCTTTCTGTCATTTATAAGAGAGACAACATAAAAGCCATCTCTCTGAATACCGTCTGTATGCATTTTTGAAAGTTCTGTTACTTTATTATAACAACGCCTTTAGCATATCCGTTTTGTGTGAACACCGCAACGCGTGATGAACTGTCTCCAAACGACTTATAATCAAAAATCTCATCTGTTGTTGCTGTGGTAATTTTTTTATCTATGTCAGTCTCACTTGTAACATACTTAAACATTGAACAACCGCTGTCAAGTCTCAGAATATTAAGCCCTGATTCCGAAACCGATGACAACCCCGAAGGGTTATCCGCATCCGTTACGGCAACAAGCAGAAGCATTCCGTCTCTTCTGTATGCATATCCCCAGATAAGTCTCGTCTCGGCATAATAATTAGAGTCACTCGGATTTGTGCAGCCTCCCACTCCTTCGGAAGTCCTGAATAAGAGCTGTGCCACCTTAAGTTCACCTTTGCCGTTTAATTCATATCTTATCAGGTCTCCGCTCTGGACCGTTTCTTCCCCTGAGGCTCCGAACACAGACATGTTTTCAATTGTCTTATTATCCGCAACAACATATGAAACATACTGAGAGCCCACATATCCGCAAAGCTTGGAAACTACGTTTCCTTCATCGTCTACACCTTTTGTAACACGCTTTACATACATTAAAGGCGAATACTTTGAAAGTGCTGTTTCAGCGCCTTTTGATGTTACCACAAGAACGTCTGCCGTTAAAGTTCCGTCAATCTTTCGATACGCTCCCGTCACGTTATAGTTGCTGTTATGCATAAGCATACTCTTCACATAACCACTTCTGAAATCTTTCTCGTCTCCGCCTGCCTCCGGAATCATGAATACTAATGTTCCTGTATCAACCGCAAGCTTGCCTTCCAGTATATCTGAGCCGCCATCGTATACAAGTTCACCGCCGCTTGATACAAACCTTTCAAAGCTTCCCTCGGAGGAAGACTCTATTTTTGAAATCTTCCCGTCCGCATTTAAGAAATATAAAACTATTTCGCCTTTCTTACTTTGCAAAAAGCTTAATATATCGGCAGAATTTTTGTAAACCGTGTCATCTCCAGTAAATGTGTCAGTACAGTCAAACACCTTAAATGTTCCGTCCGCACATTCTCCGTCAAACATACGAACCTGAACACTTCCCATAATTGAGCTTCCTTCTTGCTTTGCATTATCAATGTAGCCCCATACGCCCTTTGTAAATGTTTTTTCACTCACTCCGGCTATTTTGCCGAATGTATCGAGATAACATATGACTTTGTCACCCAATTTCCAATTTTTAACAGCGTTACGAACCACGTTTGACGCTTTATACTCTGTACCGTTTATTGTGGCGATTACATTCTTGCCGGAAGCCGACACCTCCGTCACTGTGCCAATTATTTCATTTACTGCTTCCTGAATTTTAAGTGTACTTTTATCCATACTTTCCGTACACATAAGAAGTGACTCGGTGCTGTCCAAAGAATCGATTGATATCTGATGTCCCTTCCTGTCATAAATCTTTACATCGGCATAGTCTTCTGTTTTTATCGGATTTGACGACTCATACTTATCATAGATTATCTTATTAATCTTATCTATTCCCGTTGTAAAAACCGTTCTGCAGTTTTCGGCAACAATAACTTCATATTTACCGTCAGAGTTATTGTCTATAAGTTTCAGCGAACCGTTTTCTATATCATTAAGTTTTTCAAAACTCGAAGCGGTATAAAGTCCTCCATTATAAACAATATCAGTTTGTGACGTAATACTTGCATGAGTTTCAAGCTCGTTATCTCCTATATAACTTACTCTTCCTCCGGAAACGGATATCAAATCCTCCGCATCTATTAAAAGCACGTTGTTTCTTGTACTTTTCAGTGCGTAAAGCAGAGTATCTTCGCCGGAGTTATCATCGGTTTTATAGTAGTATTCCGTATGACAGCCCAGAAGATTACTCATATCAACGTCTCCGGTTTTAAATTTTATACCGCCGATTATAACATTTCCGTCACCTGCGCCGCTATTAGTATGAAGTCCGCAAAATTCTGTAGCTTCGACTACTCCCTTTGCTTTATAAATATGGTGCAATGATGAAAGTGCGGTTTTTCCGTCTTCTTCTTTAAGTGCCGAACCGTTTTTTGAAACGTTTTCGGGCGATATTATATTTATATCCAAAGCATTGTACATAAGAATATATAAAATATCGCTGTTAAATTCCGACGAAAGGTTGCTTTTTTCAATGCCGCTTAAAAGCCTTGTTCTGTTAGCGTACGCAAGATAACCTGCCATATAGCCGCCTTCGCTTTCCGCATAGCTGTCATATCCTAAAGCCGAAAGAAATACCTTCACGGCATCGCAAAGAAGAATAGGCTCATTCGGCTTAAATGTTCCGTCACCGTATCCGCGCAAAACACCGAGTTTGGAAAGCATATATATATCTTCACTGTACGGTGTACTTACTTTCACATCCGAAAACGAGCTTTCGGCTTCCGCCTTACCAGAAATATTTAAAAGCTCGGCTGTTGCATGTGCAAGTTCCCCCCTTGTAACCGATGCGCCTTCAGCAATTTCAAAATCATTTAAAATACCTATTCCGGTTACAACCTTTTTTTCAAATTCTCCTCTTTTGTTTGCAGACGTATCCGAAGCCAGGGCAGGCAGCGAAAAGAGCATACAGCCGGCAATGACAATTGCCGAAATCTTTTTAATATTTATCATTTTCTTTACCCCCCTACTTTATAATCCCGTATATAATTTTTGCAGCTTCAGCTCTTGTAATTCCCCGAAGCGGTGCAAACATGCTGTTTCCGATTCCCCCAACAATATCCGAGCCGTAAAGCGCGGACACACCCTCCTTGGCATAATCGGATATATCTTCCGCATCGGCAAAATCAAGCTCTTTTGAGCCGTTTAAATTGCTTTTATATGCTCTGTAAAGAATTACACAAACATCCTGTCGACTTATTGTTTCACCGACGCCGAAACTGCCGTCATTCTTGCCCATTATAAGTCCGTTTTCGTATGCAGCCTCCACATACCGAGCATACCACGCGCTGCCGTTCACATCGGAAAACGCAGAATTCCCCGTGCCTTCAAGTCTGAGTGCCGTACAAACAATTTTTGCAAATTCTTCTCTTGTCAGGCTGTCCGCCGGCGCAAACTTTTTGCTGCCTTTACCGGAAACAATTCCCTTTTCATAAAGATTTTTAACGGCTTCTTTTGCCCAAACAGCATTCTCCATGTCATCAAAAGGAAAATCTTCCTCTTTTTCCGTGTTAAACGCCGGTACTCCGCCGCTACCTCCCGAACTGCCTGTGGAAGGTCTTGAACCCGGCACCTGCTGTCCTCCGTTTTTAAGTGCCGTGTTCAACGTTTTTGAAAGCACATCAAGCGTTTCATATCTTTTGCCCGTTATTATTTTATCGATGGCCGATGCACTCGAAAGAGATTTGTATTTTTCGGCATCAAACAAACTCATTCTCGGTGCCCCTTCTATGAGAAGAGAGTGAATTCCCGTCCAGCTTTCGGAGTTTTCGACACATGTGAGAATAATATTGTCAAGCAAAATGTTTTTGATGCCGGACAGTGATTTTTCATTTTTTATATCAGAGCACCTTGCAAAAAGTGTACTTTTCCCCTTTGAAGAAAGCTTTGCATAAAAATCCTTATAAAGATTTTCATCTTTTATGCCGTAAACCACCGCATTTTCTTCAAGAAACTTTGAAAATGTATCTCCGTCTGTTGCAGCCTGCAGTTTTCCCACAGCAACGCTTTCATTAAAAGCCACTCTGATTTCTTCAAGTTCATCCGCGCTGAAGGGTTTTTTTGAAATCAAGTAATTTGCCGTATATTTTTTTGTCTCATCATTCAAAGGAGTAATTTCCGATTTATCTATTCCGTAAACATCGGCATTCTTTTCTAAAACCTCTAATACACTGTCTGTGTCTTCGGCAAAATTCAGTTCTTTCACCGCTTCTTCAACAGCAGCTTTTGTGACAAAATATATATATTTTTCTGCCGCAAGAAGATTTGTTCCCTTTCTGTAATTAAGCACAACATTATATATTCCCACTTTACCGCTAAGAACAAAAGAATAGTTCCATGTGCCGTCTTCATTTGTCTTAACCTGAGCAAAATGATTTATATATTCCGCAAAATTACCGTCAGTCGTGCTTTCCAAATCAATATATGTTTTCCCGGGATTCAGCACAACCAAAGAAAGCTCTGTAGCTTTATCGATCTGAGGTATCTGACCCGAAAGCGAAACAAGTCCGCTTTCGGGATCAACCGATACCGATGATATGTATTTATCTGCATTGTCATCCGCATGTGCGGGCAAGCCGCAAAGCATGAGACAAAACGCCGCAATTATGCATAAAATTCTTTTTTTCACTCTTGTTTCACTCCATTTTAATCAAGCACTGCAGCACTCGTATAAGGTTCAATTGTTTTAAAGCTGTTCCAAAGGTACGTAACAACTTTATAATCCCGAGCATTTTCCGGAACGTCAAAAGTAAATTCTGCCGTTCCGCTTAAAGCAGAATTATTTGACTTCAAAATAACCTGCTCACAGCGGTTTGTTGTCTTACTGTAAAGTCCCGCAATTACCAGCATTTCGCGTGCCGTATCATCGGCAAATGCATAGTTTACGGAAACCGTAACCTTTCCGCTTTCGATATCCGTAATTTCCTCACCGGCAGCATTTTTAAACACAACCGCATCGTCATTTAAAATCTTATCAACAGTTTTAAACGATGTTGATATTTCGCCTTCATATGCATTTCCGAATGCATCAACAATATTGCTTATTGTAACAGTTACATCGGAATTCAACGAATAATGTGTCACCGGCTCAAATGTGATTTTTGTTTCATCGGCATTTTTGCTCATAACAAGCTCCGTACCGTCGCTTGAAACAGCCGTTGCGGATGCTATAGGCATGTTAAAGCTTGCTGTAACCGGTACATTTATGCTGACATCCTGCATTCCGTTTGCCGGCGAAATTCCGAGTGATTTTGTTTTTACAACCTCATAAATTTTTATATCATCCAAATATGACTTTCCATATGTAACGCCGCTTTTATTATTATCAAAAATGAACGCCATTTCATTGATTGTTGTTATATCATTTCCGCCCAATCCCTTTATATCCATTTCATATGTTTGACGGTCTGTGGGATTATCTTCCGGAAAATACGTTACGGTGTACTTTTTAGCATCCAAATCATATGTATATCTTACACGATACCATCTGTTTATGTCACAAAAGTCTTCTCCGCTGTTTACAATTTCGGTAGTCTGATAGTCTCCGCCTGTCTGCTCAATAAGCATTCTGAAACAAGTATATTCACCAAATTTTACACTGCTTTCCGCAACAACTTTACCGCTTGAAAATGCAGGAAAGCCATTGGATTTTCTAATAAACTGTGCGTAAAACTTCGTCTTGGTATTTAAATCAAATTCTACCGCGCGATTGTGAATCTCATCACCTGTATCAACTATAGATATTGCGGAAGTATCATTTGAATAAAAACCGTTGTTTGATTCGTGACTGCCAAGTTCAAAACTCTCGAAGTCGTAACTTTCTTCAAATCCCGGCAGAGAGCTGTCATCATTTACATATGCCGTGAGATATGCCATGGAAGCGTCACCTGCGGAAGCTAAAAATCCGTCTCCGCCGGATTCTCTCATCCCGAATGTTAATTCACTTCCTCCGGGATTTTCATATCCGGATGTAACAAAATTTTTAACACCTTCCGAACTGGAAATTGTACCGAAAAGGAGCTTCTGAGAGCTTACAAAAGTTAAATCTATTTCATACCAAACTCCGGGTGTAAAAGAACAAATGAAAGCTCCCCTTCCCCAATATGCCCCGGAATAAATATTTCCGTCTGTTCCGAAAGTTATGAGGCGCCAGCTTGCTGTCTCAAGTACAGCATCAAATCCGCCGAGAGTATCTCTTTTTATTGCTGTTTTGAGATGAAAAGCTCTGTTCCCGAGCGAAGCCGTACTTACTCCCACATCCATGCCGGTCCATGAAACGCCGGCATTCAAGGCATCGGTTGATGCAATAACAACAGTGGTGCCGTATGTCGCATCAGAACCGGCTTTAACTGTATTGTTAGAATTAAATCTGCTCCCGGTCCAGCCCTCAGGTACTGTCAAGCCGTCCGTTGCGGTGTATCCGTCAAACTTAGTATCCCAAAGCAGAGTGTCGTCTGCACATACAGATACTGCGAAAAGTCCCGCAAGCATCATTAATGCAATGAATGATGCAATAATTCTTCCTGTTTTTGTTTTCTTAAACATACCATTCGCTCCTTTAATTTTTTATTACTTCGCAGAAGGATTAAAGTCTTCTGCGAAATTTTTAAAATAAACCGATATTTTTACCGCGCTTTATTTATAAAGTCTGACTTCCGCAATGTTAAACCAATCGGAACCCTCTGTATTGCCAAACCCCGCAAGTTTTAAGTATCTTGCTTTTTGCGGCGCAAACTTGTAAACCTCAAGGTCAAGTGTTGTACCTGACGATTTTAAGTTGCCGATAAGAGTCCAGTCTTTGCCGTCTTTGGATATTGCCGCCCTGTAATATGTAGAACGTTCATTTCCGAAAAAGAAAGCTATACCAAATGCGCTTACATCCTGAACGGAACCGAGATCAAAGACTATCTGATCTCCGCGCGTCTGATTTGTCCATCTTGTACTGAAATCTCCGTCAATGGCATTTTCAGGTATCATTCCGGCTTCCGTTACAACCGCATTTGCACTTTTAATCTTAAGTTCTGTAAGACCGGCAGGCTCTGTTCGTGTCACATAGTCAGGTTTTCTCTGTTCAAAATCAATTGATTTTTCAGAAAGATTTGTAACCGTTACAACAAATACACGTGAAACTCCGTCTTTTGTAATATAAATCTTTGCCGCACGGTTATCATCGGTCATCGGAACAATTTTAACCTCACCATCACCCTCAGCTTTAACATCCACACCTTCAAGAGAAGCTTTAATAAATTTATCAAACTTTATGTCTGCGGAATACAAACTTTTTATTTCATCGGTATTTGCCGATACTCCGTTTACCGTAAGTGATGTAAGCTTGGGAAGTTTGCTGTCGTCCACAAGCGTCCAATCAGATATAGGTGTGCAATTTCCTTCTATCGTTAAAGATTTTTCATCTCCGGCAAGAGGATATATTTTAACCGCAAATTTCTCTTCCGTCACATCTGACGCACGCAGGCAAAGTCTGTTTACATTTGAATCATCGCTTTCCGTATCATCAGGTACCTCATACATTTCCATCGGAACAGACGGCGATACGGAAAACTTAAATTTATCACTGCCTATAACACTCACACCCATTTTATTGCCTTCAAGTGTTAAAATTGCACTTCTGCCGTCATCGGCAATCTCAACATCCGCATCGGTATGCATGAACCAATAAACTTCAGACGGATTTTTCATTTTAAATTCATCCTGAATCATAACACTGCAATCTGCCTTATTCATATACATTCCGCGTACAACACTTTCAGCATCACGAACCGAATAAGCTTCTGTAAGGTCAGTTACCGCGAACATTGAATACTCATTATGTTTAAATACATTGATGGGGCAAATTGCCTCTTTATTTTGCTCTCTTCCTCCATCCGGATTAAAGACAAGTATATTATGACCTTCACCGCTGCTTCTGTAATAGTCCCAACGTTCACCCTGTCGTCCATATACATAATTTGCATGTTCAATTCCAAGTTCTTTTGCCCATCGCTTGCCAAACATGTCAATTATAAATTCACCGTAATCAAGGTCACCTATATTTCTCCCATCTTCACCGCCGTGAATCGCAACATATAAATCGTTATTGTCATAGCCCGTACGACCGGAGGCTATCATAAATTCCCTCCACATACCATCTTCTGCAATTGGAGTTGAATCGTTTGCATACTCTGTATTATACCAAATAAGATTTCTGAAATCCGAATTCGATGAGCTGACAAAATTCAACCTGTATTTTGTCAGAGCAGGATCATGAAGCTTATCCGATATCCAGAAAAAGTCAGGTGTATCAACAAGATCCTGTGCACAGTCATTCATGTTAAAGCAACCGGCAGGACCCGCATTGCCTATCATATAATAAGGTCCTTCACTGTATGCAGGACTATTTGTTAAACCAAAATCCGTTCCCAGAGCAGTATCAAAGGAAGCTGCTGTCTGAACAAGATATTTCATTGAATATTCCCAATATGAAGGGCCTTCAAACCACGCACCGTCCGGAGCAAATTCTCCAAGTAAATCCTTAATCGGAACAAGTCCTTTGGAAATAACATCGCCCGCTATTTCCTCTGCGCCCGGTTCATCACCTATGGCAAGTGCTGCAAGATTGTTACTCCCACAGCAAACCGCGACCCAGTTTTGCGGATACGCCGTTGAATTCGGACTGCTCCAGTGCCATGTTCTCTCTCTTGTCGGATCATCATTTAAATCGCGAAGCACTTCTTTTAACCCGTTTCTGATAATAGAATCTTTTAATGTTGTTTTCTGTTCTTCCGTAAGCACGTCGTAACACCAGTCAAATGCCAAGCCTACTATATATGTAGTTTCCGAAAAATCAAGCGCATTATAGGAATGCCAGTCCTTAAACACACTTGTATCACACATACGCATAGCATTTGAAATTGCAGCCTCGGCGTATTTCTTATCTCCTGTAAGCAGATAGGCAAATCCCAGAGGCTCAATTCTTGCCATTGCAACACCCTGAGAATAGAGATGCGGTCCCTCCTCGGAAAATATGTAAGGAATCGGATCGGCATTTAACATACTGTCAGCATACGTTATAATATTTGAAGCCCATTTTGCACAAAGCTCATCACTTTTGACTTTTTCTTTAATGTTTTCAATATCTTCCGAACGTACAAAAAGTCTCGGGTGTTCGTTGTTGGGATTTTTTTCTTTCAAAAGCGAAATAACCTCTTCGGATGTAGGCGATTCATAAAAAAGCGGTTTTACGGCTTTATCAAGAATTTTTTTGTCTTTTTCATTATCAAGCGAAAACTCAGAAGCCTTGTCACCTATGATTATATATCCGCACTTGTCATAGAAAACTTCTTTCCCAAGTCCCTCGCTTACCGCACGAAGCGGAACAAGCATTCTTCCGTTTTCTACCACGGGCGGTACGTCAAGCTTCGTACTTACACCGTCATTTGTGTAAAAACTGTTCGAAGGGTTAAAAACAAGTGTTTTTCCGCCAAATGATATTTCAGCATCACGAGTTATATCATTATAGTTCACCTGTGAGCCGAGACTTTCCGCAACAAAACGAAGCGGAACAAGCGTTCTTCCTTTTACAATTTTCGGTGCAACATTTTTATTTTCTTCATCAACGTATTTAACCTCATTGTTGACAAGAGCCTTTCCTGTTTTTGTTGTCAGGAAAATATAATCTCTCATTCTTTCATTAACCATATCGTCGGTTATACTTTTTATTGTCACTTTTGAAGTTCCTCCGCCCGGCATATTTGAAGACGAATCGTTCGGATCTATATACATAGAACCTTCTGCCTGATATGTTCTGAAATAGCTTATATAAAACTTCTCATCCGTACCGGAAATGTCTGCCATTTGTATTCTTGTATTCGTTGCCCATTTAAAATCATCATTCCCGAGCGGCACATCCATCACTCTGGTTTTTCCGTTAATCTTAGCAGACGCTGTTTTTGCTTTAAAATCAACCATCAAAGTTATGTCTGTAAAAATGCCTTCCTGAACGGTTGTAAGTATCTCACCGTTAAAAAACCTAAGCTGTCCGACACTGTCAAGCGTAAAGAAAACCATATAACTTCCGTTAGGTCCGTCTACGGTGAATATTCTTTTAAACGAATTTAACCCTCCGCGGTATGCAATGGATGTTTCAGCAACAAAATTGCTTTTGTATGTCTTTGTTAAATCAGTATACCAAGATGTTCCTCCGTTTTCCGTACTTATCATAAGGCTTTTTTCTTCTTTTGACGGAAATTCCTCGATTTTCCACGGAATATCGGCACCAAACATCATTGCCGTTATGGAAGGCTGAGATCCTGTCGTTCCATTTCTGAAGTCATTACCTACATACTTCGGTGGAAGGGCTGCTAAAACCCCCATTCCTGACAGCGGTAACACTAAAAACACCGCCAGTACCAGAGCCAGCATTCTTTTTTTGATTTTCAAAATAAACTCTCCTTTCAATGTTTCTTTTCTTATCGGTTATTATAACGCTTAAGTGCATCGTTATAAATATTAAGAACATCGTCTATTTTCATATTGTCAAGCTGATACAGAAATTCATCAAACTCACTCAGCGGCTTCGTGCCCATTATAAATGCAATTGTCATTTCATCACAATACGCTTCTATAGAATTTTTAAAAACGGACAGTTTTGAGTTTTCATCATTCGTAAAAGCAATAAGCGGCAACTGATGCTTTATTTCATCCGTATCTTCCCATCGGCTTACCGCTTCATTTTGTGCCGGAAAAGTTCTTTCCGCAACCTGTGCGGCTTTTTCCTGTACCGTGGGAGCACTGTAAGAAGCGGGAGAATACTCTGTCAATATATTCTGTACCGATATCCCGTCCGGATTATTCAAAATAAATCCTGTAAATGCCGGCTTACCGTTTTCGCCTATTATAAAGCTCTTATTTTCTATACCGTAATTATAAATATTTTTTCCCTCTTCACTGAATCCAAAATCAAGAAATCTCATAGCAAGCTCGGGATTAACACACTTTTTGCTTATCGCAAAACCTGCCATCGACACATATTCGTGATCTCGCTGCGAAAAACCGGGAGTTTCTCCTTTATTTAAAACAGGATATTTTGTACCGACAAGATCAAATCCGTTCTTTCCGCCTGCCGTTGAGAGCCAAACGCCCAAATCTCCGCTTGCAAGACCAAATGTTGCACCCGAATTTCCGGACAAAATATTACTTTTTTGTATTTTCCAGTCGAGACCGGCAAAATTATTATCAATAAGACCTTCTTTATACCACGAATTCATTTTTATAAGAAAGTCCTTAAACCCCGGCTCTTTCGGACCGTATTTTACGGTTCCGTCGTTACCTACATAAAATCCGTAAGTGATTCCCCATGCTCCGATAAGAAAGCCTTGCTTAAAAACATCAAAATTTACTCCGAGCGGATATGCAGCCCCTTTTTCTATTTTAAATCTCCTAAGCATATTCTCCCAATCATCAATTGTTTCCGGAAGAGGCAATGAAAGATCGCATAGCCAATCATATCTGACAATCGGGCCTGTATAAACACATTGACTCGGTTCATCTTTTACCATCGGTACCACATAATAGCTGCCTTCATCTGTTTTAAGCATTTTGTCAAGCTCACTTCTTTGCGAGAGCAGCGTTTTCAAATTCGGCGCCCAGTTATCCATAATGTCATTCAACCTGTATATAAAATTTTCACTTATGGCTTTTTCCCCGCCGTAGCTGTACCAATCAGCACGTACTATATCCGGCAGTTCATCAGAAGCCAGCATCAGATTAAATTTTTCGTTTTCCATACCTTGCGGAGGATGAATATATGTAATTTTAACTCCGGATTTTTCTTCTATTTTTTTTGCAACTTCGGTATCTCCGAAGTTCGTATATTTTGAAGAAAAAAGTATATTAAGCGGCATCCAAAAATCGAGAGTATCATCACATTTTATCGGATAAATATCTTTACCCGAATATTTCAGAGCAGCTCCTACATGCTCTTTACCAACGGGTTTTATTCCGGAACAACCCGAAAGTATCAATATAATCAAAACTGCTGCAACACATAAGGATAAAGCCCTAACTATTTTCATAAAAGATTAACACCTTTCACACAACTTTACAATATAT
>ERZ1034952.2107-NODE-2107-length-15243-cov-12.698973_pt1 | contig 15243 bp, 10 predicted proteins | sample MGYA00520625_ERZ1034952 | MGnify/ENA primary metagenome ERZ1034952 (study PRJEB33766, sample SAMN09781773) | gut metagenome | biome: gut microbiome | host: Homo sapiens | place: Madagascar | study: EMG produced TPA metagenomics assembly of the PRJNA485056 data... | reverse complement strand
AATTCAATCCGCTCCTTTTCCAAAAGTAATTGTCAAATGCTATTTGTTAAATCCATTATAGCATATTATATCCAATTTTCCTATAAAAATTACAATATTTTTAGTCAATTTTTTTCAATTTGGCAAATGAAGCAAACATCTTTTTGGTACCGGCCTTGTCAAAGTCCACAGTGACCTCATAATCCCTGCCGCCTTCTACAATTGCCATGACCTCTCCCGCGCCAAACTTGATGTGCGATACTCTGTCTCCTACCTTATATGAAAGTCCGCCGGTGGTATTGGCACTGGCAAAAGACTTCTGGTTGCTCACAGGCGTGTAGACAGGTGTCCTTGTACGCTGTGTATTAAAGGTAGTCGCATACTCTGTGCCGTATACAGGTGTCTTTTTGAAGGCCTCCTTAGCCTTTCTGTACGTGCTCTGCGAATTTCTTTCAAGGTCATCATCACGGCGCTTTGGCTCATAGACCTCACCAGCCATAAGCTCACGCGGAATCTCCTTCACAAATCGCGATACCTTGTTGAACTGTGTCTCTCCACGCACCATGCGCATGCGTGCCGATGTAATGGTAAGATGCTCCTTGGCTCTCGTGATGCCAACATAAGCAAGACGCCTTTCCTCCTCTATCTCGCTTGTCGCATCATCACTCGTGATTGACATATAGCTTGGGAAAAGACCATCCTCCATACCCGCCAGATACACATTCGGAAACTCAAGTCCCTTAGCACTGTGCAGAGTCATAAGAACCACATAGTCGCTGTTTTCGTCAAGACCGTCTATATCTGCTACAAGCGCTACCTCCTCCAAAAAGCCACTGAGAGTAGGATTCTCCTCCCCCTGCTCGTAATCAACAGCCTTGTTTATAAGCTCATCAATATTCTCAATACGCTGCTCTGCTTCATCCGTGCCCTCTGCCTTCAGCTCATCGACATAGCCGGTCTCATCGATTATTGCCTGTATGAGCTGCGAAACCGAATCCATCTCGGCTCTCGCACGAAGTGACTGTATAAACATCACAAACGGCTTTATCTTGCCTGCTGACCTCGCCATTCCCGGCACCTCATCGACATAGCGCAGTGCCGTATAGAAATCTATCCCCTTCTCAAGGGCATAGTCCGTCACCTTATTGATGCTTGTGGCTCCGATGCCGCGCTTGGGCACATTTATTATTCGCTTTACCGCAAGGTCATCATGGCCATTGTCAATAGTCTTTAAATATGCAAGGATATCCTTTATCTCTTTTCTGGCATAGAAATTCACGCCGCCGACAATCTTGTATGGGATGTTGGCAGCAATAAATTTCTCCTCGAAAAGACGTGACTGTGCGTTGGTTCGGTAAAGTACAGCACAGTCCTTATAGCGCGCCTCACCCTTTCTCACGAGTCTCGCTATCGAACGCGCCACATAATCCGCTTCCTCGAAGCCACTCTCAAGCTGTTCAAAGGTAATCCTGTCTCCGGCTCCGTTGTCAGTCCAAAGGCGCTTGTCCTTTCTACCCACGTTGTTGGAAATGACGCTGTTGGCGGCATCCAGGATATTCTGGGTAGACCTGTAATTCTGCTCAAGCTTTATGACCTTTGCATCCTCAAAATGCTTCTCAAAGTTTAAGATATTGTAGATATTGGCACCTCTGAACTTGTAAATGGACTGATCATCATCACCCACCACACACAGATTCTTATACTTCATGGCAAGAAGCCTGATAAGCTCAAACTGCACGGTGTTTGTATCCTGATACTCATCCACCATGATATATCTGAAGCGCTCCTGATAGTAATCCAGCACCTCTTTATCCAGCTTAAAAAGCTCTACTGTCTTCACAAGCAAATCATCAAAATCGAGTGCGTTATTCTGCTTTAGGGCATTCTGATACTCCTTGTATACAAGTGCCTGCTTGCGCTTCACAAAGTCACCTGTGAAGCGGTTTTCAAACTCTATCGGATCAATCATCTCATCCTTTGCAGATGAAATGACATTTAAGAACATCTTTTCCTTATACATCTTGGTATCTATCTCAAGACGCTTGCAGATGTCCTTCATCAGAGCCTTCTGGTCGTCAGCATCATATATGGTAAAATTCGTGTCATATCCCAGCCTGTCAATATACCTGCGCAATATACGCACACATGTCGAATGGAATGTAGAAACCCATATGCTTTCCGAACCATAGCCCACCATATCATCAATTCGCTCACGCATCTCTCCCGCAGCCTTGTTTGTAAAGGTAATTGCCATGATATTGTAAGGATTGACGCCACACTCATCTATCAGGTAGGCAGTCCTGTATGTAAGAACTCTGGTCTTGCCACTGCCTGCCCCCGCTAAAATAAGAAGCGGTCCCTCTGTGGTCAAAACGGCTTCCCTTTGCTGTTCATTCAACATATCTAAGTTCATCTGTTTTCCTCTCAATTCTCCAGTCTTATTACAGGCACACAAACCATAAATACAAAAATAATTTATCTACAGCATACCACAAACATATGTTTTGTACAACCCAATATGAGAAAATTCAAAAAAAAACTTGTCATATAGTTTTCAATACTATATAATAAAAGTCTGAGGTGATGATATGGAGAATGACGTTAAAGATTTTTTATCAGAATTATTAAAACAGCTTAAATCAATAGATTACATAAAGCCGGAGGATATCCCAAACATTGATTTGTACATGGATCAGGTCACAACCTTCATGGACGAGCAGCTCGCTGCATCAAAGCGCTATGAAAGCGACAAAATCCTTACAAAGACAATGATAAACAACTATGCAAAAAACAATCTGCTCCCTTCTCCGGACAAGAAAAAGTATTCTAAGGAGCATGTGCTCACACTGCTTTTTATATATTATTTCAAAAATATATTGAGCATCAACGATATCCGCTCGATTCTTAATCCGCTTACCGAGAAGTATTTCGGCAATGATGACGGATTTACGATGCAGGATGTCTATACTGAGGTTTTCAGCTTAGAGGCGGAGGAATCGCAGAAGCTCCTAAAGGATCTCGGCAAGAAATACAAGATTGCCGGTGAGACATTTGAGGATTTTCCTGATGAGGATCAGAAATTTCTTCACACATTCAGCTTTATCTGCATGCTGAGCTTTGATGTCTACATCAAGAAAATGCTGATTGAGCGCATGATTGACGATCTAAATGAAGAAAAAGAGGCTTCTAAAAAAACAGGCTCAAATTAACGAGCCTGTTTTTCTTTCCCCTATGATAAACTAATCCTCTTTGTCAGAGCCATCCTCCATGCGTGAAAAAACCATATCATATCCATCGTTGCCGTAGTTTAAGGATCTGTTCACACGGCTGATTGTGGCTGTGGAAGCCCCGGTCTTTTCTGCTATATCAAGATATGTCTTCTGCTCTCTAAGCATCTTTGCCACTTCAAATCTCTGTGATAGAGAAAAAAGCTCATTTACAGTACAAACATCCTCAAAAAATGTATAACACTCTGCTCTATCCTTGAGACACAAAATAGCATCAAACAAATGGTCTACTGCTTCTGTTTTAAGATTCTTGCTCATCGTGTTCTCCTTTTTCATGCGATTTATTTACTTTTAATTTTAACATATTAAAGTTTTAAAGTAAACAGCTTTCTTGCAATTAAATTATGATATGTTATACTAGTGTTATTATCGCCTAATAAATCAGAATGGAGTAAATTGAAAATGAAAAAAGTAGGATATTTCTTTTACACATTTGTCCCACTGCTTGCAGTTGAGGCAATTCAGACTATCGCCTTATTCTTTATGATGGGCATGGGAGTGTTTGGACAGGGTTTTGTCGGAAAGCTTGCTTTTCCGTCTGCAAACGTATCGGACCGCCTTGAAAAGACATTTACCTCTGTAAATTTTAACATGATGATTATGGTCATCTATGCACTCATTACCATTGCGATTTTTGGCATGTGGTACTATGCCAGATACGAGGGTGATTTTCTTCCATCCCCTAAGAAAATCTTCAATCCCATGATGATTGTGGCAATCGTCATACTCGTGCCGGGTACACAGTTTGCTGCCAATTTCATCGCAAACTTAACCGGCTACATCCGTCCCGACTGGCTGCAGCAGTACAACAAGCTTTTTGAGACATCCGGCATCACAGATATCACCTTTGTAACAGTACTTTATTCTGTAATACTGGCGCCAATCTGTGAGGAGCTTATATTCCGCGGTGTTACCATGCGCTGTGCCAGAAAGGCTTTGCCATTTGCTCTTGCCAATCTGATGCAGGCTGCACTTTTCGGACTGTTCCATCTCAACTGGATTCAAGGCATATATGCCTTTGCACTTGGCATCGTGCTCGGATATGTGTGCGAACGCGGTGGCTCTATTTACTACTCTATGGGGCTTCATCTGCTTTTCAACCTTTGGGGCACACTTTCAGGATTTTTCCCTGATCCCGGTAATAGTGTAGTGGTCTTTGTGATTGTGATTGCTGTTACAATTGTTTCACTGGTGACCGGATTTGTACTGTTTAATAAGGGCCGAAGAAAACGCATTGTTAATCAATCATTGCCTGAGCATCCCATAAATTCTACAGGAATATAGACACGCCCGCCAGACTTACCAACATCATAATCATGCCGGCAAGCAGTACTCCAAGCATGACAGCGACAACTGTTGACTTGAAATCCATATCAAGGATACTTGCAGCAAGTGTTCCTGTCCATGCACCTGTTCCCGGAAGTGGGATACCTACGAAAAGTAAAAGTGCAACAAACAGACCTCTTCCGGCCTTTGCCTGAAGCTTCTTGCCACCCTTCTCTCCTTTTTCAAGGCAGAAGCTGAAGAACCTTCCAATGACCGGTTTGTCAGCTCCCCAGATGAGAACCTTTCTTGCAAAAAGATAAATAATTGGTACCGGAAGCATATTTGCAATGATACAAACGATAAATGATGGCACTATCGGCAGCCCCATCACCTGTGAAACCGGAACCGCTCCTCTGAGTTCAATAAGTGGTACCATTGAAATTAAAAAGATGTAAATATATTTTTTTAACATGAATAATTCTCCAAAAATTTAATTAGTGTATGCATCTGCTCATCAGTTCCTATGGATATGCGCAGATAGTCGTTGATTCGCTCAGGTGAGCTGAAATGTCTGACAAATATATTGTCTGCCTTAAGGTCCTCAAAAAGCTTTGTTGCAGAAACATTTGCAGGCTTTGCAAATATAAAGTTGCTCTTTGAGTCACAGAATGTAAAGCCAAGCCTCTTAAGCTCTTTCTTTGTCCACTCACGTGTCTTTATGACCTTTGCTGTGGTCTCTTCAAAGTATGCTCTGTCTTTTACAGCTGCTGTAGCTGCTTCGATTGTGATTCTGTCCATTGTATATGAGTTGAACGAATATTTCACATCATTCAGATACTTGATAAGCACAGGACTTGCCATGGCAAAACCAACTCTTGAACCTGCCAGCGAGCGTGATTTTGAGAATGTCTGTACCACAATGACATTATCATATTTGTCAATGAGCGGAAGCGCACTCTCCCCGCCAAAATCTACATATGCCTCATCTACCACGACAATTACATCCTGATTGTGCTCTATTATATCCTCTATCTCATCAAGAGGCATGAGCTTTCCTGTCGGAGCATTAGGGTTTGGAAATACTACTCCGCCGTTTGCCTTATAGTAATCTGACGCTACTATTGAAAAATCATCTGACAATGGAAGCTGCTCATAAGGGATTCGAAGCATATCTGCCCACACATCATAAAATGAATATGTAATATCAGGAAACAGTATCGGCTTTTTTGAATTGAAAAATGTCATGAAAATCATGGCAAGTACATCATCAGAGCCAACTCCGACAAACACCTTCGAGCTGTCTATCTTATAGAAATCCGCAATTGCATTTACCAGCTTATCAACCCTTGGGTCAGGATACAGTCTTAAATCATCTGTATTGAAATTACTTAAAACTTCCTTCACTCCCGGCGCTGGCGGATATGGATTCTCATTTGTATTTAACTTAATAACACAGGTATTCTTTGGCTGTTCTCCCGGTGTATAAGGTACAACCCTTCGAATGTTATTTTCCCAGTCTCTCATTCTTTTCCTCCAAATTTAATTATATGTCAGCCCATACATATTTACTGATTATTCAATTTTCTTCTCAAAAAAACATGATATCAAACATAAAATCAGCGTTTTTATTCACTTTAAAATATGCACCCAAAAAAATGCTAACAATTTAACTTTACCTCATTTACTTATGTTTGTAAAGGTTGTATATTACACTTAATCACTATTTTTTATATATATTTTTATCTATTTTTAATCAAGGGGGATTATAAATAATGACTAAAAATAATTCAAAGGATCTCACTGTAGGTTCTCCTACCGGGCTCATTCTGGGCTTTTCCCTTCCACTGCTTCTCGGAATGCTTTTCCAGCAGGTTTACAGCCTTATGGATACTATAATCGTCGGCCGTTTTCTAAGTGTTTCGGCCTTAGCCGCAGTCGGCTCTACCGGAAGCATCTGCTTTCTCATCATCGGCTTCTGCCAGGGTGTGTGTGCAGGCTTTTCACTTCCTATAGCCCAGCGCTTTGGTGCCAAGGATGAAAAAGGACTTAAAAAATATGTAGGAAATGCAGGAATTGTCTCTGTAATTATCGCAATAATCATGACGGCACTCACTGTGCTTCTCTGCGGTCACATTCTGACCTGGATGAATACGCCAGGCGACATTTACGACCTCGCCTACCAGTATCTGATTGTCATATTTGCAGGCATTCCTGCCACAATACTGTACAATCTGCTGTCAGGATATCTGAGATCTCTCGGCAACTCGGTCATACCGGTTATTTTCCTTATAATCGCGGCTGTTCTAAATATCGGTCTTGATTTACTTTTCATTCTGGTATTTAACATGGGCGTGTTTGGAGCGGCTTTTGCAACCGTACTGTCACAGGGTATATCAGGAGTGCTGTGCATCATTTACATAGCAAAAAATGTACCTCTGCTGCATGTAAGCAGAGACGATTTGGAGCTTGACTCTTCATATGTCAGAAATCTGATGGTCATGGGACTTCCTATGGGCTTTCAGTATTCGATAACCGCTATAGGCAGCGTCATACTGCAGACTGCCGTAAACGGCTTAGGCTCCATCGCAGTTGCCTCAATGACCGCTGCAAGCCGTCTGTCAATGTTTATGATGTGTCCATTTGACGCACTCGGCTCCACAATGGCCACCTACAGTGGACAAAATGTCGGCGCAGCCAAATTCGAACGTGTAAAGAAGGGGCTTATTTCAGCCTCAGTTATAGGATCGATCTATTCTGTTTTGATTTTTGTGGCACTGCTATTTATAGCCAACTATCTGATTTACCTGTTTGTATCGCCAAGCGAAACAGAGGTCGTATTGCAAGCTCATCAGTTTCTGCTGACAAATGCATTTTTCTACATCCCGCTCGTTCTGGTAAACACAGTCCGTTTCACCATACAGGGCATGGGTTTTTCAGGCTTTGCAATGTTTGCAGGAGTAGCAGAAATGATTGCGCGTTCGCTCATCGGACTTGTATTTGTACCGATATTCGGCTTTTCTGCCGCCTGCTTTGCAAGCCCACTCGCATGGATATTCGCAGATGCCTTCCTGGTGCCTGCATTCATCCACTGCCTGCACAAGCTACAAAAACGGTAATTTCATCCTAATGACACATCTTTAGTAAAAAGTCATTAACAATAATGGCTTTAACATGTCCTTTAAAAATCAGTTTATCTCACAGCCGAGGAAAGCACCGGCGAATCATACTATATATTGAGCTTTACGAAGCAGCTTAGAAGCAGTTAGAATTATGTCCACCTACAACAATGCCCCAGCATGGACGCTGGGGCAAGGCGTTATGCGCCATGGACGGCGCATAAAAGCCGGTTGTGTCATGGTCTAAACACCCTAAATCATAATTCTTACTGCTTCTTAGCTGCGTAGTACTTGCGAAATATATAGTATGTTCGCCGGTGCTTTCCGTGTTATAAAAAAATATATTATAAGTTTACCGCATCTATAAATTTTTGGAACGCTGCACGTCCCTCATCAGTGCACTTGTACACTCCTGCACACTCAAGCACTTCTTTAAATACAAGTCCAATCTCCTCATTGATAATACCATCAATATTAGACTCATCAATCTTATCATACTTAGACATAAACTTAAGAGCCCAGTCAGCATGTGATGCAAGAGTCTCAGTCGAATGCAGATCCTTTCCTGTAAGGATTGCATCCCTAAGCTCTGCCATCTCACCTTTTAATCTGGCCGGAAGCACTGCAAGTCCCATTACCTCGATAAGTCCGATATTCTCCTTCTTGATGTGATGAAGGTGGGCATGCGGATGATATACGCCAAGCGGATGCTCCTCTGTGGTGATGTTGTTTCTGAGCACAAGGTCAAGCTCATAGTCTCCGTCACGACGTCTTGCTATAGGTGTGATAGTATTGTGTGGCTCTCCATCTGTCTCTGCAAAAATAAATGCTTCTTCATCTGTATATCCTCTCCATGCAAGAAGAATCTTATCTGCAAGGTCAATAAGCTTATCTTTGTCTGCCGACTTGATTCTGATAACAGACATAGGCCATTTTACGATACCTGCCTCGACATCCTCGTAGCCCTTGAATGTAATTTCTTTCTCTATCGGAGCCTTTGCCATAGCGAAGGTATAGTGTCCGCCCTGGAAATGGTCGTGACTTAAGATAGAGCCTCCAACGATTGGCAGATCTGCATTTGAGCCTACAAAATAGTGTGGAAACTGTGTCACAAAATCAAGCAGCTTTCCAAATGTGGCACGCTCGATTTTCATCGGTGTATGCTTTGAATTGAACACGATACAGTGCTCATTGTAGTATACATATGGTGAGTACTGGAAAAACCACTGGCTGTTGTTTATTGTAACAGGGATAATTCTGTGGTTTTCTCTTGCAGGATGGTTTACGCGGCCTGCATAGCCCTCATTTTCCTTACAAAGCTGGCACTTTGGATATGCGCTCTGCTTTGCATTTTTAGCGGCAGCAATTGCCTTTGGATCCTTCTCTGGCTTTGAGAGATTGATTGTCACATCAAGTGTGCCATACTCTGTGTCTGTGGTCCATTTCATATCCTTCTTTATGCGCTGTCTTCTGATATAATTACTGTCACAGCTTAATTTGTAAAAATAATCGGTTGCCGCAAGCGAAGACTCATTGTCGTATAAATCCTTAAAGCGAGCTCTGATCACGCTTGGTGCATTTACAAGGCAGCCCATCAGCTTTGTATCAAAAAGATCCTTGTATACAATGCTGTTTTCTTTCATGATGCCATTGTCATATGCGTATGTCATCATATCCTCGAGTATACCCTCAAGCTTCTCCTCTGCCTCTTCCTGTGTCCATGCAGGCTGAGCCTCTACCTTTTCAAATGTCTCATCCTCGATATCGTCCACTCCGAGTACCTCGAGAAGTCTGTTTACTGTGTATACCTCATCAGCAGGGTCAACAAGTCCTGTTGTAAGACCATATTTTACTAATTCTAATATTCTCTCCTGAATCATGTCATGCTCCTTAATCATTGTCGAAAAAAAACCTGTTTATCCGTTACTGTTATTTCATATTGCTGATTTTATGCCAGACGGCTAGGTCCGTCTCCGATTGAAACAACATAAAACTCAGGTGTCTTTCCAACCTTCTCTTCATAGGCCTTTGTCAGGTTTGCCTTAAACTGATCAACAGCCTCGTCCTTTACTATGCTGACTGTGCAACCGCCAAAGCCACCGCCTGTGATTCGTGATCCGATAACACCCGGAATCTTCCATGCCTCATCAACAAGTACGTCAACCTCAGGACATGATGTCTCATAATCATCACGAAGTGATACATGTGAAGCATTCATAAGCTTTCCAAATGTCTCGATATCATTTTCCTTCAGTGCCTTAACAGCCTTGATGGTACGCTGGTTCTCATAAACCGCATGCTTGCCTCTCTTACGTGCAACCTCATCCTTAATCGCATCCTTATGAGCCTCGAACTCTTCATCTGTCAGGTCACCGAGAGTCTTGATGTCACATACTGTCTGTAAATCCTTAAGTGCCTGTGCACTCTCATTTCTTCTATCATTGTAAGCACTTGTTACAAGGCTGTGCTTAACCATGCTGTTTGTAACCACGATCTTTGCACCGTCCAAAACGATTGGCGCATACTCGAAATCAAGAGTATTGCAGTCAAGGAAAATCGCATTGTCCTTTTTGCCCATTGCAGATGCAAACTGATCCATGATACCGCAATTGCAGCCGTTGTAGTTATTCTCCGAATACTGACCGATAAGTGCCAGATCCTGATTTGTCACATCAAAGCCGTAAATATCCTTTAACATATATCCTGTAACCACCTCAAGAGATGCTGATGAAGAAAGTCCTGAGCCGTTTGGAATATTTCCGAATAAAACAATATCAAGACCGCTTTCAAGCTTCATTCCACGTCCCTCGAAGGCCCACATAACGCCCATTGGATAGTTTGTCCAAAGTCCGTTTGGATCAGGTGTAAACTCATCAAGTGATGACTCAACCACACCCAGATTGTCAAAATTCATAGAGTAGAAACGAAGCTTCCTGTCGTCGCGCTTTCTTGCTGCCATATATGTACCGATGGTCAGTGCACATGGGAACACATGTCCTCCATTGTAGTCAGTATGCTCACCGATCAGATTTACACGTCCCGGAGCAAAATATACTCTGATATCCCCATCTGCTCCAAAAAGCTCCTTGAATTTGTCTAATACGTTCTGCTGTATCATTTTTTCTTCTCCTTTGCTGATTGTATTTGCGTTAAATTGATAGTTAAAATAATTCGTTCTTTCTTTATAATTCTATTATAACTGCACATTTTTACATTGCAATACATCCGACTGAAAATGCAACATAACAAATCAAATCATGCAACAAAATTACATATGTTATTATTTTATTTTTTAAAATTCTTAATAACATCAAGTGCCGGCAGCACATTTCCATCATAGTCAAAAAGTGCCTGGTTTGCCCACTCATTGCCGCATGGTCCCGGATCATTCATGTACTTAAGTGAAGCAGGTGTAGCCCAGCCTGAGCCCGGTACAGGAATCCACGCCGGCTCCCACCAGAAAAATCCTTTTCCGTGGTCATCCACCACATTTGCCACTCTGTTTAAGAAATCCTTTGTAAAGTCAGCCTGCCCCTCAATAGTCATAGGATAATCTATCTTCTCAACAAGCTCCGGTTTTGTCGCATAACCCTTGCGCTCAGAATCAGCAAGCTTCTCATACTCCTGGTAGCTGTCCATTGTAAAGCCCATGGATACCTCAGCGATGATAAGGTCCTTATTGAAACGCTTTGCAATATCGTTCATATTGAACTCAAGCTGATCGAGAGAGCCGTGCCAGAAAGGATAGTATGACAATCCGATATACTCAAACTCCTCTCCTCTTTCGATGAAGTTTGTAAACCATCTGACATAAAGCTCATTGTTTCCACCATTATCGAGGTGAATCATAATCGGAATATCAGCATTTACCTTGCGGCAGGCACGTATTCCGGCATTCACAAATTTTGCTATATTATCGTAGTTAGGTACCTTTCCCTCAGGCCACAAAAGTCCGTTTGAAAGCTCATTACCTACCTGAATCATTGTGACATTTACACCTGCCTCAATAATCTTTGTCAGATTTTCAAGTGTAAAATCATATACAGCCTGCTCCAGCTCATCCGCGCCGAAATCTTTCCATGCCTTTGGCTTAATCTGCTTTCCTGGGTCTGCCCAGAAATCACTGTAGTGGAAATTCAAAAGCACTCCAAAGCCTGCATCTGTAACTTTTTTTCCGATAGCGATAGTCTCAGCCAGGTCATTGTTACCAGCACCGTAAGGCTCACCATCCTCTGATTTTGGGTCATTCCACAGTCGAATGCGGATTGTATCAACATCATGCTCCTTCATGATGTCAAGAATATCCTTCTCCTTTCCATCCTCGTAGTATTTTGCTCCACAGCGTTCCAGCTCGAGCAAGGTTGATAAATCCATACCCTTAATAAATTTTGACATTTTAATTCTCCTTAATTCTTATATCGTTTATCCTTATATCATTTATTTACACCACGAGAGCTGTCCCAGTAGTAGTCCCTACTCTCAAAATGCGTAATAATATTCCTTACAACCTTAAAATGCTAGATTCCTCTGAAACAGAATGTGAATTCCATTTTTTCTGAGGCATCAAGCAGGTACTCCGGATGAGTATGTGAGCCCCAGCTGTCGTCTCCGCCTACACCCATCTGCTTCTTTGCCACACGGACAACAGTATAGTGTACAGGTGGAAGCTCGAAATGATGTGCAGCATTTTCCAGCTCATGCGGTGTATATGGCAGTGCCGAGAACGAAAGCTCATCACCAAAGAACAGCATGCCTCTGCCCTTCTTATCCATTACCTTTGCATATCTTACTCTGCACTTGTTGCCGCTCTCCTGCGGAACGAGATACTCGGCAATGTTGTCTGCCACTTTATTCTCGTATACACCATACTTTCCGCCATGCTGTCTGTCCTCATATGTCTCCTGTGGTCCGAGTCCGTACCATTTCACTGTATCATAATTGGCATCCAGCTTGAACATCATGCCAAACTCCGGCATATCGCCAAGTTCCTTTACAGGGTCATATGACAGAGTTGTCTCGATTGTTCCATCACCAAACACTCTGTATGTCACCTCGCATGAGCTCTGCGGTGTGGTAGGCATGAAATAAGTGTATGTGATGGCGATATTGTTATCATTTTTTTCTACCTTTGGTGATGTATCTGCAAAGCGCTGATCCTGTCTGGTGGTCACATACATGCTGGCAATCTTCCACTGTGCATAGCGCTGTGGCATCATGTTGCCGGAATCATTGTTGGTAGGTGTTCTCCAGAAATTCGGCAGTGGAATAGTATTTGGAAGCATCTCGACGCCACCATATACATATGAAACCATTCCCAGATTCATTCTTGAGAAAAGTGCCTTGAAGTTCTCACCTCTTACAAGGATATTTCCGTTTCCAACAACAAGCTCAACTGATTTGTCGCATGAATACTCACTTACAGGCTTCTTTATCATATGCTGTCCGAATGCAATCTCATATCCTGCCTTTTCCCATATAGTGTTTTCCTTCAATACAAATGATACCACAATACAGTACTCTTTTTCCACATCTATCATGGAATTTTTAAGAGTCACCGGCACCTCATAGCTTGCCTGCTCCATCGGTGGAACAGATATCTGAAGCTTTGTCCTGTAAACCTCCTCACCGTCTGCAAGTAGAATGGCAAAAGCATCAAAAACAGATGTATTTACAAAAAGATTTTTGTTTGTGACTGTAAAGATGTAGTCACTGTCAAAATCAACCGAGATATTCTGATAATTGAACTTCACCTCCTGCATCTTTGGTGAAGCTTCCCTCTCTCCGCCATAGCAGATGCCGTTTCCGCTGAAATCTCCATCGGTAGGCCTGTCGCCAAAATCTCCGCCATATGTGAGGAACCATTTGCCGTATCTGTCCTTTTTGTAGATTGACTGGTCGATATAATCCCAGATAAATCCACCCTGATATCTAGGCTCGCGGTCTGAAAGCTCTGTGTATTTATGCATAGCACCGCAGGAATTTCCCATTGCGTGTGTATATTCGCAGCAGATAAATGGTTTCTCAGGGTTGTCCGCAAGGAATTTCTCAATACCTGCAACAGAAGTATACATCTGGCTTTCCATGTCACTTGTGTCATTGTAGCTTCTATCGTTAAATACTCCCTCATAATGTACCAGACGATGCTTATCAAGCTGCCTGAAAAGCTGTGACATCTCATATATTGTCTTGCCGCCAAACGACTCATTGCCGCATGACCAGATAAGGATTGCCGGATGATTTTTATCTCTCTGATAGCATGAGTTGGCACGGTCCAGCATCATTTCTCTCCACTGTGGCTTGTCCTTTGGCACAACAAAGTCAAGGTCAACATAGCCCTTATTATATGCCTCCCATGTGCCGTGACTCTCAAGATTGTTCTCAGCTATCATATAAATTCCATAAATATCGCAAAGCTCATAGATCATGGAATCATCAGGATAATGGCTTGTCCTTATCGCATTGATATTGTTCTTTTTCATTGTGACAATATCCTTTATCACCTCATCACGGTTTGGCACACGGCCTGTTATTGAGCTGAACTCATGGCGGTTTACACCCTTAAATACAATACGCTTACCGTTTAGCTTCATGAGTCCGTCTACCATCTCAAAGCGTCTGAAGCCTGCCAGTTGGCTGATAAACTCGGTCTCATTTCCATGCGTATCTTTAACTATAATTTTAACCTCATACAGATTCGGCTTTTCAGCACTCCATAACAGAGGATTTTTCACATTACATGAGCCCTCGCAAACAGCCTTGTCACTAAGCTCTATATCAAACTCTTCAAGTAAAAGCTTTGCCCTGTCGTATTTTTCCACAGACAAATCGCCCAGCTCATAAAGCTTTACACTTGCAATACCATCACCATCTGCCTTTATTGACACACTAAGTGTGCCCTCGTCAAAAGTATCATTAAGCGTAGGAACAACTGACAGATCCTCCACATGTGCACAAGAAACGGCATACAAAAATACATCCCTGAAAATGCCTGAAAATCTGTAAAAATCCTGATCCTCACACCAACTGCTTGATGTCCATTTCCATACTCTGACCGCAAGCTTGTTCTCACCCTCAATAATATAATCAGTCAGCTCGAAATCAGACGGATCAAATGTGTCCTCACTGTAGCCGACATAGTGTCCATTCAGCCAGAGTGCAAAACCGCTCTCCACTCCCTGGAACGAAATACACACCCTCTTGTTCTTCATATTCTCAGGGATTGTGAAATACTTCACATAGCTTGCAACCGGATTAAAAATCTCAGGTACCTCGCCCGGCTTTATAAACTCGTCAGCCTCCCACGGATATGTGGTATTCGTATAGATTGGCACGTCATAGCCTTCCATCTGAATATGTGCCGGAACCCTGATTTCATCCCAGCCTTTGCAATCATAGTCAGCTGCCTCAAAGCCACAAGGAGCCAGAGACTGATTCTTTGCATATGCAAACTTCCATAAGCCGTTCATATCATATCTCAGGCTTGATTTTCCTTTAATTTTCTCCAATTCATTTTTATAGCACACATGATCCGAATGAGCCGCAAGTCTGTTCTGCTCAAATATTTCCGGATTTTTAATGATATTTGAATCAAAATT
>ERZ1034952.2106-NODE-2106-length-15244-cov-29.206202_pt1 | contig 15244 bp, 15 predicted proteins | sample MGYA00520625_ERZ1034952 | MGnify/ENA primary metagenome ERZ1034952 (study PRJEB33766, sample SAMN09781773) | gut metagenome | biome: gut microbiome | host: Homo sapiens | place: Madagascar | study: EMG produced TPA metagenomics assembly of the PRJNA485056 data... | reverse complement strand
GATTGCCATCGTCAACCAGAAAGGCGGCACCGGCAAGACCACCACCTGTGAAAATCTGGGAATCGGTCTGGCGATGGAGGGCAAAAAAGTCCTGTTGGTAGACGCTGACCCGCAGGGCAGCCTGACCATCAGCATGGGCTGGCAGCAGCCCGATGAATTGCCCACCACCCTTTCCACCCTGATGGCAAAAGCCATGAACGATCAGAGCATTTCGCTCGGTGAGGGCGTTCTGCACCACGCAGAGGGCGTTGACCTGATCCCGGCAAACATCGAACTGGCAGGGCTGGAAGTTTCCCTTGTCAACTGCATGAACCGGGAAAAGATGCTGAAACAGGTGCTGGAAGGAGCAAAGCACGAGTACGATTTTATCCTCTTGGACTGCACTCCTTCCCTTGGGATGCTGACCGTCAATGCACTGTCAGCGGCGGACACCACCCTGATTCCGGTGCAGGCACAGTACCTTTCCGCAAAAGGTCTGGAACAGCTTTTGCAGACCGTCCAGAAAGTCCGGCGGCAGATCAACCCAAAGCTGAAAATCGAGGGTATCCTGCTCACCATGACCGACAGCCGCACCAACTACGGGCAGCAGATCGGCAATTTGATTCGCGGTGCTTACGGCAGCAGGATCAAGGTGTTCGACCAGACCATTCCCCGGTCTGTCCGTGCTGCGGAGATCAGTGCCGTGGGTAAGAGCATTTTCCAGCACGACCCCAAGGGCAAGGTAGCCGAAGCCTACCAATCTTTGACGAGGGAGGTGTTGGCAAATGCCGAAAGGCAGCTTAAACGTGTCGCTGAAAGGAGCAGATGACATTTTCTCCACCGAGGAATCCCGGCAGGAGCAGCAGCGGGAACAGGTGCAGCAGATTCCCATTGATGAACTGCACCCCTTCACCAACCATCCTTTCAAGGTCGTGGATGATGAAGCCATGACCCGGACGGTAGAAAGTATCGCTCAGTTTGGTGTGCTGGCTCCGCTTATCGCAAGGCCGCGCCCAGATGGTGATGGTTATGAAATCATTTCCGGCCACCGCCGCCAGTTCGCCGCAAAGATGGCCGGACTGGAAACGCTGCCGGTCATTGTGCGGCAGATGCCGGACGATGCTGCTGTGATATTGATGGTGGATTCCAATTTGCAGCGTGAACACATTCTACCCAGTGAGCGTGCCTTGGCGTACAAGATGAAACTGGATGCCATGCGAAGAACTAGCGGTAGACCGTCAAAAGAAAATGTGTCCCAAATTGGGACACAAAAACGTTCCGACCAAATCATGGCTGAAGAACTTGGTGAAAGCCGCAACCAAATCCAGCGTTTTATCCGTCTGACCAACCTTATCCCGGAACTGCTAGACATGGTAGATGAAAAGAAGATTTCCTTCAATCCCGCTGTGGAGTTGTCCTATCTGGACGAAGCCCAACAGCGGGATTTTTTAGAAGCCATGGAGGACACCCAGAATGCGCCGTCGCTTTCCCAAGCACAGCAACTGAAAAAGATGGCACAGCAAGGGGATTTCAGCTACGAAAAAGCCTTTGATGTGATGGGACAGGAGAAAAAGAGCGAGAAAGACACCGTGACCATCAAAAACGAAATCCTGCGGAAGTATTTTCCCCGCAGCTACACGCCCAAACAGATGGAGGAGAAGATCATCCAGCTTTTGGATGCGTGGCAGCGCAAACAGCAGCGGCAGAACGAACGCTGACTTATACCGTAACGAAAGACCCGATGGGGTCTTTTTCTTTTGCAATCAAAAGGAGAACAGCCTATGAAAAACAACGCTACCCGTACCATCCGCTCCGAAGAGATCACCATTGATGTGCGTATCTGCGCTGCACTGGCTGCAAACCGGGGCAGCGGTGAGGTCTACCTTGCAGCCATTGCCCCGGATATGGAGCTGACTGTTATCACGCTGGACGAGGCTCCCGACATCCTGCCCTGCTTTGACGAGGATGATGCCTGTCTGAACCTTCCTGACACCTCGCTGCTGCTCTGCTACAACCCGGCGCAGGTGCTGAAAATGCGCGGCAAGCACTACCTGACCGGCCCGGTGATTCTGGTTCGCACCAACATGGACGGCGAGGTCATCTCGCTGACCATTGATGAGGTCTACCTGTTCCAGAAGTATCTGGCAAGCCACAGCATCACCCTGATGGCAGATGACCAGAAGCTGCCCTGCATCTGCATCGACTGAGGTGTGCCATGCTGAACTTTTTTATCGGTTTCGCCTTTTTTGAAGCGGGTGCCTTTTTCGGCTTCTTCGTGGCGGCTCTGATGCAGGCGGCACGGAGCGGCGAAGTCGGGCTGGAGGGAAAGGAGGATTTGTATGGAAGAAAACACCCTGTCGGTGCTGAGAATTGTACCGGGACAGCATCCGCAGCAGGTCGAGATTGACAACGACCTGAAGGCCTTGCAGCAGGCGGTGGGCGGCTCCATCGGGGCAAGCTACCCGTTTGAAGACCCGGTCGCCATCATCTACAACGACGATGGCAAGCTCATGGGTCTGCCCCTGAATCGTGCCCTGCGGGATGAGAACGGGCAGATGTACGATGCCGTTGCCGGAGACTTTCTGGTGGTGGGTCTGGGCGAGGAGGACTTTGCATCCCTGACCCCAGAACTGGCACAGAAGTATGAGCAGCTTTTCCATCAGCCGGAAGCCTTTCTGAAACTGGGCAACCGTCTGCTGGTGCTGCCGGTGCCCGATGAACCTCCCACAGAAAAGCCCCGCACTAAGCCCCCGGCAGAGCATGACCGCTAAAAGCATCCTGCTGCATGGGAGGTGATGGCAGTGCAGGAAGAAATCGAACAGAAGTCATTCAACATTATGATCTCCACCACAAAGCTGTCTGCCCGGACTGTCCTCCGGGCGGTAAAGGCGGCGTTTCGGCTGTACCAGTCCAAGGCATCCCAAGGCAAGCAGAGCGTCCGCACCCTTCTGCGGCAAAACCGGGGTGTGTCCAGCGTGGAGATCAGCAAGACCGGCATCCGTGGGCTGGAACGCTATGCCAAAAAGTACGGCATCGACTATGCCATCCGCAAGGACGCCTCCGAGGTGCCGCCCCGGTATCTGGTCTTTTTCAAAGCCCCGGATGCAGAAGCCTTTCAATCGGCGTTCAAGGAGTATTCGGCATCTTTGCTGAACAAAGGCAATCGGCCCTCGGTGCTGGCACGATTGCAGGAGCTGGTGCAGGCGGCGGCAGAACTCCCCGGCAAAGTCCGGCACAAGGAACAGGAGCGTGGACTGTGACCACGAAAAAGCTGACAAAGCTGCTGGCGCTGTATCTGCCCTATCTTCTGCTGGGGCTGGTGGCAACCAACTTTGGCGAGGCATGGCGGCTTGCCGAGGGCAAGGAACTGGGCGATAAAATCATGTCCATGATGGGCACTATTCCGGTGGCGTTTGCGAACCCTCTGCCCAGCCTGCATCCCCTTGACCTGTTCATTGGTCTGTGCTGCGGTGCCGGGCTACGGCTTGCGGTCTATCTGCGTGGTAAAAACGCAAAAAAGTACCGTCACGGCATGGAGTACGGCTCTGCCCGGTGGGGCACCCCCAAGGACATTGAGCCGTTCATGGCTCCCAAGTTTTCCGACAACATCATCCTGACCAAAACGGAACGGCTGATGATGAGCAACCGCCCGCCTGACCCCAAGAACGCCCGGAACAAAAACGTGCTGGTGGTGGGTGGCTCCGGCAGCGGCAAGACCCGGTTTTGGCTCAAGCCCAACCTTTTACAATGTCACAGTTCCTATGTGGTTACTGACCCGAAAGGAACTATCGTGCTTGAATGTGGCAACGCGATGTTGAAGAACGGCTACAAGGTCAGGATTCTGAACACCATCAACTTCAAAAAGTCCATGCACTATAACCCCTTCGCCTATGTCCACAGCGAAAAGGATATTCTGAAACTGGTCACGACCCTGATGACCAACACGAAGGGAGAAGGCAGCGGCGGCGATCCATTTTGGGAGAAAAGCGAACGTCTTTTGCTTACTGCCCTGATCGCTTATCTGCATTATGAAGCCCCTGTCGAGGAACAGAATTTTGCTACCCTGCTGGAAATGCTCAACACCATGCAGGTGCTGGAGGACGATGAGGAATATCAGAACCCGGTGGATCTGCTGTTTGAAGAACTGGCAAAAAAGAAGCCCAACAGCTTTGCCGGGCGGCAGTACAAACTTTACAAGCTGGCTGCCGGCAAGACCGCAAAATCCATCCTCATTTCCTGCGGTGCTAGGATGGCTCCCTTCGACATCCAAGAGTTGCGGGACCTTACCATGTACGATGAACTGCAACTGGACACGCTGGGTGATAAGAAAACGGCGCTGTTCCTCATCATGTCGGATACGGACAGCACCTTCAATTTTCTGATTTCGATGGTCTACACCCAGCTTTTTAATCTGCTCTGCGACAAGGCAGATGATGTGTACGGCGGCAAGCTACCCGTCCATGTGCGGTGCCTGATCGACGAGTGCGCCAACATCGGGCAGATTCCAAACCTTGAAAAATTAGTAGCCACCATCCGCAGCCGTGAAATCTCAGCTTGCCTTGTTTTGCAGGCGAGAAGCCAGTTGAAAGCCATCTACAAGGACAATGCAGACACCATCGTGGGCAACATGGACAGCCAGATATTTCTGGGCGGCTCCGAACCCACCACCCTGAAAGACCTGTCGGAAATGCTGGGCAAAGAGACGATTGATTCTTTTAACACTTCGGACACGCGCGGTAATTCGCCATCCTACGGAACATCGTTCCAAAAACTTGGTCACGAATTATTGAGCCGGGACGAGCTGGCGGTGCTGGACGGCGGCAAGTGTATTTTGCAGCTGCGGGGTGTGCGCCCATTTTTGAGCGACAAGTATGACCTGACCCAGCACCCCAACTACAAGCTGACCTCGGACTACGCCCCCAAAAACATCTTCGATATTGAAAAATATCTGAACCGGAAAGAAAAAATCAGTCCCAATGATGAATTTGTTGTGATTGACGCTGACTCGCTCCCGCCTGCCTGACCCGGTAGGCGGTTTTAATTTGTCCCGGTCAGAAAGGTGCACCAGAAAATCAACCTTGCTGCGGTTACGCAGCGTAAAACAATAAGATTTCGGGTGTGTACAAATGACCGGAAACGCTTTATAATAAAGGAGAAAACACTATGGAATTCTTCAACTCTGCTATCGAAGTTCTTCAGACTCTGGTTGTCGCTCTGGGTGCTGGTCTCGGCGTTTGGGGTGCTATCAACCTGCTGGAAGGTTACGGTAACGACAACCGTGCGATGCGTTCCTGACTGAAAAGGTCAGGCACAAGTTGAAGGACTAAAGAAGTCCAGAATCTTGGAGAACTGATATTTCGATGGATGAAATGAGGGAGTAACGCCCCGAAGCGTCCACACTGATACTCCGACTGGCATAGGCGCGCAACCGCCGATTGTCAGAAGCTCGGTGAAGTCGGCAGAAAGATGTCGTAGTTCTGGCCGCAAGGTCAGAGCCGAAAGCTGTCCAGAGGTGGACGGTGCATCGGATATGCCGGGTGTCAGCCGCCCATGGTTAGTATGTATGGAAATACTGACGAACTTCTGAATGTACAAGTCTAAACGTTGATACCATCGAAACGGTGGTACTCCTTATACGGAGGTATTCGTGGACAAGTAAAAATGGTTGTTATGAAAGTCCATGTGCCGTTACAGGCGGCACGATTCGTAAAGAATTGAATACAGGCTTAGAGGAAGAACCTAAATGCGGCCCATGATAGAAATATCGGAACGCAGGAAGCTGAAAACATTTAGCCTGTTGCAAGGCTGTGAGATGGTGGATGGGAATACCTTCGTGAGAGGGCAATAACCATTCTTTGTTTCAGTGAAAGTAGTGGCGTAGTACCTGTGAAACCGTGAAAAAGTAAGCGGTGGAGGGAAGGCCACAAGTCGAATTCAGTGAAAGTAACATCAAGATACAACAAACACAGCTTCGAGTAAGACTAAGAAAATCCAACCCGAAAGGAGAGGATGCCTGTGTTGACTTCGGAGCGGCGAGAAAAGAAGCAAGGAAAAATCCGAAACTCGGAATACTACGGCATGGAATCCATCTTTGATACGTTGTATGCGGAAAGCAGGAATGGCAAAACATTCAATCACCTCATGGCAATCATTGAGAGTGAAGAAAACATTAAACTGGCATACCGAACTATCAAAAGGAACCATGGAAGTAAAACGCCGGGTGTAGATAAGAAAACAATACGAAATCTCGCAAAATTAAGCGAGGATGAGTATGTCCGCCTTGTAAAGAAGAAATTCAGTAATTACCATCCTCGCCCAGTAAGGCGTGAGGAAATACCAAAGGATAATGGGAAAACCAGACCACTGGGGATTCCGGCAATCTCAGACCGTATCGTGCAGCAATGTATATTGCAAGTCATGGAGCCAATCTGCGAAGCGAAGTTCAGTGAAAATTCTAACGGATTTCGCCCAAATCGCTCCGCCGAAACTGCCATTGCACAGTGTTGCAGGTTGATTCAGGTACAACACCTGTACCATGTAGTAGACCTTGACATTAAAGGCTTCTTCGACAATATCAATCACACAAAGCTGATACGGCAAATATGGTCACTTGGTATTCGGGATAAGAAACTGCTGTGCATTATAAAACAGATGCTAAAAGCCTCTGTTATCCTGCCGAATGGTGAAAAGATTTACCCAACCAAGGGTACGCCGCAGGGCGGAATTCTTTCTCCACTGCTGGCTAATATCGTGCTGAACGAACTGGACTGGTGGATTGCATCCCAATGGGAAAATATGCCGACCAGAACGGAATTCACGATACGGCAGAATCGTTCAGGTGCAGAAATAAAAAGCCACGTCTATCGGGCATTGCGGCGCAGTAATCTGAAAGAAATGCACTCGGTTCGGTATGCGGACGATTTCAAGATTTTTTGCTCATCCCATGAGGATGCAGTAAAGGCATATCATGCAACAGCCAAATGGTTGAAAGATCGGTTGGGGCTGGATGTTAGCCCGGAGAAATCGAGAATTGTTAATCTGAAACGGCAGTATTCAGAATTCCTTGGTTTTAAGCTGAAAGTGCAAAAGCGCAGCAACAAGTACGTTGTAAAATCGCATATGTGCGACAAAGCGTACAAGAAGGTTCAAAAGAAGCTCACGGAAGAAGTGAAAAAGCTGGAACACTCGGCAGATGATAAGGCTCAGTTCATGCAACTGATGACCTACAATGCTGTGGTGGCAGGAATACACCAGTATTACTGCATTGCAACGGCTGTTTCTGAGGACTTCGGAAAGCTGGCTTATGGGGTCAAAAAGCAGATGCACAATCGTCTGCGGAACGACCTGACACGCAAAGGTGAACTAAAAAAGGGCTATATAAAAGAAAAGTATGGAAAAAGCAGTCAACTGCGATTTCTGCATGGACGGCCAGTAGTTCCTAGTGGATATGTTCAGAGCAGAAATGCCCAGCACAAAAGGAAATCGGTCAACAAGTATACGCCAGAAGGTCGGGAACTGATTCACAAGAATCTGAACATCGACACTAAGACGATGCTTTGGCTGATGCGAAACCCTGTGCAGGGTAGGTCGATAGAATACGCAGATAATCGCATATCTCTGTATGCAGCGCAGCATGGAAAATGTGCAGTGACAGGTTCAATCATGGAAGCCCATGAAATCCACTGTCACCACAGGAAACCTATTGCGAAAGGCGGCACAGATGAATACGGAAACCTCGTTCTTATATCGGCTCCAGTCCACAAACTTATCCATGCTTCTGACATGGCTACCATAAAGTTTTACCTGAATCTTCTCAATCTCGATAGTACGCAAATTTTAAAGCTGAATAAGTTTCGTGAGATGGCAGAAATGCCTTTGATTGATTAAAAATCTTTTCTTGTTCAAGCTACGAAGTGTGTAAGTTGTATTGCAAGCCCTGTGCAACTGAATTCGATGGAACGCCGTGTGCGGTGAAAGCTGCACGCACGGTGTGGAGCCGGGGAAAAGTTGGAGATTATATCAAAGACTTACCTATGGCTATCCGGCAGCAAGAGTCAGGGCATGAAGCAGCTCATGGCTGGCGGCGGTGTCGCTCTGGTGGGCATCACCCTGGTTCCCCTGCTGAGCGGTCTGTTCGGTTAAGAACAGTGGGCGGCGATTGCCGCCCGGTACATATTATAATAGGGAAAGCCATAGTAACGATCTCACATACAGAAGGTGAAGCAGATGAGCGAGATTTTATTGTATCATGGCAGTAAAGAAGAAGTTGTCTATCCCGAAATCCGCATCACACGGTATACAAAGGACTTTTCTTGGGGATTCTACTGCACGAACAACTATCAGCAAGCCTACCGCTGGGCAGACCGCCGTTCTGCCGACGGCCTTGTGAACGTCTATCGCTATGTAGAAAATCCCGACCTGAAGATCCTGCGTTTCCCTGAAATGTCGGACGAATGGCTGGATTTCATTGCAAAATGTCGTGCAGGCGAAACCCATCCCTACGATATTGTGGAGGGTCCTATGGCAGACGACACCATTTGGGATTACGTCAACGGATTTACGTCCGGGCAGATCAGCCGTGAAGCATTTTGGGCCTTGGCGAAGTTCAAGCATCCAACACACCAGATCAGCTTTCATACCGTAAACGCTTTGCACTGCCTGACCTTTGAGAGGAGTGAACCCATCCATGACCGAAAAGCAGAAAAATGATATTCTCTATGTTTGCAGCCTGATCGAGACCATCGCCCGCAAGACCAAAAATCATCGGCAGGATGTGATCCGTCACTTCACAAAAGCCGACATCGAACGGCAGCTCCGGCTGGCAGAAGTAAACCATTGCCTGTCCTTTGAGCAGGTTTCAGATGAACTGATCGAAGATTTCAACATCCCGGATGGGGATTTCGACACCGCTGCAGAGTGCCGCTACACAGTTCCTTCTGCAACCTCCATCGGAATGCTGTACCAGGGGCTGGTGCTGTCCACAATGAAGGATGATGATGCAGCACAGGCAATTCTGGATGTTTTTTCGTCGTTTATCACGGATGAGATCTCCGATTTCAATTCCAACGTATACTACACCAATCCTGATTATCTCCGCTGCTCCTATCTGGAGGGCAAGATGCTTGCTTGATTTCCACTTTCTTACCGCTAGGAGCATAGTGAATGAATGATTACAAGCCTTACAAACAACTCAAGCAGAAACAAAAGGCTAAAGTTGTAGAGCGGATGTATAAAGAACTTCATCAGTTCTTTTCCGATAATCAACGGTTTCCTGATACCCCGGATGAACATGAGTTGCTTGCTCGTCAAATTTTTTCGCACATTCCATACCATGTTTCCTTCGATGAGTTCTATGCCGTATATAATAAAAAGCATTCCGCTATTGAACAGCGTCTCGCAGAAAAAGGATTGCCGGAACATCTGCTTCATCGTGAGGAACGCAGACAGGAAAAACTGAATCGTCCTGCTGTAAAAATGACAAAGCCCCACAGAAAGAAGAAAAAGAAACAGGTGTTCGAGCCACTCGTGGAACAGAATGATGATTTCTTCTTTATTGCTGGTTATACTTCTGGCGGTGCCCCTTATGGTGTCACATGGGAAGAAATGGGACTAGAGCCTTGGGAAGAACTTGTATAAATATTATTGCCATTGCCGATTGCCAAAAGCAGTCGGCATTTTTGTTTTCATCGGCTTCTGAGTCGATTATTCCATACGGCGGCTTGAGCAACAAAGGAGCCCTCTGCAGCTTGCAGTTTTATTGAATGTCCGTACTCCAAGCCGTGTTTTTTATCCACCCATCAATGAAAGGCGGTGTCTTATGCAGTTTTTGACCCACATTATTTTTCTCCTGAATCTCCTCAAGACCCTTATCAACCACTTCAGCTAAGGACGGTGACTGCTGAATGGAAACCGTTCTCAAAGCCATTGCCGACTGGATCAAAGGCATCCTGACGGCAGGCATTATGTCAAACCTTTCCGGCCTGTTCGACGATGTAAACGCACAGGTTGGCAACATCGCACAGCAGGTGGGCACCAAGCCCTCCAGCTTTGAGCCGAGAGTGTTCGCCATGATTGAAGCCCTTTCCCGGAACGTGGTGCTGCCCATTGCAGGCATCATCCTGACCTTCATCGCCTGTTACGAGCTGATCGAGATGATCACCCAGCACAATAATATGGCGCAGTTTGAGCCTGCCCTCATCATGCGCTGGATCTTCAAAACGGCGGTGTCGGTGTGGTTCATCTCCAACACCTTCGATATTGTGATGGCAGTGTTCGACATCACCCAGAAGGTGGTGTCCGATTCCAGCGGCATCATTGCCGGAAATACCCGTGTCAACGACATTGGTTTGTCCATGCTGCAATCCAGCCTGATGCAGATGGATGTAGGCCCCCTGTTCGGACTATTTTTGCAGTCCTTCTTCATCGGCATCACCATGCGGATCTTGAGCATCATTATTTTTGTCATCGTGTACGGAAGAATGATTGAAATCTACTGCATGGTGAGCCTTGCGCCTATCCCCATGGCAACCTTCGGCAACCACGAGCAGAGCCACATGGGGCAGAACTACCTGAAATGCCTGTTTGCGCTGGGCTTTCAAGGCTTTCTCATCCTCATCTGCGTGGCGATTTACGCCGTGCTGATCCAGAGCGTGGCGATTTCCGGGGATGCCATCAACTCCATTTGGAGCATTGTGGGCTACACCGTTCTGCTCTGTTTCAGCCTGTTCAAGACCAGTTCCGTGACAAAATCCGTTCTCGGAGCGCATTAAAGGAGGTGCTTTATTGGCTGCGTATATTTCCGTTCCCCGTGACCTGACGAAAGTAAAATCGAAGGTCGCATTCAACCTGACGAAACGGCAACTGCTTTGTTTCGGCACAGCGGCTCTCATTGGAGTGCCGCTGTTTTTTGTTCTCCGGGATTCCGGCGGCAACACTGCCGCCACCCTCGGCATGATGGCGGTGATGCTGCCGGCGTTCTTCCTTGGGATGTACGAAAAAAACGGTCAGCCCATGGAAAAGCTGCTGTCGTACTATGTGCAGTCCCGGTTTCTCCGCCCGAAGATTCGCCCCTACAAGACCAACAACTACTATGCGATTTTGATGAAGGGAGGCATGACCCATGATCCCGTTTTGGAAAAAGACCGATAAAAGCGGCAAGAAAAAGCCGCCGAAGCCTGCTGTGCCCCGGACCGCCCAGCAGTCCATCCCCATGCAGCGGATGTTTGAGGATGGCACCTGCCGGGTGAAGCCCAACTACTACACCCGCACCATCCAGTATCAGGACATCAATTACCAGCTCGCCCAGCAGGAGGACAAGACAGCGATTTTCGAGGAGTGGTGCAGTTTCCTGAACTTCTTCGATTCCAGCATCAAATTTGAGCTGTCCTTTGTGAACATGGCAACGGACAGCACCGAGTTTGAAAAGAGCATCCGCATTCCGTTCCAGAAAGACGGCTTTGACGATGTGCGTGCGGAGTACAGCCAGATGCTGCGCCAGCAGCTTGCCAAGGGCAATAATGGTCTGACCAAGACCAAATTCATCACCTTTGGTGTGGAGGGCGAGAGCATGGCGCAGGTCAAGCCCCGGCTGGACCACATCCAGAATGACCTGCTGAACAACTTCCACCGGCTGGGGGTGCAGGCAAAGCCCCTGAACGGTGCCCAGCGGCTGAAACTCATGCACGATATGTTCAACATGGACGGTGCCAGCAAGTTTCACTTTGACTGGAAAGACCTTGTGAAAAGCGGCCTTTCCGTGAAGGATGCCATTGCGCCCACCGCCTTTGCCTTCAAAAATTCCCGGACGTTCCAGATGGGCGGCATCTTCTGCGCCGCCAGCTTTTTGAGCATCACGGCATCCGACATCAGCGACCAGCTTTTGAAGGACTTTCTGGATATGGATTCCAGCCAGATCGTCACCATGCACATCCAGTCCGTTGACCAGAACCGTGCCATTAAGACGGTGAAGCGCACCATCACCGAACTGGACCGCAGCAAGATCGAGGAGCAGAAAAAAGCCATCCGTGCCGGGTATGATATTGACATCATTCCGTCCGATTTGGCAACTTACGGACGGGATGCGAAAGCCCTGCTCAAAGAGTTGCAAAGCCAGAACGAGCGGATGTTCCTCGTCACCTTTCTGGTGCTGAACACCGGGCGCACGGAGCAGGAACTGGAAAACAACGTTTTTCAGGCCAGCTCTATTGCCCAGAAGCACAACTGCAATCTGTGCAGACTGGACTATCAGCAGGAGCAGGGGCTGATGAGCAGCCTGCCGCTGGCAGATTGCCAGATCGAAATTCAGCGAGGGCTGACCACCAGCAGCACGGCCATTTTCATCCCCTTTACCACGCAGGAACTGTATCAGTCCGGCAAGGAATCCCTGTACTATGGCTTGAATGCCCTGTCCAACAACCTTATCATGGTGGACCGAAAGAAGCTGAAAAATCCCAATGGGCTTATCCTCGGCACTCCCGGTTCTGGCAAAAGTTTCTCGGCAAAGCGTGAAATCGCAAACGCTTTTTTGGTGACGGACGATGATATTATTGTGAACGATCCCGAAGGCGAATACTCGCCGCTGGTGAATCGTTTGAAGGGTCAGGTCATCAAAATCAGCCCCAACAGTACCCAGTTCATCAACCCCATGGACATCAATGCCAACTACTCCGAGGAGGATAATCCGCTTTCCCTGAAAGCAGATTTTATTCTTTCCCTGTGCGAACTGGTGGTGGGCGGCAAGGAAGGTCTGCTGCCGGTGGAGAAAACCGTCATTGACCGCTGTGTGCATCTGATTTACCGCAAATATTTTGCGGACCCCTGCCCGGAGAATATGCCCATCCTTGAGGATCTGTACAACGCCCTGCTCCAACAGGACGAAAAAGAAGCCCACCATGTTGCTACGGCGTTGGAAATCTACGTCAAGGGCAGTCTGAATCTGTTCAACCACCGCACCAATGTGAACGTCAACAACCGCATCGTCTGCTATGACATCAAAGAACTGGGCAAGCAGATGAAGAAGCTCGGTATGCTCATCGTGCAGGATCAGGTGTGGGGGCGTGTCACGGCAAACCGCAGCAGCGGCAAGTCCACCCGGTATTATATGGATGAGATGCACCTTTTGCTGAAAGAGGAACAGACCGCGGCATATTCCGTGGAGATCTGGAAGCGTTTCCGCAAGTGGGGCGGCATCCCCACAGGGTTGACCCAGAATGTGAAGGATCTTCTTTCTTCTCGTGAGGTCGAGAATATTTTTGAAAATTCGGACATGATCATCATGCTGAATCAGGCGGCAGGAGATCGGCAGATCCTCGCAAAGCAGCTCAACATCTCACCCCACCAGCTTTCCTATGTGACCCACTCCGGCGAGGGCGAGGGGCTGCTTTTTTTCGGCAATGTGATCCTGCCCTTTGTAGACCGTTTCCCCACCGATCTGGAACTCTACCGCATTATGACCACCAAATTGGGTGAGGTTTCGGAGGGGCAGAAATGAGCAAGCCGAAGCTGAACATCAAAGAGGAATCGTCTACCAAAAAGACCCGTTCTCCCCCGAAGAAAGCCAAGGTGGAGCAGTCGATGCCCAAAAAGAAAAAGCTGAAAACCGATGCAGATAAAGCTGCGGAAAAGGCACAGCATCTGCGGTTCGGCAAGGCAGAACTGACCCCGGACGAACTGAGCCGGTTGAGCAAGGCACAGAAGCGGGAAATGTACGCCGTCCATGCCGCCCGGTCTGCGGTGCACCGGGAGGTTGACCAGTACGAGGACGACAATGTGGGCACACAGGCTCTGAGCGAGGGCGAAAAGGCGGCAGGCAATGTCCGGGATATTTCCAAGAGCCGCTATGCCCGGAAGCTGAAAAAGAAAGCCAAGACGCAGGGCAAGAAAGGCTCCAAAACCGCAAAATCTTCTGCACGGGAGCCGACTGCGGCACAAGATGCAGGCGCATCCAGCACCAGCGAGGGCGGCTCCAACTGGCTTTCACGCTGGAAACAGCGGCAAGAAATCCACAAAAGCTACTATGCCGCTGCCCGTTCGGGCACGGCGGCGCAGACCGCAGGCGGCAAGGCGGCATCCAACGGCGCATCTGCTGCTCGGTCCGGCGTGGAACAGGCGGTGGAGAAAGGCAAAACTGCCGTCAGCACCGCTGTGAAAGGGCTGATGAATGCCGCCGAGGGCAACGCACACGTTCTGGTGATCGTGAGCGTTTTTCTTTTGCTCATCCTCATGATCATGTCGGCATTTTCGTCCTGCGGCATCCTCTTTTCCGGCGGCACACAGGTGTCCGGGCAGACCATGTACTCTGCCGAGGACAGGGACATCCGGGGCGCAGAACAGGACTACAAGAAACTGGAAAAGGAACTGGATAAAAAAATCAAACGCACCCCTACCGACCACCCCGGCTACAACGAGTACCAGTATCACCTTGACCCCATCGAGCATGACCCGTGGCAGCTGACTTCGTTCCTGACCACCTTGTATGACGATTACACCCGGTCGGAGGTGCAGGGCAAGCTGAAGGAGACCTTCAAGAAGCAGTACAAGCTGACCACATGGGTGGAGGTACAGATACGGTACAAGACCGTTTGGGTCATCAGCCCGGCAGGAATCCCGGTTCCTACGCAGGTGCCCTATGAGTATCGCATCTTCCACACCAAACTGGTGAACCGTGGCTTGGAGGTGGTCATCCGGGAGGAATTGGATGCTGACCAGTGGAAACGGTACGAGATTTTCCAAGACACCTTGGGCGGCAGACCCTATCTGTTCAACGGCGGTCTGCCGCCCGGTGGCTCCGATGGCTCCGGCACACCGGGCATCGATTATCAGATTCCGGCAGAAGCCCTGACCGACAGCGAGTTTGCTGCCATCTACAAGGAAGCCCAAAAGTATGTGGGCACACCTTACGTCTGGGGCGGTTCCACCCCGGAAACAGGCTTTGACTGCTCCGGCTACGTCTGCTGGGTGTACAACCAGAACGGCTACGATGTGGGGCGCACCACCGCCAACGGCTTGTGGAATAAGAGCCAGCACATCAGCGAGGCCGAAGCAAAGCCCGGAGATCTGGTCTTTTTCAAAGGAACCTACGACACCCCCGGAAAAAGTCACGTTGGAATCTACCTCGGCAATGGCATGATGGTCAGTGCCGGAGACCCCATCAAGTACGCAAACATTCACTCGTCCTACTGGGAGAAGCATCTCGCCGGGTTCGGACGGCTTTCAAAATGATTGGAGGAGTTTTATGAGCGAAAAATCGGATAAGCTGCGGGCGATG
>ERZ1034952.2104-NODE-2104-length-15255-cov-4.354868_pt1 | contig 15255 bp, 11 predicted proteins | sample MGYA00520625_ERZ1034952 | MGnify/ENA primary metagenome ERZ1034952 (study PRJEB33766, sample SAMN09781773) | gut metagenome | biome: gut microbiome | host: Homo sapiens | place: Madagascar | study: EMG produced TPA metagenomics assembly of the PRJNA485056 data... | reverse complement strand
ACGCTGCCCGCCGCGTGCGTGTGATGGTGATGCTCGTGGCCCGACACGTGAACGTGCGCTGCGTGCTCGGCCGTCGTTTCGAATGACGGTGTGCTGCTTGCGCGGCTCGATGCGCACGCCGGCGTCTCCGTTCCGCGACGATCCGCGGAGGCGTTGCCCGCTGCGCGCACAGCCTCGCGCTTCTGCGCGCCTTCTTCCGTTTCGCAATGTTTCACGTGAAACATTCGTTCGCTGCATTTCGCCATGCGCGCTCCTATTCCTGCGCGCTCGCGGGATCGAGCAGGCGCCGCAGCCCCGATCCGCACGCATCGAACAGCATGACCACGAGCACGAGCGCCAACCCGGGGAAGAACGCGAGCCACCACATGCCCGCCGAGAGATAGCTCATCGACTCCGACAAGATGATGCCGATGGCGGCTGATTCAGGCGACAGGCCAAACCCGAGAAACGTCACCGACGCTTCGTGCAGAATCGCGTGGGGGAACATAAGCACAAGCCCCACGAGGAACTGCGGAAGCACGTGCGGAATCACGTGCCGCACCGTCGCCTCGATGCGACCTGCGCCGAGCTTGCGCGCGGCGGCCATGTACGGCGCCTGCTTCACCTGGAGAACCTCCGCACGCACCACGCGCGCAAGGCTCGGCCAATGCGTGAGCGCGATGCCCGCGACCACGCCCCAGAATCCCTTCCCCAGCGCATAGGAGATGAGAATGAGCAGAACGATATGGGGAATGCCCAGCATGAGGTCGATGAGCCACGTGATCGCCGCGTCGACTTTGCGGCCGCCGAGCGCCGATGCGCAGCCGAGCACGAGCGCGACGAGCGACGAGACGGCTACCGCTACCAACCCGATGAGCATGCTGGTCGAAAGGCCCGAAAGCGTGCGCAGCAGCATGTCGTGACCGAGGCGGTCGGTTCCGAACGGGTGCGCAAGGCTCGGCGCGAGCGAGCGAGCGGCGAGATCGGTTGCCGTAGCCTGCGGGGCGCACGCAATGCCCGTCACGACCACCGCGACGAGCAGCACCGCGGCACAGATGGAAAGCACCGCCACCGTCATGCGGTTGCCGCGCCCCCTAGCACGGAAGAGGAGGCCGCCTGCCGCTGAGGAGGTCGCTGCTGGAGTGCTCGCCACAAGTGCATCTGGCGCGCTTCCGGCGTCCGACTCGCGTGCGTCTGGTGCGATTCCAGCGCGTGGATCGCGCGCGTCCTGCGCGGCTCCGGCGCGCGGCTCGCATGCGTCCAGCACGCATCCAGCATCCACCGCGCATGCATCCACCGCGCATCCAATGCCCACCGTGCGCGTACTTTCCGCGCATCCAGCAGAGCCCGCATCCGCCGCATCGCCGCCGCGCTCGAGGCGCCATCCGCGCGGAAGATGCAGGACGCTATCGCCTGCCGCGCCTTCGCTATGCCTGAACAGACGCATCGCCACGCGAACCCACCCCCTTCGGCTCCTCGTCGGAACGAGCACGCTTCTCACCTGCGCGGATGCGCGGATCGATGACCCCGTACAGGATGTTCGCCACCAAGTTGCCGCCGAACACGATCACCGCCGACACCACGGCGATCCCCGCGAGCAGCGCCGAGTCGCCGCCGAGGCCCGCCGTGACCGCCGCCTGCCCGAGCCCAGGGTACGAGAACACCTGTTCCACGAGCACCGAGCCGCCGAAGATCTCGCTGATCGACGCGAACTGCAGCGTGATGGCGGGCAGCGACAGGTTGCGCAGCCCGTGCCGCATGAGCGCCTGCACGCGCGTCTCGCCCTGCGCGAGCGCGTAACGCACGTACGGGCTGTTCATCACGTCGATCGTTTTCGCGCGCGTGTGCAGCGCCACGTTCGCCACGCTCACGAACGCCAAGGTGAGCGCCGGCAGTACGAGGTGGTAGAGGCGATCGCCGAGCGTCACGCTGTCGGCGCTCACGCCTACCGGCACCGAGAACCCGAACGGGAACCACCCGAGCCACACCGAGAACACCATGAGCGCCACGAGCGCGAGCCAGAACGTGGGCACGCTCGCCAACACGAAGCAATAGCCGCGCACGATGCGGTCAACGAGGCGGTCGCGATTCATGCCCGCCACGACGCCGAGCGCGATGCCGAACACACCCGAAAGCACCCACGCCACCGCCATGAGCAGCAGCGATGCCCCCGCGCGCTGAGCGATCACCTCGGCAACGGGCATGTTGTAGCGCAGACTCTCCCCCATGTCGCCCTGCACCAGCGCCGCGAGCCACGACACGTAGCGCACGAGAAACGGCTGATCGGTCCCCCAATGCGCAGCTAGCTGGGCCTTTTCCACCTCGGTCATCGACAGGTAGGCGCTCTGCCCGAGATTTGCCTGCAGAGGATCGACAGGCGACGCCGACACAAGCGCGAACGTGACGAAGCTCACAGCAAGGACGAGCAGCGCACATTTAATAATCTGGCGAAGAACGAACGGGGCCATGGAACGCTACGACCAGCTCCACCGATCGACGTTGTTGACGATCGACCATCCGTGACCGTGCGGATGCGGCTTCTGCTCGGCGATGACGATCCCCTCGCGCGCGAAATAGAGATGATCGACGTTGGCGATCCACACCCACGGCGCGTCGGCATCGGGCGTCACGCCCGTCTGACCATCCCACTGCGCCTGCTGGTAGAACCCGTAGGAATCCTCAACGTTCGGTTGGGCAACTGCCTCATCGAGATAGCGGTCGGTCGCCTCGTTCGCGCGACAGGCGTAGTTGCCCCAGCCTGCGGAGTGGTTGAGCTCGTACATCTCGACGGGCGAATTGGAACCCCAACCCCAGAGAATCGCCTGGCGGTACGACTGCGGCTCAAGATCATCCCACGACATGCCCTGCACGTTCACCTTGATGCCGAGCGGCGCCATCTGTTCCGCGAAATCAGCGCAGAGCGCCTGGCGCACCGTATCGGGCGTCATGTAGAGCAGATCGAACTCGGCGCGCACGCCGTCCTTCTCGAGGATGCCGTCGGCGCCGCGCACCCAGCCGCCCTCTGCCAGCAGCGTCTCGGCAGCTGCCGCGTCGGTGTCGACGCGCATGGCGTCGCTCGCCCACGGCATGCCGTCCGACACGCTGAACGCAGGCGTTCCGTAGCCGCCGAGCGCGTGCTCGATTGCGAGCGTGCGGTCGAGCGCGCGGTTCATCGCGCGGCGCAGCGATGCATCGCAGGTCACGTCGTTGCCCGCTTCGTATATCGTTCCGCCGTTTTCCCAGGTAGAACCCGCAGGAATCGTCGGCAGCGAGATGCCGCGCGAGTCGACCGTCTTGCAGTCGAACAACGTGTAGCCCGCAGCAAGATTCTCAGCGAACGTCGCGGAGGTATAGGCCACGTCGGCCGTGCCTGCCTGCGCAGCGGCGAGCGATGCGTCCTCGTCCATGAACAGCACGACGAGCCGCTTGATGTTCGGCTCGGGACCGTAGTAATCGGGGTTCGCCTCGAAGATCACCTGCTGGCCGCGATCCCACTGGGCGAGCACATAGCGGCCCGAGCCGATAGGGTTGCTGCCGTAATCGGTGCCGTGCGCATGCGCGGGGCAGATGCCCACATTCGCCAGCGTGTACAGCAAGATGTTGAACGGACGGCTCAGACGAATCTCCACCGTTTCGGCGTCGAGCACGACGGCTTCTTCGACCATCGAGAGATCGGCTTCGGCCTCGGGCGCTGCGGCGATGCCGTTGATGGTGAAGGCCACGTCCTCAGCCGTGAGGGGTTCGCCGTCGGTGAAGCGCACGTCGGTGCGGATCTTGAACGTCCAGGTCAGGCCGTCTTCGCTGCACGAATATTCGGTGGCAAGGTCGTTTTCGAAGCCCATGTCGGCTGTGGTGGTGATGAGGGTCGACTGGATGAGCGGCTCGTGCACGTGCTCGCCGCAGCCCCACGAGACGAACGGGTCGAAGCCGGCAGCCGGCTCGGCACCCGTGGGCATGGTCACGATGACCTGGGCGCTGTCCGCCGAGCTTGAGCCCGCTGCGCCCGACGCGCTGGACCCAGCGGAGTCCGATCCGCCAGCACCCGACGAGCACGCCGAGAGCAGTCCACCGAGGGAGAGCGCTGCCGCGCTGGCAAGCGAAGTTTTGACGAACGTTCTACGCGAGATGCCGTCAGCGCCCCTCGCGGCCGCGCCGTCTTCCTTCGAAATGCGATTCTTCCCAAGCACGACGATCCCCTCCCCCTGTGATAGCAGTACGTGTTTCAGTGCGGTGGCATTCTACCCGTTGAAGTGTTACGAAGTCAACATTCGTAACACATACGGAAAGGCTCGTCGGGGAGCGGCGCCGCGCGGGAGCCCTCTCAAGCGCAGGGGGCTGCCCCGGCATAGCCGACATCGGGCCCATTCCGACGCGTCGCCCTTCAATCGCATGGACCCACCCTTGATGAAGCGAATTAGGGATTCGGGCGGGGATTCGCGAAGAAAATGCAGAAAAAGTAGCGAAGTATGCACTTGTCGGCGCGTGAACGCCTGAACCGCCGCCTGCAGAAAAGAGGCCAGCGACGCGGCTTGATGCGAAACAAAGCTCTCATCAGGTGTTTTGCTTTTCGCATCTGCATCCACCTGAAATCTTGTCGCGACCAAAGCAACTGCCAAAATGCGTTCACTTACATACTTCGGTGATTTCCCTGTATTTTGCGCGAATAACCCGGACGCGACGCAAGCGAGTCCAAGCTGCGTGTTCCGCAGACACAGATTTCGGAGTCACGGCGAAGCATGCACGTTTTCGATTCGCGAGGACGGCTCCGAGACGCTGAGCTGCGCGCCGCTCAAATGCGGAAATGCGAAAAAACTGATCAGAAGCCCGATCAGGGCAACAAAAAACCCAGCGACTGCTGGGTTCCGAGTTAGCGATGGTGCGGGCGAGAGGACTTGAACCTCCATGGGGTTGCCCCCATACGGACCTGAACCGTACGCGTCTGCCAATTCCGCCACGCCCGCATGTCCGTTGTGCTTCGTGCGAAGCAAGAAAGCATGTTACCGCACTTATCCGACGAGCGCAAGAAGGAATTTTCACGCGCAACGACGCGACGTGTGGCGGGCGGTACACGCGACGGGAGGCATGCGTGAAGCGGCGCGCTGCACGACGGATATCATGCGCTCCGCACGACGGCATCACGCACAGCAGGCGCCTCAGCGCACCCGCGGCCGCGGTACACGCAACGCGAACCAACCCGCGGCGCAGCGCCTAGCGTGCGTGGCGTCCGCGCGGTGCTGCGTCGGCGCGCTCGCCGCGCTTGCGCGCTTTGAGCGCGTGCTTATCGAACGCGGGGCCCGTCTCCTGCACCGCGTGCGTTGCGCGCCGCTCTCCGCGCGACGCACGCGCGACGCCCTGCGCGTCAGTCGCAGCAGCATTGCCCGCGCGACCCGCCGTGCCAGCGCCCGCCGCAGCCTGCCGCGCAGCATCGCGCGTCGCGGCCTGCGCCGGAGCGTCCGCGCCTGCGGCAGGTACCGCACCCGTGCCCTGCATGCGCGCACGGCGCAGCGACTCCTCGCGGCGCGCCGCCATGCGCGCGCGACGCGCTTCGCGCTCTGCCGCGCGGCGCGCCTCCTCAGCCGCCTGACGCGACGCTTCCGCAGCCGCGATCGACGCGCTCTGCGCCGCTGCGGGATCGGCTGCCTGCTGACGCAGCGAATCGCCCGCCGCAGCGAAGCCGCCGCGCGTCGCCGCAGCGGCCTGCTGCGCCTGCCTACTCGGCTGGGAACGCACGGCCGTCTTGTCGACGCCGCGCGGAATCATGTCCTGCTCGGCTGCGGCACGGCGCGCCGCACGACCGCCGCGCGCACGCGACGCACGGGGTGCCTGGGCGGCACCCGCCTGGGCGGACGCGTCAAACGCCGCAGCCCCACCGCCCCGCGATGCAGTCCTGCCGCGACCGTCACCGTGCGCCGCGCCCTGCGGCTGGCGCGCCGCGCGATCAGCCTGACCCGCCGCGCGTGCGCGACCCTGCTGCAAATCCTGCGCAGCAGCCCCACGTCCCTGAGCAGCCCCGCCTCGCGCATCGGCGCGCGCCGCACCGCGCATGTCAGCCTGGGCGGCACCCTGCGCATGCCCCTGTTGCGGCTGAGCCGCCGCTGGCGGCACCGCTCCCGTCGGCTGCGGCCCACGCGGCGGGTGACCCTGGCGCGAGCGGCCCGAACCGTAGCCGCGCGCTACGTTGCGGCGCCCGATGACCATCTGCATCTCGGCGACCTTCCGCCGCTCGGTCTCCAAACCATCGACTACGCCGCGCATGCGGCGATCAAGCGCAATAATCCAGATCACGAGGAGAACGATGGCAACAGCGAGCACCGCCAAGCCAATGGCGACAAGCGCGAACGGCGATGACAAGAACTCAAACACGCAGATCAGTCTCTCCTCGATCAGAAATGGACACCAGGTCGATCATATCCGAGCGCTATACCCTTGTCCATGGTCGAAGGCGCACTCATACCCCACTGCGAACAGCGGTTGAAGCCAGCGCCGCGCAGCATAGGTCAACCCACATGCGCCACAGGTCGGCGCCCGCGCCCCTATGCGACGGGGCTCGCGTCACCCACCATCGAGCCGGGCCTCACCGCACAGTCGGGGAAGCGCAGCGTGATGGTGGTGCCCCGCCCCAGTTCGCTTTCCACCTTCATGTCGGCGTCGGCGCCGAAGAAGCCCTTCATACGGTCGTACACGTTCTTCACGGCGATGCCCATGCCCGTCGACGAGGCGGGGTGCATGATGTGCTGGCACGTTTCCTCGTCCATGCCCACGCCGTCGTCTGACACCGTCACCACGACATCGTCGCCATCGACCTCGCCCGAGATCGTAATGGTGAGGCGCCCCTCGGACGGCATGGCATGACGCACCGCGTTCTCCACGAGCGGCTGGATGATGAACGGCGGCACGAGCATGTCCTGCACCTCGGGATCGCCGCCGACATACAGGCTGATGCGGTCCTCGCCGAATCGCGCCACCTCGAACGAGAAGTAGCGCATCGTCTGCTCGATCTCGCGCGACAGCATGATGCGTTCCGACGAATCCTCGAGCGTGCGGCGGTAGAACACCGCGAACTCGCGCAGCAGCGTGCGCGCCTTCATCGGATCGGTGCGGATGAGCGAGGCGATGGTGTTGATGGTGTTGAACAGGAAGTGCGGGTTGATCTGCGATTGGAGCATCTTGAGCTCCATGGCGGTGGCGAGCTTGCGCTGCGTTTCCATCTCGAGCGCGGTCATCTGCACCGACAGCAGCTTGCCGAGACCCTGCGCGATCGACTTCTGCGTTTCGGTGATCTTCTTCGCGTTGCGGTAGTAGAACTTCAGCGTGCCCTCGATGTTGTCGCCGACGCGCAGCGGAACGATGATCGCCGCGTTGATGGTGGAAGCGCCGTGCACGGGGAAGCCGATATCGTCGGCCGAGTGCAGCACGCGCATCGCGCCGTCGGTGAGCGTGTCGTGCGTTGCCTGGGTGCGGATGCCGCCGCCGGCGGGGTTCTCCGCCTCCTGGAAACCCGCGTATCCGAGGATGTTCTCCTTGTCGGTGATCGCTACGGCGATGGCGGCGGTACTCGGAAGCAGCAGCTCGCAGATCTCCTGCGCCGACTGCTCGTTCAAGCCGTCCTTCATGAGGTCGAGCATATCGCTCGAAAGCTGCAGCATGGTGTCGGACTGACGCGCGCGCACGGAGTCGGGGTCCATCTGCAGGCGAATGACGAACACCACGGCGAGCGTGAACAGCAGACCCGCCACGATCATGACGGTCATGTTGACCGAGGGCGCGGCAAGCGTCGACACCATGACCACCGCCGACAACGCGGCGATCGTCACCGCGAGCATCTCGAGGTTGAAGAAACGCGGCAGGCCGTGACGTGCCGACTCGGTGTTGTCTATGATCTCGTTCATAGCCCCAGTATACCAGCCCGTCCACGCCTGCTGCCCGGTTCCGGGCACGCAGGCGCTCGCCCTGGGAACGTTAGCCCAGAAGACCGCACTGCTCGACCACGAGCAGCGCCGCAGCGACGAGCAGGAAGCCGCCGAAAATGAAGCGCAGCGTGCGCTCGGGCACGCGCTGCACAAGGCGAGCGCCGATCGCCGCACCAGGGATGGAGCCGCACGCGATGGCGATGCCGATCACCCAGTGCACGTTCCCCAGAAGCGCCTGCTCGATCACGCCGGGAATCGCGAGAATCATCACCGCGATGAGCGAGGTGCCCGAGGTGAGCTTCATGGGCGTCGAAAGCAGCTGCGTCATGAGCGGCACCATGATGAAGCCGCCGCCCACGCCGACGTAGCCCGACGCCACGCCCGCCACGAGACCGATCGCCGCACCGATGGCGAGCTGTTTGGCCGACATGGAGGGAACGGGGGGAAGCGCTTCGGGTTCGGGAGCCGCCGTAGTACCTTCAGTCGCGCCTGCGGTAGCATCCGCGGCGTCAGCCGCCGCGCGCTTCGCCGGCTTCATCGAAGCCGCCTTCTTGAGCATCGTGAAGGAAGAGTAGCCGATGATGATTGCGGCCGCGACCATGATCGCCCAGTCGGGCGAGATGCTCGCGAGCCACACGCCGAGCGACGAGGTGACCGCTCCGCCGAGGCCGGCGGCGACACCGAGCTTGGGAATGCAGCTCCTGTTGCGGATGTGAGAGATCGCACCGGAGACCGACGTGGGGATGATCGTGAAGAGCGACGTGGCCGTACTCGCGATGGCGCTCAGCCCGAAACCGAGCTTGAACACCGGCACAAGGATGGTGCCGCCGCCGATGCCGAGCAGGCCCGACAGCACGCCGACCCCCAAGCCGACCAGAATGGACGCGATTGCCATGCCGACGATTTCCATGCTGTGTGCACTTCTTCCTCTGAGAGATGGGTTCCAGACGAATGACGCTGCCCATTATCCTCCGATGCGCATTTTCGCACCGTAAAAAATCGGCAAAGCATAGCGCGGCGCGCGACAAGGGCGACGGAGCCGTCCGCAGCGGGTGATTCAGCAAGCGGCGGGCGGCAGTGCCATGCCGCAACGCAAGGCGTGCAAGCGGGCGTCGAAGCGCAAGGCGGGCGGGCGGCGCGGTAGCCAGGTTTCCCCGACACGCAAGGCAGACGGGACGCCGCTGCGTGCAGGCACCCCGCCGCAGAGCACCCGCGCGCTATTCGGCGATGTTGAGGCGGATCTCGCTCGTCATGCCCGGATCGATCGATGCTGCGGGCGTCACGGCAGAGCGCGCAGCCGCGTCAGAATCGGCACCCTGCGCCTCCTGCGCCGCCGCATCAGACGGCATGAGCAGACACGAGCGCACGAGCGCCGCCGTGAGCATCTTGTCGGAGTCGAGCCGCGCCATGGCCTCGGGCCACACGTACTGGAATTCGAAGTACTTGGCGCAGTTGGCCTCTGCGTACACGGTCGCCTCATTCGACGCCGCCTTCGCCGCGCGGCGGTACGCCTTCTTGTCGGGTCGGCCGATGCTGCGCAGAAACGCCGTGCGGCGGATGCGCCGGCGCAGGCCCGGCTCCAGGAACGGACCTGGATACGGCTCGAGCGACTGCGGCTTCACCTGCTGTAGGTCGATGAGCGCGCGGCTGTACTCGAGCTTGCGGTACTCGTAGAGCCAACGGAAGATGTCCTGGCGGAAGCGGTCGCCCTCGCTCGGCGTGCGCGGCGGCAGATGACGCAGCACCCACTTGTTGTCGAACCAGATGTCCGAGCCGTACATGCGCAGGTTGAGCATGTAGTCGAGGTCCTCGCCGCGTGTAATCCACGGATCGAACGCGAGGCGTTTGAACGCCTCTTTGTGAATGGCGAGGCAGCCACCGCACACGTGGTTCGAGCGCGACAGACGCGGCCCGCGCATCGCCGCCGAGATCCACTGGTTGAACGCCTTGCCCTGCTGCCAGAAGCGGTTGTACCACTTGTCCTCCCACTTGGAGAGGTATGACCCCTTGTCGTTCAGATAGAAGCCTGTCTTGGCGAGGATGGGGATGCCCTTGCGCGTGAGCTTGCCGAGGCCGTACATGGCCTGCTTGAGGAACGCCGGATCGTCGATGATCTCGTCGTCGTCGACGAACACCACAGCGTCGAAGCCGAGCGCGTTGGCCACCACGAGCCCGAGGTTGCGGATGGCGCCGTAGCCCACGAGGCCCACTTCCTCTTTGAGCTGACCGATGTTGAGCTGCTCCATGCGCTGCCGCACGAGCGCGAGCTCGGCCGCGCCCATCACGAGCACGTTGAGGTCGGGATGAGCGGCCGCCGTGGCGCGCACCTTTTCGGCGGCTTGGTTCTCGATCTCAGGTTCGGCGGCCACAAGGACGATGATCAGTCCGAGCCCCTGAACCTTCTCGAGCGAGGAAAGACACCGGTCGAGCTCACCTTGCTGGGAGAGCGCCGTGGTGTGGTCGTAACAGGCGAGCACGCCCTGGTTTGCCCGACGGCGGCGGTTCGCCGAGATGTACGTCGGGATGATCACGACAGGGTTCATAGTTCTCCTATCTAGCTTCGGGCGCGAAAAAGCCCGAAGCGAAAGCTAGGGAATATTGTACCCTTGTTGAGCAAGAGAGACTTCCACGCTTGAAGAGCCGTGCAAACGCAGGAGAATCGCACAGCGAGCGGCATTCGCCCCGCGCACATGCGCGCACAACCCGAAAGTCCTCCCGACACGGGCTGTGGCGGAGGGCGCAGGCGCGCGAGCCCTTACACCCTCGCCGAGGCAGGAGAGGCGATGTTCGTGCGCTTGAGGGCGGCCAGCAGGGGCAGGCCGAGCACGTACATCACGAGCGCTTCGCCGATACCCGTTGCCACCAGGCCGAACAGGTACATGGGAAGATACAGCCCGTCGAGCGCGATGGTGGTGAACGGAATGGTGTAGTACCCGAGGCCCTGCAGAAGCAGCGGCAGGTACGCCGGCACGATGACCGCGTTGGCGATCACGGGTCCGCACACCGCAACCTTCGGATGGTTGCGCAGCTTCCAGCAGAACAGCGCGCCAACAAGCGTTGCGCAGCTGCCGAACACCACGTCGAGCATGCCGAGCGCGCCCGTGCCGCTGATCACCATGTTCATGAGGTTCGCGATGACGCAGCCCACGGTAAGACCAGGGATGGCCGCCGGCGTGAGCACCGCCATGACGCACAGCGCCTCGGAGATGCGAAACTGCACCGGACCCCAGGCAAGCCCCTGCAGAAGCAGCAGCGCGATGAGCGTCGCCGCCGCGTAGAGTGCGGCGATCATACCCGCCTGTGCGACGAAGCGGCTGCGCGGCATTCCGCAGATGGTGGAGTTTCCCGCAGCAGACGTGCTCGCGGGTGCGCCGGCAGGCGCGGTTGCGTGGTTCTTCATGGTTCACTCCTGTCTCCACACGGCCGAGACGGCGGAGACGGAAGCGCCGAGGAGCTTGCGAACGCTGCGAAACACAGGTCCGGCGCCGTCGCTTCGCGCTGCATGTTCGTTGCAGGCGCAGGAGCGGCGCGGGGCTTTCGCCTTCGCGAGCGCGCAATCGCTGCCGAGGGGCAACCTTTCATCCGCACGGCTGAGCCGCGGGCTATGGGCAACTGATATTCACCTGCCTGCAGGGCCCAACGATGCAAGCAGCATGCGGAAGTATAGCAGAACGCGCGACGTGCACGCTGGGAGGGCTCGCGCGCGGACGATGAGTCGCGCATGGATGAAGCGCCGGCAGAGGACGGGCGCTCGCAGGCGCCTCGTGCGGCGGCGCGCTAGCGCGCGAACAGGGCGTCGGCTTATCGCTTGCGTGCCTTCTTGCCCGCGCGCCCGTTGGCGCGTCCGCCGCCGCGCGAGGCGCCCTTGCCGGCCTTGCCGCCGTGGCGTTGCGCACCGCGACGCTCGCTGTGCTTCTCGTTCTGCATCCAGCGCGCCTGCTCGCGGCGTTCCTGCATCGCGACCATCTCCTGCTTGAGCGCCTGGTACGACGCATAGCGCTCGGGCGCGAGCTCCCCCGATTCGAGCGCGGCGCGCACCGCGCAGCCTGGCTCGTGCTCGTGCTTGCAGTCGCGGAAGCGGCAGTTCTCGGCGATCTCCTCGATGTCGGCGAACGCGGCGCCGATGCCCGCTTCGGCATCCCAGAGCCCCAGTCCGCGCACGCCGGGCATGTCCACCACACGGCCCGCGCCGGGAATCTCGATGATCTCGCGGCTCACCGTGGTGTGGCGGCCCTTGCCGTCGACCTCGCGCACCGCGCCCGTCTCCTGCACGTCGGCGCCGAGCAGCATGTTCACGAGGCTCGATTTCCCCACACCCGAACGCCCGATGAGCACCGTGGTGGTTCCCGCAGGCATGAGCGCGCGCACCGCGTCGACTGAGGCCGCGTCGTCGGCTGCCACCACGACGATTTGCACGTCGGCGCCCGCAAGCGCACGCACCTGGTCGCGCACGTGCGCAACCTGCTGCTCGTCGGCGGCGAGGTCGGCCTTCGTGAGCACCACCGTCACCTCCGCGCCCGTCTCGTACGCCAACACGAGCTCGCGCTCGAGGCGGCGCAGGTTCACTTCCGACAGCGGCTGCGCCACGATCACACGGTCGAAGTTGGCGGCGAGCACCTGGGGAAGGGCACGCTCGGTGGGGTCTTTCCTCACGAACACGCACGTGCGCGGCATGATCTCCACAATCTGCGCCTTGTCGTGCGCTTCGGGCAGCAGCACCTGCACTCGATCGCCAATCACCGCGCGCATCTGCTCCTGCTTCACGAGCGCCGTGGCGTGCTCGCACCGCAGCATCGTGCCGTCGTCGAGGCGCGCGAGCGGAAATCCGCGATCGAGCTTGACCACCTCTCCCTGCATGACGGTATCAGGCATCAGCGCTGCCTCTCGCGCAGGCGATAGAACACGAGCAGCAGGCCGCCGCCGATGAGCAGCAGCACCGCACCGGGCACGAACTTCGCGACGTTGAGCGTATCGGGCGCGGACGAGCCCTTGCTCACCACAGCGTAATGTTCGGCATGCAGATCAGAAAGACCCTCGTGGTCAGGACACGAGAGATTGAACGTGCCGCGCAGCTGCATCACCGTGCCCTGCCTCCCGTAGGCGCCGTACGTGTCGACGAGGTCGGCCGCAGCGTTGGGAACGCACACCGCAAGTTCGGCGTACGACCCATCGATCGCCTCGATCATGAGCCAGCTGTGCGCGCCGTCGGTCCCGGCTTTGATGCGATCACCCACAACCTCGCCCGTGATCTGCACGGTCTGACCGTCCATGTAGGAGTCGGCCTTGTCGAGATCAGCGATGGCGGTATCGTAGATGAACGAGCTGTCGGGAAGCTGCTGCGGATCCACGAGGTTGTCCTCGTTGACGGGCGCGTGAGCCGCGTCGCCGTCGGACGCGCCCGCGTTCTCGGCGTCCGAGGTATTCGCGCTTGCGTCGTCGGGCGACGTCGCGTCGGATTCGCCGCCTGCTGCGCCCGCGTTCTCGGCGTTCCCTTCGCCGTTGCCTTCGTTACCGCCTTCGCCGCCGTCGTTTGCAGGCTGCGTCTGCTCCGCCGCCGATTCGTTCGATCCGCCTTGTGCGTCGTCGCCTTCCACGCCCGTCGCCGTGCCTGCCGCAAGCGCCGCCACGAGCGCTGCCGCCAGCAGCAGCGCCGCGAGCCAACCGAGACGCGCGCGCATGTCCTTCGCCGCCCTCATCAGCTTCTCGGCTTTCTGCGCGGAATGACCGACACCACAACCTCCACGATGAGCGCGAGCAGCGTCACGAACTCAAGACGGCCCACCCACATCTGGAAGATGTAGAACACCTCGAGCGTCACCGGCATGCCCGGCGTGGCGAGACCCGTGATGATGCCGCCGTTCGACGTCATGGCAACCGACTCGAAGATCGCCTGCGTCGCGTCGTAGCCGTGCGCGATGCCCACGAGCGCGCCGATCACGTACGTGACCACGTACAGGATGAACACCGTCATGGCTTCTTTCGCGATCTCGGGTGAGAGGATGCGGCGTCCCACATGGTTGTACGCCACCACCACGCGTGCGGAATCGGGCGAGAGCGCCTCCTTGATGGTGGAGACGATCGACTTGAAGATGATGCCCACGCGGTAGAGCTTGATGCCGCCCGCCGTGGAACCCGCGCCACCGCCGACGGCCATGATGAGCGCGAGCGTGAGGAAGGCACCCGACGTAAGCACCGTGGTGAGCTGGTTGGTGGTGATCACCTGGAAGCCCGTGGTGGTGAACGACGACACCACCATGAACAGCCCGCGGCGGATGAGCGCCGGCAGATCGGAGAACAGGGGGCTCGTGGACAGCGTGGCGATGAGCACCACCGTCATCAGACCGAGCCAGATGAGCGTGGTGCGCGTCTCGATGTCGCGAAAGAACATGCCCACACGGCCCTTCCACACCTCGGCGTGGATGACGAAGCTGATGGAGCCGAGAATCATGAGCACCATGAGGATGACCTCGAGCGGGAACGAGTGGTAGTAGAGGATGGACTGCGCCATCGGCGTGAAGCCACCCGTCACGAACGCCGAGATGGAGATCCAGAACGCGTGCAGGCCCGCACGCACGGGCTCCATGCCCGCCACGAGGCACACGAGCGCGATCACCACCGTCGACGTGATGATCACCACCGCCGTGATGCGCGCGATGAACTGCGCCGTCTGCACCACGTTCGGCACCACGTGCTCGTTGCGGCCCTCCGACGTGTACAGCGACGACCCCGTGCGCTTGCCGAACAGGCCGAACGACAGCGCCACGACGATGAGGCCCAAACCGCCGAGCAGGTGCATCATGAAGCGCAGCATGTTGTCGGCGTTGGAGAGATGATCGAGATCCTGCACGAGCGAGGCACCCGTGGTAGTGAGGCCCGACACGCCGTCGAACAGCGCGTCAAGGTAGGTGGCGTAGTGTCCCGAGAAATACAGCGGGATCGAGCAGAACACCGCAAGCACCACCCACGCCAAGCCCGTGACCGCAAGCGCCTGCTGGCGGTCGAGGCGGCTCGGTTCGATGCGGAGAAAACGCAGAAGCGCGCCCGCCACCACGGCAATGCCGATGGAGAAGAAGTAGCGCGCGGCAGGCTCCCATTCCTGAAACACGAGCGCCGTAGCGAACGGCACCGCCATGAGGATACCCGCGAACAGGATGAGCGTGCCCAGGTAATGCCCGATGACGCGAACGTCATACAGCGAGAATCGACACCACATGCGCTAGCCCATCACAACCCTGACGATGACGATGATGACCCAGAGGCCCACGATGAAGCCGAGGATCGACAGCAGCATGAGCGACACGCCCGTCGCAGGCGGCGTGACGGCGGCTTTTATGTCATCGAACGAAATACGCATGGCGTTCATTGT